>JRYH01007079.1_pt1 | contig 15266 bp, 11 predicted proteins | sample 235351 | NCBI WGS metagenome assembly JRYH01 (sample SAMN03074221, study PRJNA261480) | activated sludge metagenome | biome: Wastewater Treatment Plant; feature: Wastewater; material: Activated sludge; isolation source: activated biomass of a wastewater treatment plant treating wastewater... ... | reverse complement strand
CGAATCCTCTCGCCCCGACCATCGCACAGGCTCCGGCCGGCAGTCCCGACCAGCAGCTCGTGTGATCTCCGGAAACCCGATGCGATTCTGCCCGTAGCTCAGCTGGATAGAGCATCAGCCTTCTAAGCTGAGGGTCACAGGTTCGAATCCTGTCGGGCAGGCCAGTTTCAATGGTGGGCGTAGCTCAGGGGTAGAGTCCCGGATTGTGATTCCGGTTGTCGTGGGTTCGAATCCCATCGCCCACCCCATGTTTTTCGGACGTGCGTCATTCACGCGTGCCGTTCTCAGGCTGCCGGATCTTCGTCCGGCGAGCCGCCCCGCCCCGCAATTCCTGCCCGGGCCCTGTCCTCTCGGTCATGCCGTGATCCGGGCATAGGTCTGCATCCATTGCAGAACCTCCGCCAGGGGCGCCGGGCGCTGCACGGCGTAGCCCTGGGCATAGCCGGCTCCCATGCGTTGCAGGGCGACGCGGATTTCTTCCCGCTCGACGCATTCCGCGCACACGTTGATGTCGAGCACCTTGCCGATGTCGATGACCGAACGCACGATCGAGTGGCTGAGCGGATCGGTGAGCAGGTTGCGCACGTAGCTGTCGCCGATCTTGATCTGCTGCACGGGCAGGGCCTTCAGATAGGAGAAGGATGACAGGCCGGTGCCGAAATCATCGAGCGAAAAGGAAAATCCGAGCGCGCGGATGCGGCGCATCGCGTCGATGGTGACGTCCATGCTGGCAATGGCGGCGGTCTCGGTGATCTCGAAACAGATCTGGCGAGGATCGATGCCGGCGCTGATGCTTGCGTCCTCGATGAAGTCCAGGGTCGACCGGCTGCCGAAGGTGGTGCCGGACAGATTGATGTTGATGATGAGGTCGGGATTGCGGCGCAGAAAGTCGTGCAGCCGTGCGTAGACGGTCCGGATCACCCACTGGTCGATGCGCGGCATCAGGCCGTATCGTTCGGCGGCGCTGATGAATGTGCTGGGCCCGATCGGGAGTCCGCCGACGTCCTGCAGACGCACGAGAATTTCCAGCCGTTCGGGCAGGCCATCCTGCAGTGGCTGCAGGCGCTGTGCGTACAGAACGAAGCCGTCGCTGTCGAGCGCCTGATTGATGCGCGGGAGCCAGCGCATTTCGCCACGCCGGCGAAAGACCGCCAGATCGTTCGGCTCGTAGACCTGCAGGCGGTTGCGGCCCTTCTCCTTGGCGACGTAGCAGGCGGCATCGGCCTCGCTGAGCAGCTCGACACTGTCCGGACTGTCCGGGGTGACCGGAACCGCGCCGATGCTTGCACCGATCGTGAAAGCCTTGCCCTCGAAGGTGAAACGGAAGCCGGCCATCATCGTGCACAGGCGCTCGAGAAGGGACACGCCCTTTTCCAAGGTGCAGCCGATCAGGAGGATTCCGAACTCGTCGCCGCCGATGCGCGCCAGCACGTCGCCGCTGCGGATCCTGCTTTGCAGCAGGTAGGCGATCTGGCGCAGCAGCCGGTCGCCCGCCTGGTGTCCGCAGGTATCGTTGATCACCTTGAACTGATCGAGATCGAGGAAGGCCAGCACGTGCTGCGTTCCGTTCGTGCGCGCCTCGTTCAGCAGATTTCCGAGCCGGCGGTCGAATTCGCGCCGGTTGAGCAGACCGGTGAGCGCGTCGCGCGAGACGTGATACGCCAGCAGGTGCTGGTGCGGGCGACTCGCATGCGTGTCATAGAAAATGACGACACATCCGGTCATCGTGCCCGTGCGCGACCAGATGGGCACGGCCGAGTTCTCGATCGTGATCCGGGTGCCGCTGCGCTGTATGAGCGTATCGCCATCGAGGCTGACCACCTCGCCCTTGGCGAGACAATGGTTGACGGGACTGGCCGGAGTGTCGGTGCTGCTGTCGATCGTGCGGAACACGGACGCAACCGGCTGGTTGCGTGCTTCGATGTCGGTCCAGCCGGTCAACCGCTCGGCGGCCGGATTGAGATACTTGATCCGGCCGTTCGCGTCGGTCGTGAGTACAGCGTCGCCGATGGAGTTGAGCGTGATCTCGGCCAGTTCCTTCTGCAGGAAGAGGGTGTCGGCGTCGCGTCTGACCTGGCGCAGGCCGCGCCAGGCGAGAAAGCCGCTGATCAGGGTCACGAGAATGAAGCCGGCCAGCGCCAGATTGTATTGCCAGGCGTCGACGTCGAGGCGGCGCTGCTCGCGCATCGATTCCGTGCTGGAGAACGTGGTCAGCCGCGCCAGGCTGCTGCTGATCAGGGCATTCCATTCATCGATGGTGATCGAGTAGCGTCCGGTCACTGCTTCGGCCCGCAGACGCTGGACCGTGTCCCGGAACCGGCTGCCCAGTGTGCCCTCGACAGTGGTGATCGCGGCGTGCAGAGGCAGGCCGGCATCGATGCCCTGCTGCAGCTCGCCCAGAAGATCGAGCGTTCTCGTCATCGTCAGCAGGGCGGCAGCAATCCGCTCGTTCGAGCTCTCGTCGATGGCCTCGTCGTGGATCAGGTGATAGCTGATGAGCCCGTCGATGACGCCGAGCTGCTCACCCAGCTTCCAGGTGATTTCGCCGATCACCGCGTGCAGACCGTTTTCCAGCGGCAGTGGATTGATCAGGACGATCTGGTTGCGCAGCACGTCCATCGTGTGGATGTCTTCGCGGCTCGTGTCCACCCACTGTGCGAGGGCCACATCCGTTTTCCCGTCCATGAGGGCGGAGTCCACACGTTCGCGCAGCAGTCGCAGGCGTTCGTGTGCCTGTGTCGCCTGATCGAGCACGCGGGCAAGCATCAGGGGCGTCCGGTCGTAGATGCGGATCTGCCCGGTGTGCCCCATGGCGCCTTTCCACGCGGTCTCTGCCCTCAGACGCAGACGCGCAACCTGGTCGAGTTTCTCGTGCAGCTCGCCGCTGCGGAGCAGTCTGGCCACCAGGATCTGCTCGCTGGTTTGCAGCATGGCCGCGAGCAGAAGGGCGTTTTCCGCATCATCGGCCTGACGCAGATTGGTCTTCAGTGCATGGAGCTGGAGCGTCTGGGTGGCCAGCCAGACGCCGAAGGCCAGCGCAATGAGTGTGGACACGACACCGGCCACCGAAACGAGATTTCGGCGGAAGAGGGTAGCGTTCGGTACGAGGGTCTGGCGGATTCGGGACACTGTTTCCGGATGATGTTGCGGTGCAATATTACGATGGAATCAGGCTGCGAAGGATCGTTGCGGGCGCGAAATGTGTACACTTTCGCCAATGCATCCGGACACGCTGAAACGGGCCGCAGCACGAGCCGCCCTCGACGAACTTGTCGAGGGCGCTGTCGTTGGTGTGGGCAGTGGTTCCACGGTCGACTGCTTTGTCGACGAGCTGGCCGCGCGTCTGCCGCGCGCGCGCGGCGTCGTCTGCGCCTCGGAGCGTACCGCAGCCCGTGCCCGGGCGGGCGGCCTGGCCGTGCTCGATCTGAATGAAGTCCTGGCTGCCGGTGAAGCGATCCCGGTGTATGTCGACGGTGCCGACGAGATCGACGGATGCCGGCGCATGATCAAGGGCGGCGGCGCCGCACTCACGCGCGAGAAGATTCTCGCTGCCGCCTGTGCGCGTTTCGTGTGCATTGTCGATCGCTCGAAATGCGTTGAACGTCTGGGTGCATTTCCGCTGCCGGTCGAGGTGGTTCCGATGGCGCGCGAACTCGTCATCGGGCGACTGCGCGCACTGGGCGGCGCGCCACAGTTGCGCGCCGGCGTCATCACCGACAACGGCAATGAGATCCTGGATGTGCGCGGACTCGATCTGCAGGATCCCGCGCATCTGGAGACGGTCATCGAATCCTGGCCGGGCGTGGTCACCGCGGGGCTGTTTGCGGTGCGCCCGGCCGATGTCGTTCTGACGGCGGCTCCCGACGGGGTTGAACGTCAGCCTGTCACCGGGGCGCGGGGATAAGGTCCATGGCCCCCTCCGGTCCAGAAGAATCAGGTCTATCGACCGGAGAGATCCCGACCATGTTACGTCTCGAAGCGCTGCTGCCGCAGCATGATGATCGTCTTGCCTTCTTCAAGGGTTTCCTGCGCGGCCCGCGCGATGTCGGCTCCGTCATCCCGAGTTCGCGTTTTCTCGAACGACGCATGATCCGGATGGCCGGCGTAAGCACGGCCGATTCGGTCATCGAACTGGGTCCGGGCACGGGCGGTACCACGCACGCCATCCTGAACGCCATGCCGGCCGATTCGACCCTGCTGGCCGTCGAACTCGACGCGCTGTTCGCCGATCTCGTGCGCGGTTTCGACGACAAGCGTCTGATGGTGCATCACGGCAGCGCCGAGAACCTGCGCGAACTGATCCACACGCATCGCCTGAAGCCGCCGCGCGCCATCCTGTCCGGCATTCCGTTCTCGACGATGCCGACCGATGTCGGCACGCGCATCATCGAGGCGATCCGGGACGTTCTGGCGCCTGGCGGCTGCTTCGTCGCCTACCAGTTCCGCGGCGCCGTCGCCGAGCGCGCCCGCCCGATCCTGGGCGAACCCGAGGTCGAGGCGGAGTGGATCAACGTGCCGCCGATGCGCTGCTATCGCTGGGTGAAGCCGCTGGAGTGAGTGCGCCACCGGCCCGGGTACGCGTCAAGCTCTCGGGTGCGGCCGGTAGCCCGGCATGTTCCGGGCTGTCGTCACTTCTTCGGCGGCACGTAATGGACGATGCGGTCGGCGCCGTCGCCGAAGAAATAGCGCTCCATCTGTTCGGCGAGATATTTGCGCGCACTGCTCTCGGCCAGATTCAGCTTGTTTTCGTTGACGAGCATCGTCTGGTGGCCGATCCAGCCCTGCCAGGCTTCCTTCGAGACGTTGTCGAAGATGCGCTTGCCCAGTTCGCCCGGGTAGGGCGGGAAATCCAGTCCTTCGGCTTCGCGTTTCAGACGGATGCAATGTACGGTCCGTGTCATTCCGCTATTTCTGCCTGTTCGTGAGTGTGCGGTCAGCCGCCGCGCCGGTGCTGTCGATACTGCGGACGGAGCGCCGTCGCACGCGTGTTCGATGAGTCGGTGGTTACAGATCCTTGATCAGTACCAGCGAACGGCGCTGCAGGTTGTAGAGATCCTTCCGTGTGGCGGGTAATTGGTCCACCGGCGCGATGATGAAGCCGCGCTTGAGGAACCAGTGCATCGTGCGCGTGGTCAGCACGAAGAGCTTCTTCAGCCCGGCGGCGCGTGCGCGCTGTTCGATGCGGCACAGCAGCCGTTCGCCATCGCCGCGATTGCGCGCCAGCGGGTTGACGGCCAGACCGGCCATTTCGCCCATGCCCGATTCCGGGAAGGCATAGAGCGCCGCCGCACCGAAAATCACGCCATCGTGCTCGATGACCGTGAAATTGCCGATCTCGCGCTCGATGAGCGCACGATCGCGCTTGACGAGCGTACCGTCCTCCTCGAGCGGGCGCAGCAGCGCCAGCAGGCCGCCGACATCATCCGGACCGGCTTCGCGCAGCGCTTCCAGTGTCTCCTCGACCAGCATGGTGCCGACGCCATCGTGGCGGAACAGTTCGAGCAGCACGGCGCCATCGATGCCGAACGGCACCAGATGCGCGCGTGCGACGCCGCCCTCGCAGGCGAGCAGCGCGTGGCGCAGGGTGAAGGCATCGTGCTCGCCCAGCGTACCGGAGCGCAGCAGCGCGCGTGCTTCGCTTTCCGGGATTTCGCTGCGACGCTCGCCGTCGTCGGTTTCGAGTGCCGTCTCGGTGAGGATGACGAGCTTGTCGGCGTCCAGTGCGATCGCGGTGCTGGCGGCGACGTCTTCCATGCTCAGGTTGAAGGCTTCGCCGGTGGGTGAATAGCCCAGCGGCGACAGCAGCACGATCGAGCCGCTGTCGAGCGTGGAACGGATCGTTGCCGTGTCGATCTTGCGCACGATCCCGGTGTGACGGTAGTCGACGCCGTCGACGATGCCGACCGGGCGCGCGGTGACGAGATTGCCCGAGATCACGCGCACGGCGGCGTGTGCCATCGGCGTGTTCGGCAGACCCTGCGAGAACGCCGCTTCCAGGTCGAGACGCAGTTCGCCTGAGGCTTCCTTCGCGCATTCGAGCGCCACCGGGTCGGTGATGCGCAGCCCTTCGGCGTAGGCTGCCTCGATGCCGCGCAGGCGCAACTGTTCGTTGACCTGCGGGCGCGAGCCGTGCACGACGACGATGCGCATGCCCATCGCCTGCAGCAGGCTCAGATCCTGGACCAGGGCGTTCAGGCAACCGGCCTGGATCAGTTCGCCGGGCACGGCGACGACGAAGGTCTTGCCGCGAAAGGCGTGGATGTAGGGAGCAACCTGGCGCAGCCAGGCGACGAAACGGGTCTCGTCGCTCGGGCCGGTATCACTGTCCGGGTCCCGGGTGGCATCAGGGGCCGGGTGTGCGCCGGCACCGGGACCGGAAGCGGGCGCCGGATCCGGTTCGGAGTCGGTGGTCGTGGTCATCGGATCATTATAATTTCGCGCGAATGTCCCATGGTGCCGTACTTCCCGCCGTGCAGCGCCCGGCCTCACAGGATCTGCCGCCGCTGCGCGAACTGCCGCCACTGCGTTTTCCGGAAGAACTGCCGGTGTCGGCGCGGCGCCTGGAGATCGCCGAGGCCATCCGCCAGCATCGCGTCGTCATTGTCTGCGGCGAGACCGGTTCCGGCAAAACGACCCAGTTGCCGAAGATCTGCGCACTGGCCGGTCGTGGCCGTGCCGGCCTGATCGGCCACACGCAGCCGCGGCGCATCGCCGCCCTGTCGGTGGCGCGCCGGATCGCCGAGGAACTCGGCTCGGCGCCGGGCGTGCATGTCGGACACAAGATCCGCTTCGACGAGCGGATCGATCCGGGCGCACCGATCAAGCTGATGACCGACGGCATCCTGCTGGCCGAGACGGCTGCAGACCCGCTGTTGCGCGCCTATGACACCGTGATCGTCGACGAGGCGCACGAGCGCAGCCTGAACATCGATTTTCTGCTCGGCTATCTGAAGCGATTGCTCGACGGACCGAGGCGCGACGATCTGAAACTCGTCATCACGTCGGCGACGATCGACGCCGGGCGCTTTGCGCGGCACTTCGGGACCAAAGCCGTACATGCGGGCCGCAGCGGGGATGAGGCTCCCGACGGCGAGGCACTGGATGACGAGGCCGGCGATGACGCTGACGAGCGCGGGGTACGCATCGAACCGGCGCCGGTCATCGAAGTGTCGGGGCGCACGTATCCGGTCGAAATCCGCTATCAGGAGACTGCGGGCGGAACGGTCGCCGACGATGGGTCGGCGGGTGGATCAGCAGGCAGGTCAACGAGCGGGTCGGCGAACCGGTCGGCGAACGAGTTGGCGAACGGGCGCGATCCGGATCTGCCGGGGCGCATCGAGGAGGCGATCGAGTCGCTGTGGCGCGAGCACCCCGGCGACGTGCTCGTCTTCCTGCCCGGTGAGCGCGAGATCCGCGAGGCCGCCGAACACCTGCGTCACGTTCATGCGCGGGCCGCTGCGGCGCGCAGCGGATCACCCTGGGCGCGCGGGCCGATCGAACTGCTGCCGCTCTATGCGCGCCTGCCGGCGGGCGTCCAGCAGCGGGTGTTCGAACGCTCGAACGGGCGGCGCATCGTGCTGGCGACCAATGTGGCCGAAACCTCGCTGACGGTGCCCGGCATCCGCTATGTCGTCGATTCGGGGCTGGCGCGGGTCAAGCGCTATCGCTACCGCAGCAAGGTCGAACAGCTGCAGATCGAGCCGATCTCGCGTGCCGCCGCCGACCAGCGTGCCGGCCGCTGCGGTCGCGTTGCCGACGGCGTGTGCGTGCGTCTGTACGACGAGAGCGATTACCTGACGCGGCCGCGTTTCACCGATCCGGAAATCCTGCGTTCGTCGCTGGCCGCGGTCATCCTGCGGATGAAGTCCCTGCGTCTGGACGACATCGGCAGTTTCCCGTTTCTCGATCCGCCACCGAAGAAGGCGGTGGCTGATGGTCAGGCGCTGCTGCATGAGCTGGGTGCGCTCGACGAGCGCAACGCACTGACCGCCGTCGGGCGGGCGCTGGCGCGCCTGCCGGTCGATCCCCGCCTCGGGCGGATGCTGCTGGCCGCGCATGAAACCGCCTGTCTGCACGAAGTGGCGGTGATCGCCGCCGCCCTGTCGACGCAGGATCCGCGCGTACGTCCACCGGAGGCGCAACAGGCGGCGGACCAGTGTCATCGTCGTTTCGTCGAACCCGGTTCGGACTTTCTCGCCTGGCTCAAGCTGTGGCGGTACTGGAGGGATGCGCACGACAATCGCCAGAGCGCGGGAGAGTCGCAGCGCCGGCTGGCACAGCGGCTCGAACGCGAGTTTCTGTCGGTGCGCCGGCTGCGCGAGTGGAGTGATGTGCGCAGGCAGTTGCTCGAAGCCTGCCGGACGCTGAAGTGGACTGAAAACGAGACGCCGGCCAGTGCCGAAGCGGTGCACCGCGCGCTGCTGACCGGGCTGCTCGGCAATCTCGGCACGAAGTCGCCCGCCGACGGGCAGTACGCCGGCACCCACCAGACGAAATTCACCCTGCATCCCGGCAGTGCGCTGGCCAAAAAGCCGCCTGCGTGGGTGATGGCCGCCGAGATGGTCGACACGGCCAAACTGTATGCGCGTACCGTGGCGCGCATCGATGCCGCCTGGATCGAACCGGCGGCTGCGCATCTGTTGCGACGCAGTACGGGCGATGCGTTCTGGTCACGCTCGGCCGGACAGGCGATGGTGCACGAGCGGGCCACACTGTACGGGCTCGTCGTCTACGCCCGGCGGGCCGTGCGCGTGGCGCCGTTCGATGGCGCACTGGCGCGCGAACTGCTGATCCGCGAAGGACTGGTGGCCGGTCAGTGTGACTGCCGGCTGCCGTTTTTTGCACACAACCGCAAGCTGATCGCCGGCATCGAGGCGCTCGAGCAGCGCATCCGCCGTCCGGAACTGCTGGTCGATGAACGGGAGCTGTTTGCCTGGTACGACGCGCGCCTGCCGGCCGACGTCACGTCGATGCGCGAACTCGAGCGCTGGTGGCGAAAGGCGGCGCGGACCGAGCCGCAGATCCTGCATCTGTCGCGCGAGGCCCTGTTGCGCAAGGATGCGGACAGTGGCGCCGGCGACGGCTTTCCGCGCCGCCTGGAGATGCACGGCGTGCCCTTTGCGCTCGAATACCGCTTCGAGCCGGGCGCGAGCGATGACGGCGTGACGCTGGCCATTCCGCTGGCGGCGCTGCATCTGGTCGATGCCGTACGTTGCGAATGGCTGGTGCCCGGCATGCTGGCGGGCAAGGTGCAGGCGCTGCTCAAGTCGCTGCCGCAACGTCTGCGCCGTCATGCGGTGCCGCTGCCGGCCTGGTCGGCGGCCTTTGCCGAACGCTGGCGGGGACGCGCCGGGGAGCGTGCGCTCATCGATGCCATCATCGCCGATCTCGCGGCCGCGTCCGTTTCGGCATCGGCCGTGCGGGTGCAGCCTGGCGACTTTCGCGTGGAGACGTTGCCGCCGCATCTGTCGATGAATTTTCGTCTGCTCGATGCGCATGGCGCCGTGCTGGCGCAGTCGCGCCAGCTGGCGGCCCTGCGCGCCGGGTATCGCGTACGCGCCAAAGGTGCCCTCGAGCAGGCATTCGAGCAGGCGGCGATCCGGCTCGATACCGGGTCGGCCGGCGTGACCACGGGTCGAGGTGAGGGCGCTGGAAATGCGCGAGCGGTCAAGGTCGAGCCGCGCCACGCCGGGTCAGGCGGCAGACAGGCCGGAAGCCTGCCTGCCGATGGAGACACGGCCCGGTCGCACGCGGAGAGTGGCGCGGGTGTTGCCCGGACTGCGCGTGTGCCGGGTGCGGCCGACGCGGTGCCGGATGGTGTCGGCCTGCCTGTCGGCCAGCGTTTCACCGACTGGTCGTTCGGGGAGCTGCCCGGGCAGATCGACGCCGTGGTCGGCACCCGCATGGGCGGCAGTGTCGGCGGCGGGCGGGCCCGTTCGCGCACACCGCAGCAGGGAGCCGGTCGAAGTGGTGGCACGGGCGGAACCGCTCGTGGTGGCGCGCTTTTGCTCACCGGCTACCCGGCGCTGGTCGACCTCGGTGACGCGGTCGAGATGCGCATCTTCGACGATTCGGCGCAGGCGGCGCAGGCGACGCGGGCCGGCATCGCCCGGCTGTTTGCGATCGCACTGCGCCAGCCGATGCGGGCGTATGCCCGCAGCATTCCGGATTTTTCGCGCCTGTCGCTGCTGTATGCCGGTTTCGGCAGTTCGGATGAACTGCGCGCCGAACTGGCTGCAGCGATCATCGATCGGCTGTGTCTCGTCGATCCGCTGCCGCACGATGCATCATCGTTTGCCGCACGTGTCGACGCAGTGCGTCCCCGGTTGACGCTCGTCGGTCAGGAACTGGCCCGCCTGTTGCTGGCCATCCTCGAGGCCTGGTCACTCGTGCAGAAGAAGCTGCCGCTGGCGAAGGCGCATCCGGCCGTGGACACCGATGTGCGCGAGCAACTGGCACAACTGATGCCAAAGCACTTTCTTTCCCGTACGCCGGCCGCACGCCTGCGCGAACTGCCGCGCTATCTGAAGGCGGTGACGGTGCGTCTGGAGCGGCTGCACAACGCGCCCCGGGGCGACGTGCGCGCGCGGGCCGGGCTGGAGCCTTTGCAGCGCCGCTGGCAGCAGATCGCGCGGCAGCGCAGAGGCGAGATCGACACACGACTGGAGGAGATCCGCTGGCTGTTCGAAGAACTGCGCGTGTCGCTGTTCGCGCAGGAACTGCGCACGGCGGTGCCGGTGTCGGTCAAGCGCCTGGACAAGGCAATCGAGGCGTTGCGCGCTGAAATTCGCTGATCATGCCGGCGCGGCGGATGCGGCCAGTGTCCGCGTGCTCGGTATGATTCTGTTGCTACCGTGGGCACGGGTGTCGGCCGCTGTGCGCAGTGGCGCGCCCTTGTCCATCGATGTGCGTTCGACCCGGCAGTCCATCGATCCTTTCCATCCACCGATTTCCATCCGGATCATGCAAGAGGTTCTTTCCGCTTTCGGGCGCGCCGTGCTCAGCCAGCTTCACCCGAAGATGCTGGTTCTGCTGCTGGCGCCGCTGCTGCTGGCCATCATCATGTGGGTCGTGACGGCGCTGTGGCTCTGGACGCCGATCACGGCCAGCCTGCATGGCTGGCTGTTCGATGGTGGCTGGCTGGCCGGACTGGCCGGCTGGTTCGCGTCGCTCGGGCTGCCCGGGTTTTCGCAGTGGACGGTCGCGCTGCTCGCTTTCCTGATCGTCGTTCCGCTGCAGTTTGCACTGGCCTTCGTGCTGGTCGCGGTCGCGGTGATGCCGATCGTCATTCGTCATCTTGGGCACGGAACCTATCGCGACGTGAGGCGCGCGGGCTCGCTGGCGGTCCTGCCGGGTCTGTGGAATGCGGTTTCGAACACGGCCGTATTCGTGCTCGGCTATCTCGTGACCTTGCCGCTGTGGCTGATCCCGCCGCTGGCGCTGATCATTCCGTGGCTCTGGTGGAGCTGGCTGACGGCGCGTCTGATGCGCTTCGACAGTCTGGCCGAACATGCCGATGCCGAAGAGAGCCGGCGCCTGATCGCGGCCAATCGACGCGGCTATTTCGGGCTGGCCATGCTCGTCATGGTGCTCAATTACGTGCCGCCGCTCTTTCTCGTCACGCCGGTGCTGTCCGCGCTGGCGTTCGCGCATTATTCACTCGCCCTGCTGCGGCGCGAGCGGGATGCCGTGCTCGCCGCCGACGCCGGCGCCATGAGCGGATGATGCTTCCGGCCTTTTTTCCTGCTGTTTTGGTGGTCTGCTGTCGGGCCGCAGACCGGTGGCGCGTGCCGGACGGAATCGGAGGCAACGGATGGGCTTCGGACTGATCGTCATTGGTGACGAAATTCTTTCGGGCAAGCGTCAGGATCGTCATTTTGCGCGGGTCGTCGAGCTTCTGCGCATGCGCGGACTGGCGCTGTCCTGGGCCCATTTCATCGGCGACGATCGCGCCGCCATTGCCGCCCTGCTGCGCCGCACGTTCGCGGGCGACGACATCGTGTTCTGCTGTGGCGGCATTGGCGCCACACCGGATGACCACACGCGACAGGCGGTGGCCGCCGCACTCGACGTCGAACTGGAGCTGCATCCGCAGGCGCGCGAACTGATTGCGCAGCGCATCGCCGAGATGGCGGCCGAGCGGGCCGGGGCCGAAAACATGGATGCCGGCGCGGTGGCGACACTGGCCGACCTGTCGTCCGCCGAGAATCGCCAGCGCATGAAAATGGGCGAGTTTCCGGCCGGTGCCGCGATCATTCCCAATCCGTACAACCGGATTCCGGGGTTTGCGATCCGACGGCACTTCTTCGTGCCGGGCTTTCCGGTCATGGCCTGGCCGATGATCGAGTCGGTGCTCGATACGCAGTTCCGCTCCCTGCACCACAGCAGCGCGCGCGGCGAACGCTCGTTCCTGGTGTTCGGGCTGGCCGAATCGACGTTGACGCCGCTGATGGAAGGCATCGAACGGGACCGGGCGCCGGTGCGGGTGTTCAGCCTGCCGTCGGTCGGCGAGGCCGGTGGCCGTGGGCACATTGAACTGGGCGTGCGCGGACCTGCGCCGGAGATCGACCGCGCCTTTGCCGAATTGCGGGAAGGCGTACTGGCCCTGGGTGGAGAAATCCGCTGAAGACCGAAAACGAAAAGGGCAGGCCGGCCACCTCGCGGTAGCCGACCTGCCCTCGTTCAGCGTGATGGCGACCGGGTGCCTGCCCCGGCGCCGCGCTGAAATGTGGAACTGCCTCAGCCGTTCTTGCGGGTCTGTGCCGGGGTGGCACGCGCCGCGGCGGCGACGTTCGACGTAGTCTTGGCGGCAGCGGTCATGTTCGCCTCGGCAACTTCGACGGCCTGACGGGTCGCCTTGTTCACCTGATCGAACGTGTTGTTGGCGGCGGTGACGGCCTGCTTCATCAGCGTGACCAGCCCTTCGCTGCCGGCCGGCAGGTTGCGCGCGAACGAGTCGATTGCGCCGTGGATCTGGCGATTGCCTTCGGCGTACTGCTGCTCGAACAGGCGGGCCAGGTCGTTGCCGGTCTCGTTGGCGATTTCATACACGTGCTTGTAGTAGGCCGCGAACTTGTCGGTGGCCGGCTGCAGCGAGCCCGAAGCCATCTCGGTCCACTGTTTCGGCTCCTTGACTTCCATCAGCGAGCGCAGGACGTCGCTCGACTCTTCGAGCGAAGCCTTGGTGGCCTGCACGTTCAGTGCGGCGATTTTCTCGAACCCGGCGAAGGATGCGGCAGCGGCTGCCTGCAGGGTTTCGAGGGCGGATTTCTGGATTTGCGCCAGTTGGTCGGCGTTGGTCAGCATGGTGTCAGGTCCTCTTGGTCGGTGGCGCGGATCCGGTCTCGTGCGAAATGTCGAGGAGAGCAGAGGCGAGCCCCGCGCCCGGGATCGCTCCGGAACCGTTTGTGCAGGTTCCCTAGCTTTCTTTGCTGCATTGTTTGTTGCACTGCAACATCGCCTAGTTTAGGGCTTCTGCAGGCGATGTCAAGTGCTGAAAGAAATTTTTGTTGCGTCGCAGCGCCGCACGGGTCGCATGCGGCAGGCGTCGGCTTTCGTTCTGTGCGCAGGAAAGGACTGCGTCATCCGCGACGGTCCGGAAATCCGCCCGGACGTGCACCGGTGTACCGGTCGGGGACGTGGCAGGTCGGCGACATGATCAGTCCACGACATGCCCCACCATCGATTGGCGGTTTCTCCCGATTTCTGACACATCCTTCATGAACAGCTTGATCAATCGATCGCAGAGTGTTGAATTAACGGAATTTTCTGTACACTCCCGTCACTGGTAAAAAAATGGCAACGAGGGGGCGGACCATGGCGACCGGATGGCGGTGGCACGATCGGGCGGGGACCCATGTGGTTTCACCGGGACTTGTGCTCGGGGTGGTCTTTCTGATCGCCGTGGCGCTGTCGCATGCCGATCCGGCGCTCGCGGCCGGCAAGCGGCCTGTCGGCGCTGCAGCCGCGTCGTCCGCGGCAAGTGGCGCCCCGGTTGCCGCGTCGACGGGAAACGCTGCCCGCAGCCGAACGGCTGTCAGTGGTCCGGCGCAGCGGCGTACCGCCCAGGCGGCCAAGGTGCCCAGGGCGACGGTCGCGGCAACGCGCAAGCCGACGCGCAAGACAACAGCGAGCCGTCCGGCCGTGGCATCCGGCCAGAACGCCGCGCAGCGCGCGGCCGGTGTGCGCCGCTCGGTCGGTCACGCGTTCGGCCTGCATGACGTCAAGGATCCGCTGTCGCTGCAGTCCGCGGTAGCGTTCGTCGTCGATGGCCGCAACGGTGACGTGCTGTTCGAGAAGAATGCCCATGCTGTGCTGCCGATTGCATCGATCAGCAAGCTGATGACGGCGATCGTCGTGCTCGACGCCGGTCTGGCGCTCGACGAAATGCTCCAGATCACCCAGGCCGATGTCGACACCGAGCGTTTCACCCGCTCGCGTCTTCGCACCGGCACCCGTCTGACGCGTGACGAGTTGCTGCAACTGGCGCTGATGTCGTCGGAGAACCGGGCGGCACATGCGCTCGGGCGCAATTATCCGGGCGGCATGAAGGCCTTCGTCGCACAGATGAATCGCAAGGCGGCCGAACTCGGAATGACGAGCAGCGGCTTCGTCGAACCGACCGGGCTGTCCAGCAGGAATGTATCGAGCGCGCGTGATCTGGCGCGACTCGTGCGCGCGGCTTCCGGCTACGAACGAATCCGCGAGTATTCGACGGCCAGCGACCTGACGGTCGACACCGGCTATCGGCTCGAGCAGTATCGCAACACGAACCGTCTGGTGGCACGTGACGACTGGGATATCGGCGTGCAGAAAACCGGTTTCATCTCCGAAGCCGGAAATTGCGTCGTGATGCAGGCGCGGATCGGCGCCCGGCCGGTCGTCATGGTCCTGCTCGATGCCGAGCAGCGCACAGCGCGGGTGCGCGATTCCATGAAGATCCGGCAATGGCTCGAAAAAGGCGGCGGCGGATTGCAGCGGGCCGCACATCCGGAAGGCGTGCCGACACGCGGCGCCGGGGCGACAGGTGCGAATCAGCGCGTCTGACGTTGGATGCCGCCGCTCGCACCCGGCACCGGTGACCGGCGGCTTTCCCGGCGGGTGGTTGGCGACCTGGTGGTTGGCGCCCGAGGCTTGCCGGTGCGTTCGCCACGCTTCAGCGGTCGGCTTGCTGCGGATCGTGGCCGAGTGACGACGAGATGCCGTCGGCGGTGCGGCACAGCGCCTCGATCCATTCGTCCTGGATGAAGTCGGCCGGCGCCGAGATC
>JRYH01015852.1_pt1 | contig 15274 bp, 27 predicted proteins | sample 235351 | NCBI WGS metagenome assembly JRYH01 (sample SAMN03074221, study PRJNA261480) | activated sludge metagenome | biome: Wastewater Treatment Plant; feature: Wastewater; material: Activated sludge; isolation source: activated biomass of a wastewater treatment plant treating wastewater... ... | reverse complement strand
GGCGCTGTTGGCAAGGTACGGGTATTTGAGGGTTCTGTCCTCGGTCAAGGTCTGACTGGCCGAGAGGTTGTAGGTGAAGAGCGACGGCTTCTCGAGCTTTGCAGCGAGGTTGCCCCGGTAGAAGATGTTGTCCGAACCGCCCGGATGGATGGTTGCCAGAAGCCCAACATACTTAGGTTCGGTGGACAGGATGAACTCGTTACGACGCTCGTACACGGCATCGAATTCCGGACAACCTGATACGGTGATGAGGGTGTGCCCGTCCAACGACCCAAGAGGGGTGTTCGTGACCATGGCTTCGGGCTCGTCATGACAGTTGTTGTAGAGCTCGCGGAACGCTTGCCAGAGCTCCCAGTTCTTGCCGAGCTGAGTGGTGAAGCCGACGCGCTCGTTGTTCATCAGCACGACGTCAACATAGTCGTCTGCGTCAAGGCGCACGCGCACCCGCTCGGTGGTGAAGATGTTCGGCTTCGTGCCGGTGTAGATNNGCCGAAGTAGCCGTTAGGGTTCTGGCCGACTTTGGAGTGTACGCCAAGAAGGATAGTCGCCTCGAGGTTCATCTCGTTGCGGTTACGAAAGGAAATCATTAGTCTCTCCGTATGGTAGGGGCGTCGGGAATTGAACCCGATCAAGGCTCTCGAGAACTGCCTGCGTCACCGTGCGCCACGCCCCAAGTTGTGTTACTCGTCGTCCATGTCGTCGATGATGTCATCCATCATCTGGTCGACGTGATGCAGCATCAGCACCGCGTTGGCCATGGGAATATAGACGACTTGCGGTTCTTCGTCGGGGTCGTCCGAACTGACCGTAATCTTGAGGTACCTGTCCTCGCAGCCGGAACAAGTTGCCGGCTCGAACTCGATGATGGAGTCGGTGACGCCGCATTGCGACAACACCTTCTCCGTTCGTCCTTGGCGGTCGATCGAGACCGCTGTAGTCCTGTGCATGTGTTCTCCTAACGGTTAGCAGCAAGCATCCGAACGGCGCCACGAGACGGACGCCGGTCAGACATGGGCGGGAAGAAGAAGTCCATCGAGCCGTCGTCGTAGGCGATGAACCAAGCGTCGGCCTTGCGGAAGTTGTCCTCGTCAGAGTACAACCGATTGAGGCCGGCCTCGTGCTCATTGGTGATGGTCACAGTCGCTTGATGCGGGCCACGCATGTGGAACGGGCCTTTGCCCTTCATCAGGCTGAGCCGGAACTTGTCGCAGTAGGCAAGCCCAAAGCGGCTTGTGCCATAGTGCTCATAGATGGGGTGCAGCTCTTTCGATGAGATGGCGTCGATCTCGAAACGACGCTTGACGTCAGACGAGGTGCAAGGATTGCAGCTCAGGCCGATCCGGCACCAACCAGTTGCGATAATCTGTCTGGACATGATATGCTCCGTTATCTTGCCTGGGCGGGCCAGGCGTCTTTCAGGAATTTCGGTGTGAAGGCCGGAAGTGCACCCGCTCGCGACCACTTGGGCCGTTTGCGTCCGTGATCCCAGGCTTCATACCACTTCTTCGACAACTGCATCTTATATGCCTTGAAAACGTCGCCTTCGTCTTGGAAGTCGGCTGTGCAGTTAACGAACCAAGTACGCTCTCCTTCCGGCAAATTTGCGGCGAACTGAGCGCAGGCACCGATTGTCTTCAGCGACTTATGCTGCTTGCCGAACCGCAGTCGGTAGGCTGTTGCTAGCGCAACGCCATAGGCAACTGTCCACTCGAAGTTGCCCCTTGTTGCTCCGACCCAGAGGGTGCAAGGGTGTTTGGCGTGAGTCGCTTTGTAGATGTCCTTGTCGAAAGTGCCAAGGTCGACGTCAAGTCCACGCACAACGGTCGACAGCATTTGCGCAACTTCAACGGTCATCTTTATGACACGTCGATCGTCCAGGACCATCGCACAGGTGACAGGGTTCTCGTTCACAACGAACAGGTTCATTCTTCTTCATCCGCTTCGTAAGGATCAAAGCCGCGAGGCCGTAAGGTCGTTGGCACTTCCTCGCCAGTCTCTCGTTCGTACTTGTCTTCACAATACCCCCTTTCACCCTCCTTCAGGGAGTTTTCGCACGTCGTACCTAACGCCCACGCGGGCGAGAGATTTGTGTCTAGGCTCGAACTCAGCAAGATAACCGAGCACATTATAACCCTGGCGTGTACAGTAGTCATTCATCATACTTTCTGCTCTGGACAAAAGGACCATGGGAGATGGGCTCCAGAAATTAATCTCCCACCACTTTACCCCCACCATTTGTGTTTGTTCATTGTCCTCGACACCTTGACCAACTCCACAAGCAGCATGTTGATGAACCCCAGTGTGAACCATAGTCTGAGTCCTATACAAAAGGCGAGGAACAGATTTGCGACGACCAAAGCTTGGGCAAAGCTATCCATTGAGCGGCTCCATGTCATTGCCCCACGGGTCTTTGGGGACGCCGAATTCTTCGACGATGGGCGTCTTGATGGTCACGCGGAACTCGTCGTTCTCCGTCGAGACGTAGACCAGTCGCTCCTGTTGGGTTTTCTTCTTCTTGATGGGTGTCAGAGCCTTGTGAGGATACGGTCCAAGAACGTCAGCGATTTCTTTCAGCTGGTGCCACAATGGTGTGCCCTCGCTGACGTAGGTTGCTGTCATCTTGCCCTCAAGACCAATGTCCTTGGCCAGTTTGCGGAACTCGCCCTTGTGTCCTTCCTCGATGCCAACCACAGCATGGATGGCTTCGTGAAGTGTGATGTCGAGAACTCGCATCTCTTCATCCTGCGATGGGCAGATGAAGATTTCATGCGTTCCATCCGCGGAGCAGCACTTATCCCAACATTGACCAATGGCCTTGCCGGTCGAGTACTTTGTCTGCGAACATGCCGCACGGAACTTTGGTAGCGTCTTGCCTCGAGGCTTGAAGAAGACGTCATCGAGCATATGGACAGCTTTTGTGAGCCATTCCTCACGCCACTTCATTTCGTTGTTCATATCAGGTCCCACAGATGGAAGTCGAAGAGGTTGATGCCCAAGGCGGACTTCACGTAGTATACCGCGAGGAACAGGAAGGGCGCTGCGATGATACCAATTATCGTCAACGTCTGCCTATACCTTTTAGCATAGAGCTCGTGAATATCAGTCCCGTCCATATAGGCACGGAGGATTTCGCCTTGGGTTAGCATGATATGTCTCCGTTGTTGATATAAAGATGATGCCACAGCCGACGTCGGTTGTACAGTCTTGCCCGCTTTTATGCCTAACAGATGGTTACCACAACCGGCTGGCCTTTAGAATTGAATGCGTAGTCCTCATGAGCGCCTAGCTCGCGCCAAGTGATAGCGCACAAACCAGTCTGCTTGATGAAGTCACCAGTGCGACGGTTCGCTTCCTTCTGAGACCGGACTTTGCCTGCCCAGAGAGTCTTGCAATTGTAGTTGTCTCTGATGACAATCTTCATGGTGTGTCTCCGTTGTTGATATGAAGATGATGTCGTTAAAGCCGGGCGATGTACAGTCTTGCCCGCTTTTATGCCTAACGAAGGGTTATACGCAGAAATCGAAAAGTGTGTACAACTACGTTTGCGTTCTATCAACCATGAAGTTGGGCAACTATATACATGCCCCTCAAAACCGGACAATATATTCTCATAAGCAACGGAGACAAGCAATGACCCTGACTGAAGCCCAAGCCATCATCGCAGCACCAGTCGCGTCGGCCAACAAGCGCGCAGCTGCTCAGGCAATCATCATCGCGGATGCAACGGAAACTGCCTACATGAACTGTGACTACGGCCCCCGAAACTGGATGGCCGCAATCAAGTACCTCTTGTCTATCGGATGCACTCCGCTGGAATGTGAGGTTATCCTACGGTCAAAGCACATGCGCTGGGCAAGCGATGTCGCAAACGGCAAGATCACGACGAAGACCCTTCAGAACTACGCAGAGGGCAAAACGTGGAAGTATGACCTCAAGCATGAAGCTCAGATGCTCATCCTCACAGACGGCACGAGCTACTGTTCGCTGGCCTAAATTGCTCCGGCTTCCTTTGCGACTGCGTAGAGGAAGCCGATTTCTTTCATGATCGCCACAGCTGCGTCATGATCCGAAGGTGAGTGCTGGATGATGTCGACAAGGAGTTTGTGCCCCTCTTCCAGTGTGCACAGCTTCAGCTTCTTCGGACCACGCTCGATCAGCTTTGTCCGATGTGCCAACGGCGCATACTGCACTGTGACCACACGGTTGCTGTGGCTGAGATGCGCCTTGCAAGCAACCATCCGATAGGGCATACCGCAGTACTCGACTGCATTGCCGGCCTTGTCGACGACGATCAGCTCATGGTAACCGCTCTGCGTGTTGGGCTTCTTCTCGAAGAACAGCCCGCCGCCGGCAGTGATCCGGATGCCCTCTTCAGTAATCTCGGCGCGAACGCCACCGGGCATTTCGTTCAAGGCTTCCGCGTAGTCGTCAGGCGCCTGCACAGCGACGCGATCGCTATACACTCCCATCCGGAAATTTTTCGGAAATGTGTTTGACTTTGCCATCTTTCATATCTCTCCGTTTGTTCGGCAACTTACGCGCTCTGAAGATGGGATGCTCGAGAGCGCGCGCCGGTTCGGACCTTGGCTTAGGTTTTTTCCGGCGCTTGCTCACTGTACCCTCTCCTTTGGGCTTACCGAACTAAAACCGTCCGGAAAGGTAAACGGACGACACCTCGCGCCGATAATCGGCCTCAGCCGCCATCTCATCACGTATCTCGTCTTCGTGGTCGACGTTGTACCAGCCGCCTAGTTCTTCGTCGTAGTTCACCAGTCCGAGCTTCATCAGCGTCTCTTGAGCCAGCTCAGCCCAGGCACCGAAGTCTGCACCGTACTCGTCGAGCAGGTCCAGTCCCATGTCGCCGGTGTTGCCTTGGGCTCCGTACGCCATAACCGTGGCCGATCGGTGGTCATCGCCAAGGATGAACTTGAAGTCCACATCGTCTTGCGTGAACTTCAGTATGCTGACAGTCGATGGCCGCTGGATAATGTCCGTATTCCTCGGGTCACCAAAAGCGACCTCGACCAGTTTGTCAAAAGGTGGTGTGTCCATCAGGGTTCTCCGTTTCTGATGGGTCTATTCTATCCGGTAACTCCTAGCAAATTGCTTGCGAGGGGAACCAGACGTCTGCAGGCCCATCGTAGTCGATCTTGCCGATGAGCCATCGCTGGATGTAAGGCCCAAAGGCTAGAAATGTCCGAGCACCGCCGACCACATAGACGTCCTGCCATGAGTGCATGCTCTGTATCGTGTCAATCATGCTCACCGGATCAATGTCACGGCCCCAGACCCAAAGGGTGCGACCGTGACCGATCGGATGGGGTAGCGTCTTGGCTGTGATGCCGCCCGCTATCAGAACGGATCCTCTGGTGGTATCTCGGAACCATCGTAGGTCCTCGACGTTTCGTGGCCAGGGTAGTTGTCCATTGAGTCCGAACTGTCCTCGAGCTCCAATTGCGGCAATTCCGTAGACCACTCCTGCGGGCCGTGGATTGCTTCGAACGCAGCGCGGCACTTCTCGAGCGAAGGGAGACGGTAGCACATTACTCGCCGTCGCACCTTCTTGGCACCGAAACTCGGGCTGTTCTCGTCTTCCAGGTATATCCATTTTTCGTTCTGCCCTGTCTGGAGGTCTGGGATATATTGACGAAGCATCATTGTCATCTTCGTCACGCTGAAGTCAAACGTGGATCGTGCGCCGATCAACCGGCGATACTGCTCGAAGGCGCCGACAAGGTCAGTCTTAGGGCAAGTCTGCTCCCAGAAGGCGTCGCCATCCTTGACATGATACTGTGAAATCTGGCCAGACAGAAGGCATTGATACCACCATTCCGTCTGAATGTCCAGGGACAAGCTTTGCTGTTTGGCCAGCTCATCCGTCTTTGGCAGGTCACGAATATTGAAGTTCGAGATGTCCAGCTCTTTCAGGAAGTGCAGGAGGTTGGCGTAGCCGCCGTCCTTCAGGTCCTTGTCGATTGCAGCGAAGTACGCAGTGTCCTGCATCTTGTTGTCCGACACTTCCAGCGCGAAGAACCTGCGCTCGTTGGCTTGGACGTTGACGACCTTCAGATCATTTGACGCCATGATTAGGCGAGCGTAGTTCGGCGTCACTTGAGCATCAAAACCCTTGCGCTCTGTGTAGCGGACATTCTCTGTGATGAGTGTCTTCAGGGTAGACATGTGACGCTTGTCGCCAGACCAGAGCGCTTCATCCGAGAAGATGACGCTGGCGTCGGCGAGGTGGAAGTTAAATTTCCCGACCAGATGCTCGGCAGATTGGACTGGCTTGAAATGCTGTCCGAAGAGTGCACCGAAGTTGTAAGCGATGAACGACTTACCTGTACCCGGCTTTCCTCTGAGTACGATCGCAACGTGTCCTTGCTCGTTGGCCTTCTGCACTGCGTGAGCCATCCACTTGATGAAATAGTCATAGTAGTCCTCCCGCCCAGAACACACGTTCTCCTTGATGTGGCGCAGGAAGCTCTCGTGCTTGTCACCTGGCGCAGCCTCGTAGGCGAAGCCCTGCCATAGATTGTAGCGGTCCTTCTTGTCTTCACCCAAGGGCTCAAAGTAGACACCGCCGAGGTACTGCTTCCGGTTTGGGTGCTTCAACCACCAGTCTCCCACTGCTACCTTCTTGAATTTTGCGATGCCGTTCTTGTCTGTACCGTCCGGCACCTCGATGAAGTTGTTCATGTAGAGCTCACGAAAAGCCTGGAAGCTTTTTGTGGTGAGAACGCTCACCGGCCTATTTGCGATGGTCTCTTCTTCTCTTTCAAGGACGACTGTCTTGCCTGCGAAATTCGACACCGCGTAACGATCGTTCATCTTCGCCAGCCATGGATCGATGGATGCTTCCTTGGCTTTCCTGATCTGGCGGATGGCATACTTGTCAGGATCACGCTGATCGTAGATGTGATCCGATATGCGGAAGTCACGGTCGGTCAGGACTGAATAGATGACCTCATCAGGAATTCCCGCGCGGACAAGGGCACAAGCCACTCCGAACACAACCCTTGAACGATCAGATTGCATGTCGAGCTTGTCCAGCTCCGGGTCGGGATCGTACCCAAGCTGGATAATGTCCTTGTACCTCTCAGAGAGCGTATTGGGGGCCTCGACGTAGTTCCAAAGATCAGCGACGTCCGCGAGGCGCTCGACGTTGCCGCTGATCTCGACCTTGAGCTGGGATGATGAGTTGTTGCTATCAGGAAGTGAGGCCGTGCCCGACTGGACTGGCTCCGCCTTGGCGAACTCAGATAGCGAATATTCTTCGTCGCCGAAATAGATGACTTCTGCAAGGACCTTGCTCCTTCCCTTCTTGAGCTTCTTCTCGTCAGGGACGTTCCACGTGCCGGGCAACCGCATGATGCGGTCGATGTTGTGGCAGCTGTCCGCATCGAAGTCCAGCTCCAGCTTTTTGTTGTAAAGCTTGGCGCTTTCATACGCTGTCTCTGTGCCGTCGAGCTCAAGCGCTTCGGTCAATCGCCAGAAGGCCTGATAGCCGCCACCAGAGAAGACCACGACTGATGGAGGCTTCACGCCAGCAGGAAGGTTCGTTGTGAAGAGCGCTTGAATGCGCTTCTGCTCATCTTCCAGCGTCAGCCCGTCTTCAAGCACACGAGGGTCGACGTCAACGTGCAAATAGCAAAGGCGTGCGATCTCAACACGATCCGCCTTCTTCGTCATCTTCTGGAATGGAGGATTGACGTTGAAGTAGAGATTGAAGACGCCGTTGCGTGCCTCTATCCACTTTGCCGCGGCTTCCGACTCGCTTAGGCTGAACGTAGCTGTCTCGATCTTCTTTGCTTTGCGATCAGGGTGGATCGCTGTAATCATCCACAACTGGTCTGGATGAAAAGCTTCAAGAAACTCAATAGGGGACATATCATTCTCCGGTGGCAGGGAGTCTCTTGTACCACGCCTGGTATAACATTGGGAGCAGGCCTTCTCTCATTTTGCCTACTGAGCCCCAGTACCCCAGTGCTAAGTCCAACGTCTCCTGCTTAGTACAGTTGCCGAGATGATGCGCAGCGAGCGCACCGTCCAGCAGCAAGATGTCACCCTTGCCTATCTTGATGAGAACGTATGACACACCGCCGCAGGCGGTCCAGCGTCTATGCCAGAGCCGCTGCTGCGGTGTGAAATGCGGAACTCGTACGACGTCTATCCGCTTGGGCCAGTCGCGCAGGACCTTCAGCTCAATCCACCCAAGGGTAGTGGACACGTCAGGCGTTCCCGGCCAGATTGGATTTTCGACCGAGAACGCGCTGACTTCCGTGAGGGTCTGAACGACTATACGTCGCAGGGAGGCTTCAGAAGCCATACCCGAACCAGATCATGATACCATGGATCACGCCGACCGGAGGCATGAACGCTCCGATTGCGCCCAAAGCGATCTGTCCCCAGGTAGCGCCGGCTGTACCAGCGAGTGTGCTGATGATCCAAGCAACATGCGTGACCCACGCAGCCATAGCAGTCAGCGCAATAGACAGGATAGCGACTGCTGCGCCGCCGGATATATCAGTTGATCTTGCCATGAAGGTATTCCTCTAGGTCTAACTGGTTTGGGTTCACTTCCGGCGGATTGAGCTTCCGCTTATGGTTTGTCTTCTTGGTGACCATCTCAAGATGGTCCGGGTTCAGGCACGACCGGTTCTTGCACTTATGGTCGACCTGTTGACGACTTGGGATATAGCCGTTCATACAGGTATACAACACCCGGTGCACGGCCACTGTTTGGCTGTTCAAGCTCATTCGCGGGTAGCCACCACCGCGGCCTGTTCCTTGGTCGTTACCATTCCAGTTCCAACAGCCGGTGGCCGGGTCAGGAGTGACATTTGACAGGATACGCTTGATTATGTCTTCTCGTCTGCACATTCAACTTCGCAATCCAGCTGAACGTGTAAGGTCCAGTCTTCCACAGGGAATGGTGTCCAACTCTTGCTCGGCCCAACAGAGGTATCATCGAACTGTGCAAGCACGACGTCTTTCCGATGGGGTAACGTTCGTATCAGGGCCGACTTGCCAAGAAGCGTCGGGTCTGGCCCCTCGTAGATGCCGCTTACGATCCTGCCCTCAATGAGAATAAACCGCTTAAGCATGGTTCGGCACCCTTTGAATTGGTAGACCCTCGAACAAGAGGATCGTGCCCTTTGGTGTCGGATAGATGCCGATCTCGTTGTGAGCCCACGCCAGGTGAAACTCGCCAGAAGTCATCGGCATATTCGCCGCGCCTTCCCACCACTGGTTGACTGCTTTCTTCTTGAGCTCGTCAAGCGCGGTCATACGACCCTCGATAATGTGGTTTGCCTTGTCCACTTTGCCGGCGAGGTAGTCGTGCATGATCGTATGGACGTCCTGCGCAAACTGTGCGCGCTCGTCTTCGGACCATTCCATGTCCGGATCGATAAGCGCAACGACCTTGTCTGCAATTTCCTGCATTACGCGATTTCCTTGATTTCGCCCCAGTTGTCGCCCATCTCTATGTCGACCCTGAACGGTACTTCTGTGTCCGGCCATGCCTCTGACATTATCTTGGCCACATGTCTCGCCTCCTCTGCGTCGACGAATGATCCATCTATCTCGTCATGCACCTGCATCTGGATGAACGTGTCCGGCATTTCCTGATCGATAAGTACCATAGCACGTTTCGTCTGGTCCGCGGCGCTCCCTTGAATAAGACGGTTGAGGGCCTTGTGCACCCATTGATATTGCCCGTTCTCTTCAGGGAAGTTGAGCAGTCTGCCGGACGCAGTGCGGATCATGCCCACCTTTTGGGCTTTGTACTTGGCCTTCTTTGCCAGCTCGCTGACGTAGGGAGCGTTGGTGTCGAACTGGTCAAGGATACGTTGGCCCTCTTCGCCAGCGGCTTGCCACCATCTGGGCGAATAGTCTTTGGCGTCCAACTGAGCTTGCCGCATCTCCTGGAACGTCTCGAAGTAGTCTATCCTGAAATCGCCGTCGAGTTTATGTGACCAAGCGAAGCGCTTCGGAAGCCCAAGGGAGTCGCACAGCCGGCCTCCTCCCATACCATAGCAGATGCCTAGGTAAACCGTCTTGGCTTGCTTACGGGGGAGACCAGTCAGTTTGGCCATCATGTCATGGTTGTCTGCCAGCGGGTTCGTACGATACTCATGAGCGGCTGCGTTGGCGCTTGGTATCTTGGACTTCACAGCCCAATGGGTGGTCCATCTGGGCTCCTGCTGGGAGTAGTCGAGACAGCCCCATATCTTACCGGGCTCGGCGATGTAGATCGATCGCCACATCTTGGCGAACTCGTCTCGGCTCGGCTGCTGCTGAATGTTGGGGTCTTTGGACGACAGTCGCCCGAAGCGCCCGCCCTCTGTTTCGTCCTCTTTGCCAAAGTCAGACTCTCTGACAATCTGATTGAATGTGGGATGAATTCGCCCATCTACCATGTAGCGCCTGATCGACGCGGCGAAGGTAGAGCGAAGCTTGTTGACCTTTCGCGCACGCAACAGTGCTGCGGCCACAGGATGGTCAGATGAGCCCAACAGCTGCGCATCTACCTTGTCGGCACGAGTGGAAGTCTGCCCAGGCTCAATGCCAATCGCCCTCAGCGCAGGGGTGAAGCTCTCTGCGCGATAGACGTCGCCTAACTCGATCGAATGGCCAGTCTCGTCTTTGACAAGCTGAAGCGCCTTCTTCTCCTCGTTGATTGACCATGTTTCGATGTACTCGAGCTTTTCCTGGTCGATCAAGACGCCACGCCGGCGATATTTGAGCAGGACTGGGAGGACGTCGCACTCCAACTTCCACACGTCCATGAGCTCACGGTTCTCAAGTGCTCGCTCCTGGCGCCGCAGGATTTGAAGCGGAAGCTTTGTGTCCTGCTCTGCGTATGCTCCGACAAAACGAGCCGGAAGCATCCACAGCCCTTGCTTGGGGTGAACGTTGTAGGCTTTGGCTGCGTGCTCCAGCGCAGTCTCGTCTTTGGCAGGAAGTCCCCAGCGCTCGGCGATGTTCTTCAGCGAGTACGACTTCTGAAGCTCGTTGATAAGAGGATCAGCAACCTGGACGTCCTTGTAACTGGCCTGAGTTGAGACTATTCCTTCTTGCCAGAGGTAATCCATATCGTATGGAAGATTGGCGCCGACGTACGCACCGCTGAATTTTTTCGCTTGGTCGCGCATGTAGCGCAGCACGGCGTCTTCAGGCAGGTTGTCTCCACCGCAATGTCGAATTGGAAGATAATAGCTAGGGCCATCTTCGATGGTGACGGAGATGCCCACAATATAGCCGCCCCGGCGTACTCCAATTCCAAGCGTGCGGAGATGATCGTCCCTTGTTTCGACGTCGATGCCAACCCGTCTCGCATCGCCCCACTCCTGCAGTGTGCCCATGTCGGGCGGTTGCCAGCTGATCTCCGGAAGCATGAAAGAGAACGGGGTTTGCCCCGTCATCTTCCCCTTGGTAACTCGTCTCATACTCGTTCCATTTCCATGTTCAACCAGCCGAGACAGGCCAGCCTGATGGCGTCATCTTGCACCTTCATCAGCTCCTCGCGAGCCATGTGCATCTCGCCATCACGAACGGCGTCAGACGCATTGACCACGAACTGGAACGTCCTACGGAGCCAGGGGTCGCGAATATTTACGCAGAGCTCACCACGCAGGATCATTGCCGCTTCTTCGCGCCACTGCTTTGGGTCTGTGAAGATGCATGCCCTTGGGCGCACGCCGATATAGTGATCCATCCATTCAGTGTGAACATCGTCAACAGAGGCAACAGACACGGCGTTCTTGCCCATGTCTACGTAGTAGCCGCTCTTCATATTGATGGTCAGCGGTCCAAGCCCGACGTTCACGCTAGCAGCAAGCAGCTCTTGGGTCAAGCCGAGCATGTAGAATATCCGGCCAAGGTAGTCGTTGACGAGGTCCATGGTATCGCCGAAGCTTGCGATAACCATCAGCTTATTGTCGTCGATGTCGACGTCCATGGTAGGGTTGTACATGACCGGCTCATCGTTGGGTGACAACGAATGGCGGGCCAAAACACCCGGTATTTCTGTCTGAATGTTGTTGTAGACGCCAGAGATGATTGTGAACAACGGATTGACTTCATGGTGCGGGAACCACACCATGCGCTCGTCTGGACGCTCGACCCAAAGGGTGACAGGAGTCTTGAGCACCAGGCGGGTTGACACGGTTTGATTGGTCAGTTGTACCATCTCGCCTTTGCCATCGCGTAAGAGTGTGCGAACCAACGGGCGAAACGTAGCGGCCATATTGTGGGCCTTGATGATATTATGCGAACTCATGCGAGTCATCCTCATCGATGAGAAGCTGACGACCAGTCGCCTCGACTACCGAGGCGAAGACGCCCTTTGTACGGAACAAGCCCTTGATGACGACCGGTTCCATGACGTCATGGAAGCGCAAGTACCCGCGGTTCTTCAACCAAAGCAGGATTGCGGTCATGTTCCAGGCTTTGTTGTAATCGCATCCGGACTCGCCGAAGTCGAGAACGCATGAAATGTACATCTCCATGATAAGCATGCGCTCGCGCTCTGGCGTCGTTGCTGTCAGGAAATAGATCGATGCCCAACGGATGATCCGCTCTTCAAGTTCGATCATTTTGGTCACTTTGCAGAGCTGTGGGCCATAGGCCCAAACAAGCTTGTTCCCCGACACCGGGGACTGGACTCCTGCTAGCTGGAAGAAGAGCTCCGGGTTTGGCCCGCCGCCGGTTTTACGTCGCATGGTTGGTATTCCTTGCAATAGGGGGAGTAGTCCTGGAATGCGATGGGAGCTCCTGGCTTACCCCACCACTTGTCCGCAGCCTTCTGCAGCTCGTCGTTCCAGTTGCGGTGGCACTCGGTATTGAGACACCTAGCCGAGCAGAACGACTTGTCGCGGAAGCACATCATTTTGACAGTCTCTTCGCAGAGTGGTACAGCGCGAACATAATCATGATCGGCCAGCCAAGTGTCAGCAGGATGCAGAAGATCAGCGACGGAAGCGGCTGGAACTCATGTCCACCACGAATGTGGAAGTCCCATTCGAACCATGCCGTGATGAGTATGCCCACTGCCAAATACAGCAGCACTGCCGTTGTCATGAGAAATCTCCACTGACATATGTCCAACAACCGTCGCCATGACCGTAGGCGAAGCCTGAATTCAGACTATAGCGCATCAGATTGTACTTGGGGCACCAGACAGCGCTGTTTTCACGAAGAGTCTGCGGTGTTGGTTTATCGCCCTTGAACTCATCTGCCGAGCGCTTGCGGTTGACAATGACCTCGAGCATCCTGCCGACCGGACTCCATCAGCTTGATCCAGTCGCCTAGCGTGTTGATGTTCCTCTCTGGAATAATGTGCAGAGTGAAATACCAGCCATATGAGGACTTGCCGATATGAAGTCGGTCGTGCTGATGACCACACTTGTCGCATGGTCCTTCAGCCTCGAGGTAGTAATTCGTGCCCATATTGTTCTCCGTAAAAGGGTGTCTCCGGAGTCGGGCACTTTTGATCGAGCCCTATCCGGAGACTTCTGCCATGCCGGACAGAATTAGGTGGAGAGGAAATAGTGGCGAACGCCGTCGCGCATTTCCACGTCGATGCCGTAGCCGAGGCGATGGTGAAGGTTGCGAAAAGCACGACGAGTCAGGTACTCGAGCGGAAGCTTGCGATCCTTTTCCGCCGCGTCGACAATGGCCATTGCCTGGGCTTCCGTAATGCCGCGCATGGCCTGCTCGTAGAGCTGATACGTGGCTGACGGCTTCTTGCCTTCAGACGGAGCCCGTGGAGGCGTGATCGTCTCCTTAGGAAGGAAGCCATCGCAGAGGTGAGCCTCATTCTTGCGAGGCGCGCCCTTTTCCCGCTTGGGCTTCTTGGCCTTTGCCTTTTCGCGGGCGTCGAACTCCTGAAGCTCTTCGATCTTCGCAATCAGCTTGTCCTTGCCGGACTTCCAGCCGTTGAGCGTCTTGCCGCCATGCTTGGAAGCAAGCTCGTTGTGCAGAGCAACCAGCTCTGCCGTCTTCATATTCTGCATGATGTTCTCCGTATCTGCAGTCTCAAGATGATTGGATGATGCCCTAGTTGGGTGCCCATGTAAAATTGAAGCTGGGCGGATGGTTAATTGGATGCTTCAGGCTCTTCCTCTTCCTCGATGCCTGCTTCAGCCATCTGAAGCCCAAGACGATAGATGAAGTACTCCTGGTCCACGCCGTCTGGCGTGAAGACGTGCTCAGAGATTGAGCCATCAGAATGCTCCGCAAATACGGCGAAGGAGACCACGTCCTTTTTAGACGTAATCTCCTTCGTAGCCGTTAGCAATAGCTTCGCCGTGTCATGGCGTCTGCGAGCCTCTTTCGTGTTCTTGTGGACCTGGAGACTCACGACTTTGGGCATCACTCACACTCTCGTCTGCCTGTCACCGGATCTATCCGGCAAGCCCCACCCTCTTCTTCTTCGTCCGGCTTTATGGATTGCAAAACGCCCTATCAACCGTCCTTACGGTAGGTCGTACAGCCCTTGGCGCCCCCGTAATATGCACCGGTGTAGATGTCCTTGAAAGCCTCCCAGTCGACACTTCCAGGCACGTTGCAGGTCTTACTCACTGCACTGTCTACGTATTTTGTTGCAGTGAGCAGCACATCAATGTGCTCTTCGACGCTGACGTCGTCGCTGGATTTGCCATAAACACCCAGCTTATGAACGCCGTAATCCTGGACAACCTCAGTGAAGGCGCCGTTGGGTCCGATAATCGTCCGCTTGTACTCGTGCTCGAACACTGGCTCGATGCCGGACGAAATGTTGTCAGCGCTGAGGCTGATGGTGCCGGTCGGTGCGATCGATGTCAAGTGCGAATTGCGGATGCCATACTGCCCAATGTCAGAGACGAGCTCTGCTGGCAAGGTTTTGATGAACTGGCCGTTGGTGTACTTCTCGTCGTCGAACAGGGCGAACTGTCCCTTCTCCTTGGCCAGCCGCACTGAGGCTTCATAGGTGCCTAGCAAGATGGTCTCTTGGATTTCCGCTTGCAGCTGAAGGAAGCCCTTTTCTCCATAAGGAGCGCCAATAGCTTCCAGACAGTTAGCAAGACCGGCGATACCGATGCCCATGCGTCGTTTGGCACGTGCCTCGCGCCCTTGGGCCGGGAGCGGGTAGTCCGCGCGATCGACAACGTTGTCCATGGCGCGTACCACATGCGGAATGTCCTTCTTGAGTTGGGCGAAGTCGAACGTGTAGCCCGAGCCCCTATACGGCGGGATCAGGTACTTGGTCAGGTTGAACGACCCAAGCAGG
>JRYH01013742.1_pt1 | contig 15294 bp, 22 predicted proteins | sample 235351 | NCBI WGS metagenome assembly JRYH01 (sample SAMN03074221, study PRJNA261480) | activated sludge metagenome | biome: Wastewater Treatment Plant; feature: Wastewater; material: Activated sludge; isolation source: activated biomass of a wastewater treatment plant treating wastewater... ... | reverse complement strand
GCTGGCGCAGCGCATCGAGTGCGGCGGGCTGAAACTCCGGTATTATGGGGCGAACTCACCAAATATGGTTATCTAGGGAGAGCCGCCAAATTAACCTCCAGTGCATCCATGCACTGAAGCAGGAAGGAGCTGCTGAACCCGCCTCGGCTTATTTTGTTAGCCAGCCCGCCAGCGCTTATTTCGACTCCCATGTCGTTTAGGCGGGTTGCCAGTTCTTCTATTCCAACGCCCTTTTGAGCCATGGCATATCGGAGGAGCGCCTTAGCCTTCTCCTCGTACTCCGCGTTTATGGGCAGGGCCTTGCGCGCCTCCGGCTTGGGAGGGGCCTTTTTTGTGGCTAGCGTAACAGACGGCATAAAAATCACCTCTTTTGGTGATTTTACCACTTGACCGATGATCGGTCTAGCTTCATATTTGAATCACCATATAAGGTGATTAAAATGGCTCAACACTTCCTACTCTCCCCCGCCGCAAAAACACTCTCGCTGACGAAGGTCCTTCGCATGACCGACCGCCAGGCCGAGACTGCATTTCGCTCAATCCGCTGGGCGAGCACCAACGGCGATCCGGTTTGCCCGCGCTGTTCTGGCACCAAGCACTATCACCTTGCCAAACGCAAAGTGTGGAAGTGCAAGGCATGCGAGAAGCAATTCAGCCTAACGTCTGGGACGATCTTTCATAGCCGCAAGCTGATGCTTCGCGATATCCTCGGAGCAATCGCAATTTTCACGAATGGTGCGAAAGGCTACTCCGCGCTGCAGCTCTCTCGGGACCTCGGCTGCGATTACAAAAGCTGCTTCGTCCTCCTCCACAAGATGCGAGAGTCCATAGCGCTGGCGCGAGACGAAGGCGCGCTGAAAGGCGATGTCGAGATCGACGGCGCGTACTTCGGCGGTTACGTCAAACCGGCGAACAAGGCTGTAGATCGGAAAGACCTTCGCAAGAAGGCCAATCAGTCAGGCAAGCGGCAGTCCGTAGTCGTCATGCGCGAGCGTAAGGGCCGCACTGTTGCTTATGTTACCGCTCGCGAGGCGGACGGCGTTGTGCTGGCCCGCAACGCTATCGCCAGTGGAGCGACGGTCCATGCTGATGAGGCATCCCATTGGGATCAGCTCGCCGCGAACTTCCCGATAAAGCGAATCAATCACCAAGTCGCTTACGCTGATGGCGGTGCTTCCACAAACAACGCTGAATCGTTCTTCAGCCGCATGCGCCGCGCCGAAATCGGCGTTCATCACCACATTGCCGGCCCTTATCTCTCCGCCTACGCAACCGAACTCGCGTGGCGGGAGAATGCGCGTCGTCAATCGAACGGCAACCAGTTCGCCATGCTGGTGACAGCTGCTGCGGCAGCGCCGAAATCCAAGGCATGGTCAGGTTACTGGCAGCGCCGCGGCAGCTAGCTCTTGGGGGCGGACCGCACTTCTCGGACATCCGCGATTGGAAAGCCCACCGCAAACTCAAGAGACAGATCGGTGTTGCTGGGGTCAAACTTCTCTATAGGGCAGACGTAGGCCGTGCGCTCCTCCTTCCGCACTAACGCGAGGAGTTTCTCGTGCCCTTCTGCGTCTCGCGCATAAACTTTTTGCATCCTGTTCTCCTGGCGGTTGACTTCTGTGTGGCGACATGATACAGAATGCCACACAACGCCCGCAGCGGGGTACAAAACCCATGTCAGATAAACCCAAGAAAATGGCGCCGCCATACGCAACGTTTCCGGCATTTGTCGGCTTTATCAACAAGTTGCGCGACACTGGCGTACCGAACCGCATCGACCGCTCTGTGTTTGGAAACGCATCGGGCAGCGTCATCTACAGTGTACTTGCATCGCTCACTTCACTCAAGATGATCAATGAACAGGGCACCCCCTCGCAGAGATTCATCGACTATGTGAAGGCGTCCGACGAGCAGCGACCGATGCTGCTTCGCCAAATTGTCATCGACGGCTACCCGTCCCTGTTTGCACCGGGGATGGACCTGACGAACATGACCGCCGGCCAGTTCAATGAGCACATCCGAGATGAGTTCGGCGTCGCCGGTTCAACGATCGACAAAATCGCCTCATTTTTTCTCGCCGCAGCCAAAGCCGCCGATATCCCGGTCTCCAAGCACCTAGAGACACGTACTCCGATTGCCTCGTCCCCAAGCTCGCGAAAGAGCGCTCAGCAGCGCAAGAAGCCAGATACCAGTGCGTCTGAGGATAGCGACCACCCCACGCCGCCAACGCCGCCCATCTCCGAGAAAGCTCTCGAATATCGTCTGGTTGATCTGATGACTGAGGCAGCGGCAGACCCTGAGGTCATGAGCGCCATCATCAAGGTAATCACGTTCTTGAAGACCAAGAACGCTGGGAATCAGCCAAGCTAAACCGCGCTGAGGAAAGGAGGATAGGTAATGGAACCGATATGCCACCGCCTGACCTAACCGGGTGTTCGAGACCCGGTTAGGTGAGCAGTCGCCACGAGGGCGGCAGGGGTCGAGGCGAAAGCCTCGGCTCCAAGCCGGTCTGAGAATGATCTCAGACCACCAACCAGACCGCAAGGCGGTCTTTAGCTCCAACGCTTACGACTATGATTCATCACGGTGAATCCGTCAACCGCTTAGCGGTCACTGCATACAAAAGGAAGTGAATATGCAGGACCGAAAACTGACGCCGGACATGGTCCCGGTGATTAAGTTGGCCCGTAAGATGAAGTACAACTATGCGCGTATCGCGTCGTACTTCCAGATTAATCAGGGCCGTATCGCAGATGTGATGAAGGGTCGTCGCTTCCCCGACATCCCGCCTGCGAAGGCGCTACCGTCGGACTTCCCGAGGGCCTAGCCATTGGAGGGGCGGTCACTGACCGCCCCTCTTTAGTCTCCAGAGCTTGTAAGGTCCGTTAGGGCCGTGGTCCGTTGTCTGTCCTACGCACTCGATCAGGTCTTGGTTCACGCAACCCTTTATGCAGGCGCCAATACGCTTTCGGATTATGGACAGCGTGACCTCGTCGGCAGCAAGTCCGCGATCTTGCGCCCACAGTTCGGTGAGCTGCCGTGACGTCATCGGACTAGTTGCCTCTCGTAACGTATTCAGAACGAACCGCTTCACAGTTCCCTTCTGGGCACGGTGCCGCGTCACGTACTGCTTTATCTCGGACGTATCCGCGTTCGGATCGAACAGTCGGATGCAAGCGTCGAGGTGGTCTATGTCGACCGTCAGTTTCTTGATCTCCGCTTGGTAGCGTTCTCTGAGGTCTAGAAGATCCTTGTGCTTGGCGATCAAGCCAGCGACGGTGTTGGGACGTTCGCGGCATTGCGTAGCAAACGCACCAACCGAGCCGTTGCGCTCTTCGGAGGCATAGATGATCGTAAAGCTAACACCGCACCCGGATCAGATCCGGTACTGGGTCGAAAGCGCTCTCAATTCCTTTAAGACGCTAGATTTGGAAACAGCGGCGGAAGCCGCCAAGGCGGATCTACAATCCATCTTGGCTTACCTAGACCGCACACAGGATGCCGTTACTGTACTTGGCATCGTGCCGGTCGAAACGCGGATCAGGAATGAATTTGGCCTCGGTGGCCCTGACCGACCGAATGCGCCCAACCTCGAAATTGTGCGGCCCTAGCTTGTCCGAATAGTCGTTCGGATTGGCGGTCACGTTCCCGGCGACGCAAACCTTGCCGGTGGACGTATGATAAACGGCGTGCGGCTCAAATGTTCTGGCTAGCATGTCGTCTTCATATTGAAGGGACACGCGTAGGCGCTTAGCGATTGCGTTGCAAAGTGCCTGCTCAAGCACCGTGTTTCTCGGGGCTGGGGGCTTCGTCGGCTTAGAGGTCTTTCTGAATGGACTGGTGTTCCGTGCCATCTTCGCTCCTATCCCGACTCATCAGTTCGAGTACGGAATGGCAGAGCCCCACGTGATTACGGCACTTTCGAGGAAACGAGCGGAGCTTTCCGGGGATATCGAGCGGCTGCAACGGGAGCTGTCTGACAAGATTTCAGCTTTAGAGAAGTTAGACGCAACTTTGCTCCTATTCGATCCGTCCTACGAGATCGCCTCTATCAAGCCCAAGGCGTTCCGCCCTCCCGAGGACTGGTCCAAGCGCGGGGAAATGACCCGGATCATCCTAGGCGTGATGCGGAAAGCGTCCGAACCCCTCACATCGTCCGACATTGCAGCCCAGCTCATCGTTGAACGGGCTCTAGATCGGACGGACGGACGGTTGCAGCGGTTGATGACCAAGAGAGTGGGGGTTGCGCTGCGGGGACTCAGAGACCGGCAGATTGCGGCGTCCAAGCCTGGACCGGGAATGTCCGTCCTCTGGTCCCTAGTCAAATAGCCACGCATAGACTCCTATCGCCGCGACGATCACCATGACGACCAAGGCGAGCCATGATGGCCAGTCCGGATCAGGGCCGCCGTAGTCGGGGGATTTCTCGTAGCCGGACGGCATGTGATCGAATGGCTGGCCCGTAGGCCAGCCACCCCTTCTGCGTTAAGCGCTCTTCCTATAGCGCCTGAGTGCTTCAGCGCGACTTCCAGGATGCAAAGTTTCCTTAACAACTTCATTCACTCGCGCAGAATTGACATCGTAGTCCGCTGCAATCCGATTCTGGAACTCACCGTCCCAGTATCGAATCCAAATGTTCACAGCGTCTTCGAAAGTGAGCCGATAACTCGGCTTTCTAACATCGCGTCTCATATGGATTTTCTCCGTGAGACGCCGGGCGGGGCTTGACAATGACACCGAAGCGGACTCATTGTCCGACGGTGATCACACCCCGCCCCACCCGGCGGGTTCTAACAGCCCCACCCGCTCCAACGGGTGGGGTTCGCTTTTATGTCGACGAATCGACGCAGCATCATTTCCCGTTATGATCGCGACCGTCAATTGTTATCCCCTAGATTTAGTGGGTCGCACATTCAACCGCGTCCACACTTAGTGGGGCTCAATCAATCCTTACCGCTGCCAATACCCCTTCCACTGCCTCGACACCGGACGCGCCATTGCGAGGCTAACCACTCGCTTTGCGAGAGTGCCGTTGTCGAGGCGGCGATGATCTTCCATCCACGCCGCGTGGGCTGCGTACTGGTGGAGGTGCTGCGGGCTCACATGATGGTGCTGCCCGTCCACCATCCGGCGGAGGCGAGCTAAAAAGCTCTCGGCTTGGTTCGTGCAAGCACCGTTGAGGGAATAAGCCTGCTGGTGATTGATGCGATAGGCCTTGTACTTCGCGTGCAGCGCATCCCAATGCGAAGCCTCGTCAGCGTGAATAACAGACTCCGGAGCGACAACTTTCGCAACGAACGGAACGCCATCGGCCTCTGACTTCGTGACTGTGGTCATCGTGCGGCCCTTGCGCTCGCGAGCGACGACGACGACGCGGCGTTTGCCGGTCTGGTTCTTCGCCAGACGGCGGTCAATGCGGTCTTCGGCACGGTTGGCGGGGCGGATGTGTCCACCGAAATAGGCGCCATCCACTTCAACCGTGCCATTGAGTTCCGCGCCTTTGATCTCGTAAGCCATTGCTTCGCGGAGCTTGTGAGCCAGCACGAAAGCAGTCTTGTGCTGGCAGTCGAGATCCCGCGAAAGCTGAAGAGCGGAAATACCCTTGGCGCCGTTGATCAGAATGACGATGGCCGCGAGCAGATCGGTGTAGCTCATCTTGCGGCTGGCAAGGATGGTGCCCGACGTGACCGAGAACTGATGGGAGCAAGCCTTGCACTTGTGCTTGCGGCGTGTCGTGATCTCATAGGCTTCGGTATGATTGCACTTCGGACAGACCGGTTTCCCGTCCGTCTCCGGCCAACGCATCTGCTTGAAGAGGCTCCACGCCCTGTCCTCGCCCATGCAAAAGACATCGCGGAGCGAAATGCTCCGGGCCTTTGCTGTGAGGAGGAAGTGGGTGGCCATTTGTCATCATATCCGATGTGAAGTACATCAGATATGATGACATCACACATCGTTGTCAAGGGTGAAAACATCGAATATGATGATTTTCTCATCTGATTCGATGGTGCACATGCGAGACGACGATTGGGCAGAACGAGCCAAGGGGCTCCTGAAGGCAGAGCTTAAACGCCGAAACGTCTCCTATCGGGAGCTGGCCGATAAGCTGACGGCGATGGGCATTCCTGAGAGCGAGCGGAACATAGCAAACAAAATCAGTAGGGGCGGTTTCAAGGCCGCGTTCATGCTTCAATGCTTTTCGGCAATAGGATGCTCGGTCATCCGATTGGACGACTTGCATTAGCTGTGGAATCGCGTTGAAAATTGACGCGCGGATTCACACTTAGTGTACAATCCGCGCGTCGCTAATCCCTCATCAGAGGGGAGCCGGTAATCTCCGGGTGTGTTGCCAAGACACGCGAACCTCCTTTCTGTGTGCACCTGCTGGGCGCGGGGTTGGTGATGGTGGCGGGAGGATCGAGCGACGCACATAACGGTGCCCGATCCCCCCTAGGCTAGACCGGGTAAGCGCCGGTTTCGCCATTCGATAGAGAAGGCCTTGCGACTTCGGTTGCGAGGCCTTCTGCTTTCTGAACCCGCGCTCGATTGCGGGCATGATCGGTTCGGCTGTAATAGCCGCCAGTTTTGATGAACTCGCCGCGTTTAGCTGCGCGCCAGAGTTGACCTTGTATGAATTGCGCTTTCGCCTCAGGCCAATATCGCGCGCGCATGAACTTGGCGATGTCCGGCGCCGTCGCTTTCATGACTCCTTGCGTCTCAAAGTAGGCAAGGGCCTCATCGGCCATTTGGAGGATCGGTGGGAGGTCATCCGGCTTCCGCTTCCTCCGCTCTGGAACTGGCTCAATGGCAGCAACGACACTGGCGGCCATGTCTCCCAGCGACTGAGGGGCGCGATCCTCATTGAGGAGAAGGTCCGGAAGGTTTCGCGCTGTGATTTGCAACTCCTCGTCTCGTCGAGCCAGTTCAGCGTCTTCCGCTCGTAGGGCCTCGATTGTTTGCGCAATCTCTTGACGGCGCTTGGCTAGCTCAGCCCTGCGCTCGCCTAGTCGACGAAGGATTTGCTCATCTTGGGTCATGAGAGAGATAAGTCGTGATTCGACTCCCTCACACCATCCCCAACTCTTCTCTATCCCCAGGAATTAAACGTTATCCACGCGGGGTTGGGGATAAGCGAAATAAAATAAATAACATCAATGAGTTGGGCTGTGGACAACGGGGATGGTGCGTTTGCTACGCAATGCCGAGCATCTCCTCCGGCGAGAGCGGCGGCAGGATCGATGGCAGCCGCGCGGCGAGCATGGATTTGCCGGAGCCGGGCGGGCCGATCATGAGCACGATATTTACAATAGACCTTGCGCGGCTTTACCTTCCCATCCGTCAAACGCCGGGAAGGAGCCATGGGCCGCAAGAAAGCAAAGCCGAAAGCGTATTCCTATCTGCGCTTTTCTACGCCCGAGCAAGGGCAGGGTGACAGCCGCCGACGTCAGTTGCAGTTGGCGGAAAAATACGCCGCAAAGCACGGGCTCGTGCTCGACGACGAACTGCGCATGTCTGACGAGGGCGTGAGCGCGTTCCGAGCCAAGAACGTGAGACAAGGCGCACTCGGCAAGTTCCTCGAAGCCATAGACGATGGCTTAGTGGCGCCGGGGTCCTTCCTGCTGGTGGAGAGCTTAGACCGCATCAGCCGCGCTAACCCCTGGGATGCGATGCCCGTGTTTCAGCAGATCATCAATGCTGACGTCTCGATAGTCACCCTGCAAGACGAGCGGGTTTGGAGTCGCGATGAGCTTGCCAACAATCCATTTCGCATCTTTGAAAGCCTCATGGTTATGATCCGAGCCCATGAGGAAAGCGCAACAAAGGGCCGAAGGGTTCGCGATGCATGGGAAGCCAAGCGTAGAAAGGCGGCCGAAACGCCGTTGACGGCGAGAGGACCGTCGTGGCTGCGGCTTGATCGAACAAAAACGCCACCGAAGTGGCGGCTTATTCCAGACCGAGTGAGGGTTGTTCGACGCGTCTATAGGATGGCCGCCAGGGGCATCGGGCAGCACAGCATTGCGCACACCCTAAACCAAGAAGGGGTGCCGACGTTCGGTCGCGGCAAACTCTGGCACAGATCATTTGTGAAGAAGCTCTTGGAGAGCGAGGCCGTTGTGGGGGTGTATACACCTCACACGCAATCTCATGACGTGACGGGGAGACGAGTGAGAACGCCGGGTGAGCCCGTGCCGAACTACTATCCGCGCATCATTGACGACGATCTGTTTAATGACGTCCAAGCGATGCGCCTAGGGGGACGCCGCCAGCCCTCCCCTAAGGGCACACGTAGGCCGACCCACATGCTGGCAGGAATAGCTCGGTGCGGGCTCTGCGAAGAGGCCATGACGCGAGTGTACAAGGGGCCGAAGGGTGGGAAGCCTAAGCTGGTCTGCACAAAGGCAAAGGTGGGAGCGGGGTGTTCCTATCAGGCCGTAAATGTCGAGGATGTGGAGCGGGCAATCCGCGACGACATTGCGTTCTTGATCGGGACGGCGCCCACCGGGGATGAGGGTCTAGACGCCGAGATGGAGCGCCTTGAGACGACCCAAGAGGCCATTGACGAGATGCTGCGCAACATTGCGGACAGCATCGCATTAGGCGGCGATAGCGCCACTTTGCGGGATCGCATGAGGGCACTAGAAGCCGAGCGGGAGCGCTGCAGGAAGGAGCATAACGCGCTTCTGGAAAAGATTGAGGCGGCATCTAGGGCAAGCGTCGAGAAGCGACTTGCTAAAGCGCACGATCTGATTGCGGCGGATGCTGAAAGAGCCGAGATAAATGCAGTGCTGAGACAGTTGCTCAAGGCGGTCGTAGTGGACCGCAAGAATGGGCGGCTGCGGTTTGAATGGCAGCACGGTGGGGAGAGTGAATTGAACTTTGCGTGGCCGATGGAGGATGCGGAGGGGTAGTCAGTGGGGGCCGCTTCGGCCTTGGGGGCGGCTACTGCCCCGTACGACGATGGATATGCGAACAATTGGCGGAGCCAAAGAGAAAATTCCATGTTCGGCCTGTTCTCGAAAAAGTTCCCTGCAAACAAAATCCCAAGTCTTGAAGCCCGGGCTCGCGAAGCCGTTGCCCACATCGCAGGGCAGGTTCGGGGTAACCAATACGTCCTGCAAGGAGCCACGATTGACTTTGCCTATCCGGAGACACGCTCCAAACTGCTCGCGGCCTTCAAGGAAACTTGGGCCGGGCTTTCAAAGAACCGGGAAAACTGGCCGAACCAGCTCGGAGACCTTTTTGATGCGTATGACCTCCCCACCACATCCGCCTACCAGAAAGCTGCCACACACCTGCTCGCGGGCCTCATCAAGGCAGACATCGTTTGTCGCGCGGCCTGCGAATATCCCAAAGATGCTGCGCTATCCCGGATAGCCACCACGGTTCTCATGAGAAATCTCACCGCCTTCAACCACATCCTCACGGGTGAGCAAGCTCCCCAGCTCTGGAAGTCTTCGCCCGGCCTCGAAATCCTTAGGGAACTCGAATACGCTAATGCATTTTTCGAGCGCTGCATTGGCTTCCGCTGATGGCGGACCGGCGGACCAGAGCCGCACCTGGTCGCCGCCTTCAGAGGCCCCTAGCGAGCCCGCACAGGGCCGTTTGGGGCTTGGCAGGGGGGAAGGGCTCAGGGAAGCCAAACGAGTCTGTACGGGCTTCCTAGACGGTTTTGCGAGGGGCGGCGGGGCGGCCTCCGGGAATTGAGTTGCCCTCCTTGGGGAACGCTAGGAGGGGCTGAGGGCGATTTAAAAGGTCCCCCTTTTTGAGGAACGCAGGAGCCGCTTGAAGGCGATTTAAAGGTTACCGTCTTTGAAGAACCGTGACAGCGCCGCCCTGGAATAGACTTCCCCTTCATGGAAACACGGGCAGTGCGGAGATGGGGCGGCATTACGTTCCCCTTTACGGGCCTATGCATTCCTTTGGGGTGTGCATTTGCATAGGCCAGCCCGAAGCACGGCACGGGCGACAACTCATGAACAATTGAAACAGCAACTTAGGAGACCCTATGAAAGAAGCGACCATGTATCGTCAGTGGACGTGCGAACAGGCAAAAGAGTCGCTACGCCACTGCTCGGCGGCGATGGCCCATGCATTCCTTTGGGGTGTGCAATTGCATAGGCGGGGCGGCCGGGAAGGCCAGTAGACGATGGCGAAGCACGAAGGCCCGGAGGCGTTTCACCGGGAGCTGGCGCGGCTGAAGAAGCTCGCGGAGCGTAAAGGCCGTCCGGCAGAGGAAGGCGCATCCGAGATCGACATTTCGCGGATACGATCATGCCCGGCAGTGTTTCAGCCTCGGGGCGGACAGGACGAAGACGACTATCACGTCCGGGAGCTGGCCCGCGCCTTGAAGGCTGGCGGGGCAGCCGCGAAGCTGGACCCTATCCTTGTCACGGGCATCGGGCGCGACGTGTATTGTGTTGATGGTCACCATAGGCTTGCCGCGTACCGTGAAGCGAAGGTGACGGGGCCAATCCCCGTGGAATGGTTCGGCGGGACGCTGGACGACGCGGTGAGCGAGGCGATCAAGCGCAACTCGCGCGACAAGCTCCCCATGAGCCGGAACGACAAGCTTGAAGCGGCGTGGCGTCTGGTCGTGCTCGGGGCTAACTCCAAGGCGGAGATTGTCCGGGCGACGACAGTCGCAGACGGCACGGTCGCTAACATGCGGAGGATCGCGAAGGCAATCCGCGAGCACACCGAGAAGGCGGACGACTTCCACACGAGCGGTATGAAGACGCCGGAGGAAATGACTTGGAACGAAGCGAGGATGTTCGGAAAGGAAGCTAAGGAGTACGACAAAGAGTGGGTCGAACGCGAAGCCGAGGCGCGGGCAGAAAAGCTCCGACAGGTGTTCGGGGCGAAGCTCAGGACTCAGAAGGAAGTGACCGCGCGGACGTTGGAGATTTATTCGCCCTCCTTGGTGCGGTTCCTTGCAGAGCATTGGAACGTCACCGATGAGAACGAAGACGCCTGGGCGGAGGTGCGCAGCAATGACTTCTGATAAGAAGCATTCACGCCGCGCCAATCCACTGACGCCGAGGGCCATCGCCAAGAGCCGGAAAAGCTATTGGCCGACGCACCATCAGGCGAAGCTCGCGGGGTATCTCGCTGACGGACATCATCTTGTCTACGATGCAGACAGAGCGAGGCGCGGGCTTCATCCGTATCGAGCGAAGACGCTTACGCAGGTCGCAGCCGAGACCGGCATGAGCGTGGCGGCTGTAACGCACTGGCTGAAGCAAGAGCACTACGATTTATGGCTTCGATGGTGGTTCGGCAGGGGCTGGGTGTCGCGCAACATGGCGGAAGCTCAGCCGGGCGGCGCTGACCGCGAACGGCACGAGTAAGCCGCAGAGGGGGTATGGGCGTACCGGGATGGCCCCATGCTCATACCCTCTCGCGGAGGTGTCGATGGTTTGGGATCACGTAGGCATGTCGCCCCTAGGGCGGCAGAGGTCTTGCGCCTAATGATCAGCTTGGGGATAATCCGTCCCGTTACTACCAAGCATTTTCATGACCAATAGTTGCCGTCCCGAGGCCCCCCACGCGCGAGGCTTCGGGGCGGCCTTTGCGTTGCCTTTCCGGACGCGCATCAGGGAACCGTAGACGCTCTGCTATAGTCGGCCGTTCAGGCCGCCACGTAGTGTGGGGCAAGCGGTACTGGATGGGACCCGAGGGGCATAGGGCGAAGGCCCCGAATGTTTTGGGGCGCATTTCTGAAGCGGTATTAGATAATCCCTGGCAGGGCCTATCCCCCCACTGGGGGCCGCCGCTCAATAGCATTCTATTCGACCATCAGCGCCGCAAACGCTCACCGACACGATGCGCTTCCGCCCTCCGCACCGTGCGACGTGCGTTGGTTGCTTGGCTGCGATGGTCGCTGCGCTCGCGGGGCGGGGGTGTTCCCCGGTCTCCTATGCTCCCGCCCTGCGATGTGTCAACCGCTATGGCCGGTGCCGACAACGAGAGTCGCGTTGAGCTTGGGGGCGGTTTCGACCCGAGGAAGGCGCGGAAGTCCTCTAACGCGGTATACACGTTGCGAACGGAGGCCGCCGCCGTCAGCAGTAGTGACGGCCAAGCCAGGGCCGGGGACGAGAAGTGGCTGTCTCCCCCCGTTTGCCCTGCGGGTAACTTATGATTTTTCGCTGCGGTACTGCGCAATTTCATGCGGCAGATCAACGAGAAGTTCCAAGAGGACGCGCAGGAACTTCACTACGCGTCGGGCATCTTGCCCCGCTACTCCAAGGCTTCCCGGTGTGGGATGGGCGGCTTCGTTTCCGAGAACTCGAAGCTCATGCGCCCACTCACGCACAACAGGTGGTATCCTGCCTTTGGACGCAAGGTCGTCAATCTCTTTGAGAAGAGTTTGGCCGTCAGCATTGTCGCGGCGTAGTAGAAGCTGCAAACCGCTTCGGGCCATCACCGCCGCCGCGTCCCAGTTGTCGCCCTCTAAGCTCCGTCGAGCCTGTAACCAATATCGGCCGACATCTTTCGGCCAGTGTTCGGGAAACGTCTTGGTTTGGGTCGGCCAAGGAACTTGTCGGTAGTCATGGCAGCGGTTGCCCCCTGTCCAAAACACCATCGTGAAGTTGCCGCATCCGTTGCAGCGGTAGATATCATAGTTCAACGTTTTGTTTCGGGATTTTGACGTGCGCGAAGCGCGGTGTTCTCGTTGGAAATTTCCTTCCTCTTCGCAAAAGCCACAAGCTATTCGGTGAAGCGCAAGCTCCGTTCCGTGATGCCCGCTCCAATCGCCCAAGCTCCACCAGAAGTTTCCGCTCATACCGACCTCCATATCGCAAGAGATGTGTGTAGGTTTGCGGATAGAGGCGGGCATTGTCGATCTGCCTGAGCTGTTTGTCCCAAAAACCCTGCCCTAGTGACTCACTCGGAGCGCCGTCAGGGCAGCCTCGAATGCGTCCCGCATGAGCCGTATTGCAATTTTGGGGCGTTTGTGTCATCATGTCTTTAAGTCATGCGGCGCATGGCTTCGAGGAATGGAGGCACGGCAATGCAGATCGGTTATGCGCGGACTTCCACCCTTGAGCAGATTGCCGGGTTCGAGGCGCAGAAGCGAGACCTTGAGGCGGCGGGCTGTAGCAAGGTGTTCGCGGAACAGGTGTCGTCGGTCGCTCAGCGCGAGCAGCTAGAGGCCGCGATTGACTACCTCAGAGACGGCGACAGTCTCGTCGTCACGAAGCTGGATCGGCTCGCACGTTCGATGCGGGACCTTCTCGACATCGTGGCTCGGATCGAGGCGAAGGGTGCAGGGCTCCGCATCCTCGCCATGAACCTGGATACGACCACGGCCACGGGAAAGCTCATGCTGAACGTGCTCGGGTCGGTCGCAGAGTTCGAACGTTCCATGATGCTCGAACGACAGCGAGAAGGAATTGCCAAGGCGAAGGCCGAAGGCAAGTTCAAGGGCCGCAAGCCCACCGCTCGCGCCAAGGCCGGAGAGGTTGAGGCGATGCTGGCGGCGGGCGAGAGCCCGACCGTCGTCGCCAAGAAGCTCGGCATCGGCCGCTCGTCAGTGTACCGGGCGATGGCAGAGCGAGGGCTGAAGCGGCAGACGGCTTACAGGGCCGATAGGGCCGCAGAGAACGCATAAGAGAAGGGGCCGCGAAGGCCCCTTTTCATTTGGTCAAGAAGGTGACGGCCAGGCGCAGAGTGGGCGGATCAAAAGCCGCGATTGGCCCATGCTGCATCCCATACGACGAGCGGATAGCGGGCCGCTGGTGAGACCGGTAGGGCAAGGCGGCGGGCTTCCTCGTGGCCTTCCTCGACAAGCTCATGCCAGCACTCGCAATCGTCAAACTCTTGAACAAGACCGGGAGCAGCGATGGCGACAAACTCGCGGATCGTGACTTCGCGTGTCAGAGCCTCGCCGGGCTGGTAGATCGAGGCGGCGGGAGCAGCGGTCTCGGTGGCAGTGTGCATCGGTCTATCTCCTATGCTGATGCGGTTGCGGATGTTCATGTGGACGTTCGGGCCTCAGTGTTTTTCTTCAGCCCTCGCCTTCGGGCTCGTGCAGGGCGCTCGGTGCGCTCATGACATGAGGCGAAGCTCGGTGCCCGTGGGCGCGGCGCTGAGGGCAATGACACCGGCCGCTGCCAGGGAATGAATGGTTCGATGCAACTCGGTGGTGGACGTGCCAAGCGCCTTGGCGAGGCGACGCTGGCCGCTGCGGATGCTCCCGCCGTGCGCTTCAAGGTGTTCCAAGAGGGCCGCTTTGAGGCCCGTGAAAGAGCCGCCGCAGGGGATCGTAGAGGCCGCCTCGGGGCCGCCTTTGGGAACGGCCTCAGAAGTCGCGTGGGGAGCTTTCGTGCGGCCGTCTGTTCCGACGCCGGGGCGAGCCGTTCCGAGCCGTGTTCCGTGGTGGCGTTGGCCGCTGGCAGAGACGAGCACGGCGGCGAGGGCCGAGCCGATCTCAAGGGCCAGCACCGGCATGAGGGCGAGCCAGTCCGAAAGGCTTGCGACGGCAATCGTGATACCGAGGGCGGCGAGATAGGTTGCCAGGGCAGACGCGGCAGGGTCGGCCTTGGTGGTCGGCGGTGTCGTGGCCATGTCGCGCTCGGCGGTTGCCAGGGCGTGGCGTAGGCGCTCACGCTGGGCAGCGATCTCAGCCTCGCCGCGTAGCGTGGCGATCTCGGCGCAGACGCGGCGCGTGATCGGGCCGTAACCCTTCGCGGCGGTGTCGTCGCAGGAGACGAGCCCCGGCGTCGTCTTGAGCCGCGCGATCTCGGCGGCGATGGTGCCAGCGGGACGGGCAGCGGGCAGGGTGGCAAGCTCGGCTTTGGCGTCGGCGTAGCGAGCGCGGGCAGCGGCAGCAGCGTCACCGGCAAGGGTGCGCTCGGCGGCGGTGTCGGCGCGGATGGAGGCCATGAGCGAAAGCTCGGCCGTGAGGCTGTACCCTACGGCGACGGTGCCGAGCAGCGCCATCGCCACCGCACGGCCAAGGGACCATGAGCGGAGCGCCGTGAAGACGCCTTCAATGGCGAACGGCTTCGCGCCCTCTAGGCCGAGCGCCATAAGAACTGACAGACCGCCGAGCACGGGACCGTGGTGGCCGCCGTTGTGCCATGCGTAGAAGGCACCGAAGCCAGCCGAGGCGGCGGCCAGAGCGGCGGCGGATGCGCCGACAATGATGCGAGTGCCGCTGAAGCGGTTCGCGGTGACAGACATAGGACCTCTCCATAGAGGCGCGGCGGCGTATTGGCCGGAAAGCCGAGAAGGCCGACCGCGAGTGACTGAGGTCCATAGTTTCTCATATTAGCAGGTTATGGCCGCCAGCCG
>JRYH01006417.1_pt1 | contig 15296 bp, 11 predicted proteins | sample 235351 | NCBI WGS metagenome assembly JRYH01 (sample SAMN03074221, study PRJNA261480) | activated sludge metagenome | biome: Wastewater Treatment Plant; feature: Wastewater; material: Activated sludge; isolation source: activated biomass of a wastewater treatment plant treating wastewater... ... | reverse complement strand
CACGCTCTTCGTGCTCGACGAGCCGTCGATCGGCCTGCACCCGCGCGACATGAACCGGGTCATCGAAGTGATGCAGCGGCTGCGCGACGCCGGCAACTCGCTGGTCGTGGTCGAGCACGATCCGCAGGTGATGTTCGCCGCCGACCGGATGATCGACATCGGGCCGGGCCCGGGCGAGCGGGGCGGGCGCGTGGTGTTCGACGGCGATCCGCAGGCCTTGCGTTCCGCGAACACGCTGACCGGCGACTATCTGTCGGGCCGCAAGCAGGTCGACACCGGCCGGCCGCAGCCGGTCGGGCCGTCCACGAAGAAGCTGGTGCTCGAAGGCGCGCGCGAGCACAACCTGAAGAACGTCTCGGCCGAGATCCCGCTCGAGCGGCTGGTCTGCCTGACCGGCGTTTCGGGCAGCGGCAAGTCCACGCTGATGCAGAACGTGCTGTTGCCGGCCCTGCTGAAGGCGCGCGGCAAGCCGACCGAGTCGCCCGGCGCGCACGACCGGCTGCTCGGCGACGACTGGATCGGCGACGTCGTCTTCGTCGACCAGTCGCCGATCGGCAAGACCGCGCGCAGCAACCCGGTGAGCTACGTCGGCGCCTTCGACCCGATCCGCAAGCGCTTCGCCGCCGCCGAGCTGTCGAAGGAGCGCGGCTACACCGCGGGCACCTTCAGTTTCAACGCCGGCGACGGCCGCTGCCCGACCTGCGGCGGCAACGGGTTCGAGCACGTCGAGATGCAGTTCCTGTCAGACGTCTATCTGCGCTGCCCCGACTGCGACGGCAAGCGCTTCCGCCCCGAGGTGCTCGAGGTGACGATCGCCGGCCGAGACGGCCGCGAGCGCTCGGTGGCCGACGTGCTCGAGCTCACCGTCCACGAGGCGCTGGCGGTCTTCGCCGGCGAGCACGACATCCGCACCAAGCTGCAGCCGCTGGCCGACGTCGGCCTCGACTACCTGCGCCTCGGCCAGCCGGTGCCCACGCTGTCGGGCGGCGAGGCCCAGCGCCTGAAGCTCGCCGGCTTCCTCGCCGAAGCCGCCAGCCAGGGCCTCACCGCCAGCACCGCCCCCGGCCACGCCTTCGCCAGGACCGGCCGCCGCGGCACGCTCTTCATGTTCGACGAGCCCACCACCGGCCTGCACTTCGACGACGTCGCCAAGCTGCTGCGCGCCTTCCGCAAGCTGCTCGCCGCCGGCCACTCGCTGCTGGTCATCGAACACAACCTCGACGTCATCCGCGCCAGCGACTGGCTGATCGACCTCGGCCCCGAAGGCGGCGACACCGGCGGCCGGATCGTCGCCACCGGCACCCCCGACCAGCTCGCCAACGAGGCGCGCACCCACACCGGCAAGGCCCTCGCCGAGTACGCGAAAGCGATGAACGAAGATCGCTTCGCGGGCGCGATCCCGCTGATGGTCAGCGACGCTGCGGCGGCGCAGTCCGCGCCGCCCGGCATCGCATACCTGCCTGGCACCGATTTGGCCGGGGCCGATGGGCTCTACGACCAAGCGAGTATCGGGGAGCTACTTGTAGAGCCCTTCGGACCCGGCCACGCGCCGAGCGCGGCGGAGCTCGACAGCCGGGCGGCACGGACTGCGCCGTCGCTGCAAAGCGTCCTGCGGGATCGCGCCCGCGAAGCGATCTTCGTTCATCGCGCCCGCGAACATAATCTGAAGAACATCGACGTCGAGATCCCCCGCGACAAGCTCACCGTCATCACCGGCGTCTCCGGCTCCGGCAAGTCCACCCTCGCCTTCGACGTGGTCTTCGGCGAGGGCCAGCGCCGCTACCTGGAATCGCTCAACGCCTACGCCCGGCAGTTCGTCCAGCCCTCGTCGCGGCCCGACGTGGACGGCGTGTTCGGCATCCCGCCCACGGTGGCGATCGAGCAGCGCACCAGCCGCGGCGGGCGCAAGAGCACGGTGGCCACGCTCACCGAGATCTACCACTTCCTGCGCCTGCTCTACGTGAAGCTGGGCCAGCAGTACTGCCCCGACTGCCAGGTGAAGATCGAGCCGCAGAGCTTCGACGCGATCGCCGCGCGCATCCTGCGCGACTACCGCGGCCAGCACGTGGGCCTGCTCGCGCCGCTGGTCGTGGCGCGCAAGGGCGTGTACACCGACCTGGCCAAGTGGGCCAAGGCCAAGGGCTTCGGCCACCTGCGCGTGGACGGCGAGTTCCTGCCCACCGACAAGTTCCCGCGGCTCGACCGCTACGTGGAGCACGACATCGAGCTGCCGGTGGCCGACCTGGTGGTGGACGCCGCCGACGAAGCGCAGTTGCGCGAGGCGCTGCGCCAGGCGCTCGAGCTCGGCAAGGGCATCGTGATGGTCGCGGCGCCGCTGGACGGCTTGCGGTCCGCCACCGACGGCGGCAGTGCCGAGGCTTACGCCGCCGCCGCGGCCGCGTTGCAGACGCGGCTGTTCTCGACGAAGCGCGCCTGCTCCTCCTGCGGCACCAGCTTCCCCGAGCCCGACCCGCGGATGTTCTCGTTCAACTCGAAGATCGGCTGGTGCCCGGCCTGCATCGGCACCGGCGTGAAGCTGCCCTACGTCCCGGAGCTGGACCCGAAGCGGCGCTCCGACGAGGACTCGAGCACCGAGGCGATCGGCGCGATGGCCGAGAAGCTCGCCGACCAGCTGGCCGACCGGGCCGAGAGCGAGGCGGCGGAATCGGGCGAGGCTGGCGGCGCCGCCAGCGAGCCCTGCCCGGCCTGCTCCGGCCGCCGCCTGAACCGCAGCGCGCTGGCGGTCAGGCTGCTCGACCTGTCGATCGCCGAGCTGACCGCGATGGCGGTCGGCGACTGCGCGCGCTGGCTCGAGCAGGTCGGCTTCGCGGGGCGGGAGCAGGAGATCGCCCGCGACGTGCTGGCCGAGATCCGCTCGCGGCTGGCCTTCCTGCAGGACGTCGGCCTGGGCTACCTGACCCTGGACCGCGCCGCCCCCACGCTGTCGGGCGGCGAAGCCCAGCGTATCCGCCTTGCGGCGCAGCTCGGCTCCAATCTGCAGGGCGTGTGCTACGTGCTCGACGAGCCCACGATCGGCCTGCATCCGCACGACAACCGGATCCTGCTCGACACGCTCGAGGCCCTGCGCAACAAGGGCAACACGCTGCTGGTGGTCGAGCACGACGAAGACACGATCCGCCGCGCCGACCACGTCATCGACATCGGGCCGGGCGCCGGAAAGCTGGGCGGACGCATCATCGCCACCGGCCACCACGAGGCGCTCGCAGCGCATCCGGACAGTCTCACCGGGCGATTCCTGGCGAACCCGCTCGCGCACCCCCTGTATCCGCCGCGCCCGTTGCCCGCGCCCGAGGACGGCTGGCTGAGCCTGCGCGGCGCCCACCTTCACAACCTGCGCCACGTCAACGCCCGCATCCCCTTGCGCCGGATGACCGTGGTCACCGGCGTGTCGGGCTCCGGCAAATCCACGCTGGCGCGCGACGTGCTGCTCGCCAACGTGGCCGCGCAGGTTCACGCGCGCAACCAGCGCAGGCCGGCGCCCGCGCTTGCGGGCGTGCAGGAGATCGAAGGCTGGGAAGGCATCACTCGCGTGCTCGAGGTCGACCAGACCCCGATCGGCAAGACCCCGCGCTCCTGCCCGGCCACCTACGTCGGGTTCTGGGATTCCATCCGGCGGCTGTTCGCCGACACCAGCGAGGCGCGGATCCGCGGCTGGGGACCGGGTCGCTTCAGCTTCAACACCGCGGGCGGCCGCTGCGAGGCCTGCGAGGGCCAGGGCGTGCAGACCATCGAGATGAGCTTCCTGCCCGACGTCAAGGTGCTGTGCGACGTCTGCCGCGGCCGGCGCTTCAACCGCGAGACGCTCGACGTGCAGTTGCGCGGCAAGAGCATCGGCGACGTGCTGGCGATGGACATCGACGAGGCGGTGGCGTTCTTCGCCGCCCACCCGAGCATCGCCCATCCGCTGAACCTGCTGCAGGACGTCGGCCTGGGCTATCTCACGCTGGGTCAGCCCAGCCCCACGCTGTCGGGCGGCGAGGCCCAGCGGATCAAGCTGGTCACCGAGCTGGCCAAGGTGCGCACTCGCGGCGATGGCAGCGAGGACGACCCGCGCATCGCCCGCGCCCGCGCCAAGGCGTTGGCCGAAGGCAAGACCCTGCCGCCGCCCCCGCAGACGCTCTACGTGCTCGACGAGCCCACTGTGGGCCTGCACATGGCCGACGTGGAAAAGCTGATCCGCGTGCTGCACCGGCTGGTCGAGGCCGGCAACACGCTGATCGTGGTCGAGCACAACCTCGACATCTGGGCCGAGGCCGACTGGATCGTGGATCTCGGGCCCGACGGCGGGGCCGGCGGCGGACGGATCGTGGCCGCCGGCACACCGGTTGAACTGGCTGCGCGTGGGGTCACGCACACGGCGCGAGCGCTGGCGGATTTCCTGGTTCCGCGCGGGTGAAGCAAGCCTTCGGTTCGCCATCGACCGCCGCTTGTCGGTCACCCGACGCGGCCGGTCGACGCAGTTTTCCTCCGCGGTGATCATGCCGACCATCGCAGATGACGCGACCGGGACAGGCATGCGCTACGCAGGAAAGATCACCGACTGGAACGACGACAGGGGATTCGGGTTCGTGACGCCGAACGGGGGCGGCGAGCGCGCGTTCGTTCACGTCAAGGCCTTCGTCAGAGCAAGGCGGCGCCCCGTCGCAGGCGACGCGATCGTGTACGAGGCCGCGAGGGATGCGAAAGGACGGCTCAACGCGTCGCGAATCGAATTGGCCGCCGACCGGCTCGCGAGAAAGACGGTGGAATCGCGGAAGACGCGATCCCCCCGCGCGGGTCGGGCCCGGAGCCTGGCTGGGATGACGACTCTCGTCGCGCTGGTGCTGGCGTGGGTCGTTGGAGCGATCCCGGCGATCATTCCCCTCGCCTACGGAGCGATGAGCCTGCTCGCGATCCTGGCCTATGGCAACGACAAGACCTCCGCCGAGAAAGGTCGTTGGCGCACACCCGAGCGCACGCTGCACCTGATCGGGCTGCTCGGCGGATGGCCGGGTGCGATGCTTGCGCAGCAGATGTTCCGCCACAAGTCGAGCAAAGCCGAGTTCCAGCTCATCTTCTGGCTGACGGTGTTCGCGAATTGCGGGGCGCTGGCCTGGCTTCTCGCGGGCGACGGAGCCGCCCTCCTCGACCGTCTCGTGTCGGGCTGAGATCCCTCCAGAGCGGGCCCTGACCTCTGCCGATGTTGTCGCCGGCGGCGGCCCTTCGGCGGCCCGCCCCGCGCGCTGCTCGCGCGGCTTCAGCGCATCACGAACGGATTCCCCGCCACCGCCCCGCTGTTGATCCAGACGGTCTTGTTCTGCAGGTACTCGCGGATCGCTTCCTGACCGTTCTCGCGGCCCAGCCCCGAATCCTTGTAGCCGCCGAAGGGGGCCATGTAGCTGACGGCCCGGTAGGTGTTGACCCAGACGGTTCCCGCCTGAAGCTTTTCCGACATCCGGATCGCGCGGCCGATGTCGCGGGTCCACACGGCGGCCGCCAGGCCGAAGCGCACGTCGTTGGCGATCCGCACCGCCTCGGCCTCGTCGCTGAAGCGGATGATCGACAGCACCGGGCCGAACACCTCTTCCTGCGCGATCCGCATGTCGTTCTTCACCTCGCCGAAGATGGTCGGCTCCACGAACCAGCCCTTGCCGCACTCCGGCCGCGTTGCCGGGCCCCCGCCCAGCAGCAGCTTCGCGCCGTCGTTCTTCGCGACCTCGATGTAATCGAGGATCTTGCGGTACTGCGGCGGCGTGGTCACCGGCCCGACCTGGGTCTCCATGCTCATCGGGTCGCCCATCCGGGCGGTCTTCGCGAGCGCGACCAGCCGCTCGACGACCTCGTCGTAGATGCCGTCCTGCACCAGCAGCCGCGAACCGGCGATGCAGGTCTGGCCGGTGGCGGCGAAGATGCCCGAGACCGCGCCGAACACCGCCTGCTCCAGGTCGGCGTCGGCGAATATGATGTTCGGCGACTTGCCGCCCAGCTCCATCGACGCGTGCTTGAACTGGCGCGCCGCCTGCTCGTTGATCATGCGCCCGGTGGCGTCGGACCCCGTGAAGCTCACCTTGCGCACCAGCGGATGCTCGACCAGCGGCGTGCCGACGTCCTTGCCGAAGCCGGTGACCACGTTGACGACGCCGGGCGGAAAGCCGGCTTCGTCGAACAGCTCGGCGAACTCCAGTGTGGACGCCGACGTGAACTCCGACGGCTTCAACACCACCGTGCAGCCGGCCGCCAGCGCCGGCGCCAGCTTCCACGCCGCCAGCAGCAGCGGCGAGTTCCACGGCGTGATCGCCGCGACCACGCCCACCGGCTCCTTGCGCGTGAAGGCGAAGTAGCCCTTCTTGTCGAGCGGCAGCGCCGCGCCCTCGATCTTGTCGGCCAGCCCGCCGAAGTAGTAGTACCACTGCGGCACGTAGTTGAGCTGGCCCTGCATCTCGGCGATCAGCTTGCCGTTGTCGCGCACCTCGGTCGCGGCGAGCTTCTTCGCGTCGCGCGCGATCAGGTCGCCCAGCCGGTGAAGCAGCAGGCCGCGCTGGCTCGCGGTCATCTCGGCCCAGGGCCCCTCGGTCAGGGCCGCGTGGGCCGCCTGCACCGCGCGATCGACGTCGCGCGCGTCGCAGCGCGGGATCTCCGCCCAGGCCTCGCCGGTGAACGGATTCTGGCTCTCGAACCACTCGCCGCCTGCCGGGTCCACCCACTGGCCCGCAATGCGCAGCTGGTAGCGCTTCATCGTGCTTCCTCCTGGATCTCGTCGACGGGTCTCTTCGTGCCTCAGGCGGGCTTCCAGCCCTCGGGTACCCGCGGTTTATCGATCTTCGCGATCTCGCAGATGACGTCGGCGATGCCCGAGAAATCGATCTTGCCGAACTCGGCCGCACGGGCCTGGCTGAAGGACTCGTGCACCGCCGCGGCCACCGGCATCGGCACCCGCGCCGCGTGCGCCGCGGCCACGACCAGCGACAGGTCCTTGTGGGCCAGGTCGATCGTGAAGCCCGGGGTGGTGTCACCGGCCAGCACCTTGTTCGGAAAGTTCATTCGCAGCTGGCCGTTGCTGGCCGAGGTGCCGTAGAGCACCTGCAGCGTCTTCGTGATGTCGAGTCCGAAACGCTGCGACAGCGCCAGCGCCTCGCCGTTGACCTGGCACAGCGTGACCGCGATGTAGTTGTTGACCAGCTTGGTGCGCCCGCCGGCGCCGACCGGGCCGCAGTGGTAGATCGCGGTGCCCATCGCCTCGAGCAGCGGCTTCACCGTGGCGAAATCGGCCTCGGACGCGCCGACCATGAACAGCGATTCGCCGCGATCGGCGTGCTCGGCCAGCCGGCCGACCGGCGCGTCGACGACGGTCAGACCGTGCCGGCCGGCCTCGGCGCTCAGCCGGTCAGTGGCCAGCGGATCGATCGTGCTCATGTCCATCAGGATCGTGCCGGGCGCCGCGTTGGCGAAGATGCCGTCGGGCCCGAGCCCGACCGCCTCGACCTCGAGGTGGGTCGGCAGCATCGTGACGACGATCCTGCACTCGCGGGCGATGTCGGCGATGCTGGCGCCGGCCTTCGCGCCCAGCGCGACCAGCGCGTCGACCGCCTGCCGGTCGATGTCGTGAACGACCAGCTCGAAGCCCTTCTTGCGCAGGTTCGAGGCCATGGGCCTGCCCATGCGGCCCAGTCCGATGAAGCCGATCTTGTTCGTCATGCGGATCTCTTGCGGTGAAATCAGAGGGGGTCCAGGCCGAGTTCCTTCCGAAACCGGTTCTTGAGGTGGACGCCGTCGCGCGAGGGCAGCGCACGCGGCAGGTCGTCGGCCTTCACGATCACCTGCGCGAAACAGGCGCCGCCGCGCGCCAGCGCCGCCTCGGCGATCCGGTCGACGCCGCTCATGTCATCGACCCGGAATGCGTTGCCGATGCCGCAGGCGCGTGCGACCGCCGCCAGGTCCGTGCCCAGGCTGGTGTGGCTGCGCTGCATGCCGGTTTCGCCGAAATGGCCGTTGTCGAGGACGACGATCGTCAGGTTCTTCGGCTGTTGCGCGCCGATCGTCGACAGGCCGCCGAGGCCCATCAGCTGCTCGCCGTCGCCGGTGATCACCAGCACCTGCTGGTCGGGCCGTGCGATCGCCAGGCCCAGGCCCATGATCGAGGCGCCGCCCATCGCGCCCCACAGGTAGAAGTTGCGATCGCGGTCGCCGGCGGCGAACACGTCGTAGGTGGGCGAGCCCAGCCCGGTGATGACCAGCGCGTCGGGCAGCTTCGCGAGCAGCGCCGCGACGAACTCGCGACGGTCGGCGGAGGCGGCCTGCCGTGGATTCACGTTCGCTTCCATCAGTTGCGCACCCATTTCTTGCGGCCGATCAGGCTCTGCGACAGCAGCACCGCGACCTGCTCGCCGGCCTCGAAGACCGCGTCGAGCGCGGCCCCGACGAGGTCCTCGACCTCGTCCGGCCGGCTGGCCCGCAGCACGCGAATGCCCATCAGCTCCATGGCCCCCTGCGTCGCCCTGCTCATCGGCGTCTGCCAGGGATTGAACTCGGCGTACTCGCCGCGCATCGTGACCAGCGTGAGGAAGGGAAAGCGGCAGCTCTGCAGCAGCGACATCATGTTGATGCAGTTGCCCACGCCGCTGCTCTGCATCAGCAACACTGCGCGCTCGCCGCCGAGCCAGGCGCCGCTGGTCAGTGCCACGCCTTCTTCCTCGGTGGTCAGCACGATGCCCCGCATGTCCGGGTCGGCATGGATCCGGCGGATCACGTGCGCGTGCCCCGCATCGGGCACGTAGCAGACCTGCCTCACGCCGCCGCGCTTCAGTGTCGTATAGATCGCCTCCTGCCAGGCCGGTGCGATCGTGTCTCCTGCGCTCATCGTTCGATTTCTTGCTTGCGGGATTGGACCCTCCATCTTATTGGAGCTTTCCGGATCCGAAGACCGGATCGCGAAATATCGGATCGGCTCCTTTGGCGGTCGATGCCCGGACGCACAGCGGCGCCCGGGCCGGCACCGTCAGCGCCGCGTGACCACCACCTCGAGATACTCGCCGGGCACCACCATGGTGCCGTCTCCGGCCCGGTTGAACCGGTCGATCAGGGCCAGCACGTCGTTCTCGAGCACGACCCGGCCGCCCGGCTCGAGCGCCGAGAAGGCCTTGAGCAGCGGGCCGTACCAGGTCCGGAACACCTCGAGCCAATGGCCGGGCGAGCGGTAGCGGAACACGAAGTCCCGCTGCACCGACTTGACCGAGCTCGCGTGCGGCTCGAAGAGCTCGGCCAGCCGCTCCCGGGTGCCCCAGAGCGCCGGCGATTTCGCGCCGGGCGGCGGCGACACGTGCTTGCCGATCGTCTTGAAGAGCTGTCCGATGAAGCCCTCGGGCGTCCAGTTGGACAGGCCGATCTTGCCCCCCGGGCGGCAGACACGGACCATCTCGGCGGCGGCGCGATCCTGGTCGGGCGTGAACATCACGCCGAAGGTCGAGACCACGGCGTCGAAGCTGGCGTCCGCGAAGGGCAAGGCCTCGGCATCGGCTTCGCGGAAGTCGATCGGCAGCCGCTCGGCGGCGGCGCGCTCGCGGCCCCGCTCGAGCAGCGCAGGCACGTAATCGGTCGAGACGACGTCGCACCAGCGCCGGGCCGCGGCGAGCGAGACATTGCCGTTGCCGGCAGCCACGTCGAGCACCTTCTGCCCGGCGCGCAGGTCGAGCGCCTCGCACAGCGACTCGCCGACGATCTGCAGCGTGGTGCCGATGACCGCGTAGTCCCCGGACGCCCAGGCCGCCTGCTGGCGGGCCTTGATCGCCTTCAGGTCGGGCTGGGCCGCGGCAGGCCGGTCTTGACTTGCGGTGGCTGCGGAAGTATCCATGTCGTTTCTCCTCGGGTTCGTTCGGGTTCCGCCTCGCTGGCGCGACGGCGGGATCGGGCGGTCCGGCCGCACCTGCGGCGCTCGACCGACGTGACCGAACGTAAGGCCCAGGCGTGGAGGCGAACGTGGTAGCGGGCGTGGAAATTTCCGGCCCCCCGATCGAGGTCCGGCTGCTCGGCGCGCTCAGGATCGATCGCAACGGCATCCCGATGCCGTTGCCGGCCTCGCGCAAGGTGCGCGCCCTCTTCGGATGGCTGGCGCTCGCGCCGCGCCCGGTTGCCCGGGAAACGCTCTGCGATCTGCTCTGGGATGCCCCCAGCGACCCTCGCGGCGAGCTGCGCTGGTGCCTCAGCAAGATCCGGGGACTGGTCGATGCTCCCGGAAGGCGGAGGCTGCTCAGCGAAGACGACCGGGTCTGGCTCGACCTGTCCGACGGATTCGTCGACGCGATCGAGGTCGCCCGCTCGGCCGAGTCGGGGCTGGAGGGGCTCGCCCCGGAGCGCCGGCGGGCGCTGGCACAGCTGTTCGCGGGAGACTTCCTCGAAGGCCTCGCGCTCTCCGGGCATCCTGCCTACGCCGCCTGGCTGACCGCGCAAAGGCGCCGCTTCGGCGGCCTCCAGATCCGGCTGCTGGCGGATCTCGTGCGCGACGCCGCCGACGAAGACGAGCGCTCGAGACATCTCGAGCGATGGCTGCAGGTCGCGCCGCTCGATCGGGACGCCCACGAGCGCCTGCTCGAGACCCTCGCCCGGCTGGGCCGGATTCGCGAGGGGGAGGCGCAGCTCGCAGCCGCCGCGCGGCTCTTCGACGCCGAAGGGCTGGACAGCTCGCCGCTGCGCGCCACGTGGCAGGCAGCCAGGGCGGCGAGCATCGACCTGCCGCAGGCACCGCCGATGGCAAGCGAACCGCGGGGCCTCGGCGCGCCGGACACGAACGACGAACCAGGTCTCGACCTCGCCGCGCAGCGCGCGTCGATCGCGGTGATGCCCTTCGTCGACGGCTCGCCCGAGCCCGAGACGCGAGGCGGACTCGCCGACGCCCTGGCCCACGACGTGATCACTCGGCTCGCCAAGCTCCGGAGCCTGTTCGTGATCGCACCGGGCACCGTGTTCGCCTTGCACGAGCGTGCGATCCCCCCGGACCGGGCCGGCCGGATGCTGGAAGTCGAGTACGTGGTCGGCGGCACCGTCCGGCGAAGCGACGCGCGCCTGCTCGTGGCGGTCGAGTTGGCCGACACGCGGACCGGCCGGATCGTCTGGGCCGAGACCTTCAGCCACCGCGCCGCCGATGCGCTCCTCGTGCTCGACGCGATCGGCGACCGGATCGTGGCCTCGATCGCGAGCGAGGTCGAGGCGCTCGAGCGCGACCGCGCCATCCTCAAGCCGCCCGACTCGCTCAATGCCTGGGAGGCCCACCATCGCGGCCTGTGGCACATGTACCGCTTCAACAAGGCCGACAACGAACGTGCCCGGCACTTCTTCGAGACCGCGCTGCGCCTCGACCCGAGCTTCGCGCGGGCCCACGCCGGCCTCTCGTTCACGCATTTCCAGGACGCCTTCCAGGGCTGGTCCGAGCGTGAGCCCGGCATCGAGCTCGCCTACGCGTCGGCGAACGACAGCCTGATGGCCGACGATCGCGACCCCGCCGCACACTGGGCGATGGGACGCGCGCTCTGGCTGCGCGGCCGGCACGAACCGGCAATCGGCGAACTGGAGCAGGCGGTCGAGCTGAGCCCCAATTTCGCGCTGGCCCACTACACGCTCGCCTTCATTCACTCCCAGGACGGCGACCCGGCCGCCGCGATCGCGGCCTCCGACCACTCCCGTCACCTGAGTCCCTTCGATCCGCTGCTCTTCGGGATGCTGGGCGCGCGGGCGATGGCGCTGGTCCGGCTCGGCCGCTTCGACGAAGCCGCCCGCTGGGCGGTCAAGGCCGCCGCCCGCCCCAACGCGCATCCGCACATCCAGGCGATCGCGGCCTTCGCGCTGGCCCTTGCTGGCTCCCTCGACGAGGCGCGGGCGCAGGCAGCGGCCCTGCACCGCGCCCTGCCCGGCTACCGGCTCGCCGACTTCCTTGCCGCATTCCAGTTCGATGCGCAGGGCGCGGCCCTGTTCCGCAAGGGCGCGCGGCGCATCGGGATGGGCTGACCATCCGGGTTACGCTTGCAGGATCGTTCCCCGCACGAGGCAGACCGTGAGCAAGGCCCCAGTCAATCGTCAGGTGCTCCTGAAATCCCGACCGTCCGGCATCCCGCAGGCGGAAGATTTCGAGATCGTCGAGGCACCCGCGCCCGCGCCGGCGGACGGGCAGGTGCTGGTCCGCAATTTCTTCCTGTCGGTCGAGCCCGCGATGCGCGGCTGGGTCAGCGCGGTGGCCAACTACTCGCAGCCGGTCGGCATCGGCGAGGTGATGCGCAGCTTCGCGGTGGGCCGCGTCGTCGCGTCCAGGGCCGCCGGCTACCATGAGGGCGACCTCGTCGTCGGCATGTTCGGGTGGCAGGACTACGCCGCGGTCGGGCCCGAGGCAATCCAGCGGCGAATCGAGGAGAGCGACCTGCCGCCATCGACCGCGCTGGGCGTGCTCGGACTGAACGGCCTGACCGCCTACTTCGGCCTGCTCGACGTGGGGCAGCCGAAGTCCGGCGATACGGTCGTCGTGTCCACGGCAGCGGGCTCGGTCGGCTCCGCGGTCGGCCAGATCGCGAAGATCCACGGCTGCCGTGCGGTCGGCATCGCCGGCGGGCCGGCCAAGGTGACCCTGTGCCTGGACGAATTCGGATTCGATGCCGCCTTCGACTACAAGGCCGGCGACCTCGACGCCGCGCTGGACCGCGCCTGTCCGAACGGCGTCGACGTCTACTTCGACAACACCTCGGGCCCGATCAGCGACGCGGTGATGAAGCGCCTGAACGTGGGTGCGCGGGTCGTGATCTGCGGCACCGCGTCGGTGGCGAGCTGGGACCCGTGGCCGAAGGGGCCGCGTATCGAGCGCCACCTGCTGGTCAAGCGGGCCCGGATGCAGGGCTTCGTGATCTTCGACTACGCGAAGCACTACGCCGAGGCCTGGCCGGTGCTGGCCGACTGGGTGCGCGCCGGCAAGCTCCGCTACCGCGAGGACATCCTGGACGGCATCGAGCACGCGCCCGGCGCGATCGCCGGCTTGTATCGCGGGGAGAACCTCGGCAAGCGGCTGGTCCGGATCGCCGACCCTGACCAGGGCGCGCAATGACCGGAATCGCCAGCGAAGACATCCTGCGCTTCTGGTTCGAAGCGCTCGAGCCGAAGCAGTGGTGGAGCAAGGACGCAGCGCTCGACGCGCTGATCGCCGAGCGCTACGCGCCCCTGCTGGCCAGCGCCTCGCGCTGCGAGCTCTACGGATGGCGGGCCACGCCGCGCGGCCGGCTCGCGGAAGTGATCGTGCTCGACCAGTTCCCGCGACAGATCCATCGCGACACGCCGCAGGCCTTCGCCTGCGATCCGCTTGCGCTGGCGCTGGCGCAGGAGGCGGTCGCGCGCGGCGACGACGCCGCGCTCACGCCGATCGAGCGGGTGTTCCTCTACCTGCCCTACATGCACAGCGAGTCGGCGGCGATCCAGCAGATTTCGGTGGCGCTCTACGAACGGAACGGTCTGCCCGACAACCTGGATTTCGCGCGCCGGCACAAGGCGATCGTGGACCGATTCGGGCGTTATCCGCATCGCAACGCGATTCTCGGGCGGGCGTCGACGCCCGAGGAGATCGCCTTCCTGGCGGAGCCCGGATCGAGGTTCTGACCGGCATCGGGCCAGCCCGATCGCCATGCTTGACTGGCCCGCCGCGGCGCGGAAAATCGAGGACAGCATCGCGCCACTTTGCTGGAGGGCTTCGTCATGCCCGACTCGATGCTGAAGGTCCAGATCGAATCCGCCTCTGCCTACGAGCGGCTGTTCGTACCCGCACTCTTCGGCCAATGGGCGCCGAGGGTCGCCAACGCGGCGGGCATCGCTGCGGGCGACCGGGTGCTCGATGTCGCCTGCGGCACCGGCGTGCTGGCTCGAGAGGCCGCGCAGCGGGCCGGACCGCATGGAAAGGTCACCGGCGTGGACCCGGCGGCCGGCATGCTGGCCGTGGCCGCGCGCCTCGCTCCGTCGATCGAGTGGCGCGAAGGCGCGGCCGAAGCCCTGCCCTTCCCCGACGAGGCTTTCGACGTCGTCGTCAGCCAGTTCGGGCTGATGCTGTTCGCCGACCGCGGGCTAGCCGTGCGGGAAATGCAGCGCGTGCTGGCGCCTGGCGGGAGACTCGCGGTTGCAGTGTGGAACGAGATCGGCAGCAACCCTGCCTACCAGGACGAGGCAGTCCTTCTCGAGGAAATCGCGGGCCGGCGGGCTGCCGATGCGATCCGCGCGCCCTTTTCGCTGGGCGACCGCGACCGCCTTGCCGCACTGTTCGTAGCTGCCGGGATGACGAAGGTCACTGTCGACACGCTGGAGGGAAAGGCGCGCTTCCCCGACATCCGGACGATGGTCCAGGCCGACCTGCGCGGCTGGCTGCCGGTGACCGGCGTGGTGCTGGCCGAGGACGAGATCGCCGAGGTCCTCGTGCGGGCCGAACAGGCGCTGGCCCCTTACCGGGTGCCGGATGGGACCGTGGCGTTCGCGGTGTCCGCGCATCTGCTGACTGGACGCAAATCGCACGACACCGAGTGCGCGGCCTCCCCGAAGCCTACAATGCAGCCGTTCTCGAATCCCTGCCAAGGAGCAGCCCGCCAATGGCGATCGAACTCTGGCTCGCCTTCGTCGCCGCATCGGCGGTGATGCTGGTCATCCCCGGCCCGACCATCCTCACGGTGATCAGCTACTCGATCGCGCATGGCAGGCGCGCGCAACTGCCGCTGGTCGCCGCGGTGGCGCTGGGCGACTCCACCGCGCTGGTGCTCTCGCTGCTGGGCCTGGGCGCGCTGCTGGCCACCTCGGCCTTCTGGTTCACCGTGATCAAGTGGGTGGGCGGGCTCTACCTGCTGTACCTGGGGGTCAAGCTCCTGCGGGCCGGCGCGAGCGGCGCCGAGCTCGAGCGGCCCGCCGCGCCCGGATCGCGCGGGCGGCTCTTCTTCAACACCTGGCTGGTGACCGCATTGAACCCGAAGGGCATCGTGTTCTTCGTGGCTTTCCTGCCGCAGTTCATCGATCCGGCCGCGGAGGTGAGCCGGCAGCTATGGATCCTGGCGATCACCTTCGTGGCGCTGGCCACGCTGAACGCGGCGCTCTACGCGGCCTTCGCCGGCTCCGCCGCGAGGCTGCTGTCGTCCGGGCGCGCGCAGCGGCGCTTCAAGCTCGCCGGCGGGTCGCTGTTGTCGGTCGCCGGGGTGTGGGCGCTGCTGGCCCGCCGCGCAGCATGATCGAAGCCGCCTGGCTGCTCTTCGTCGCGACCTCGCTGCTGGTGATCGCCACGCCGGGCCAGGACATGATCCTGG
>JRYH01009923.1_pt1 | contig 15337 bp, 9 predicted proteins | sample 235351 | NCBI WGS metagenome assembly JRYH01 (sample SAMN03074221, study PRJNA261480) | activated sludge metagenome | biome: Wastewater Treatment Plant; feature: Wastewater; material: Activated sludge; isolation source: activated biomass of a wastewater treatment plant treating wastewater... ... | reverse complement strand
CGTCCGGCGGCGGCTGTTCAAGGACATCCCCGGCGACAAGTTTCATCACCGCGACAACACGCTGAAGCAGTTCGCCAAGCTGTACCGGGAAAACGCCAACGATTTCCCGCAGGGCTGCGCAGATGAGGACTACCGGCGCAAGCTCGAGAAAGCCTATCCGATCCATCCCGAGCTGTTCGACCAGCTCTATACGAGTTGGGGTTCGCTCGAAAAATTCCAGCGCACGCGCGGCGTCTTGCGCCTGATGGCGCAGGCCATTCACGAGCTTTGGATGAACGCCGATCCGTCGGTGATGATCATGCCGGGCAGCGTTGCGGTGAGTTCGCCCCGCGTGGAGCCGGAATTGCTCCACTATCTCGACGTGACGTGGCAATCGATCATTGCCGGTGATGTCGATGGCACGGCCTCCACTCCGTACAAGGTCGACCAATCGGCGCCCAACCTGAATCGCTACTCCGCAACCCGGCGCGTTGCCCGCGCGATCTTCATGGGAACGGCGCCCACCCATCAGCAGCAGAACACCGGCCTGGACGACAAACAGATCAATCTCGGTGTGGTGCAGCCCGGCGAGCGTCCGGCGATCTTTGGCGATGCGCTGCGTCGGTTGACCAACCAGGCCAAGTTTATGCACGCTGATCTTGGCCGGTATTGGTACTCGATGTCGGCGAGTCTCAATCGCATCGCGGCCGACAAGGCGGCGCAGATCGAGGCGGCGCTGGTTGACGTGACGATCGACGCGGAACTCGGAAAATATGTAAACGGCCTTGGCGACCGCGGCCATTTCGACGCTGTGCAGGTTGCGCCGGCATCATCGGCCGAAGTCCCCGATGAAGCCGGCGGCGTGCGTGCCGTCGTGCTGGGCGTCAAACATCCGCATCATGGGCGCGATGGCTCGGAGGCGCTGGTCGAGGCGAAAGACATTCTCACGCAACGCGGCAGCACGCCGCGTGTCTATCGCAACATGCTGGTGTTTATTGCCGCGGAAGCCCGGCAACTCGATCACCTGAGAGATGCCGTGCGCGCCTCCCTGGCTTGGGGCGAAATCGTTCGCGACAAGGATCGCCTTGAACTCCGACCGAGCGACCAGAAGCTCGCCGAGGCCAAGCTGGCCGAAGCGAAGGAGACGATGAAGACGCGGCTGAAGGAGGCGTGGTGCTATCTGCACTATCCGGCCCAGGAGAGCGCCCAGGCCGATTGGGAGTGGGTGTCGGGCAAGATTCCGGCGCAAGATGGGCTCTTGGCGCGGGCCAGCAAGAAGTTGGTGGCTGAGGAGGGTTTGCTCGTCGAGCTGGGGCCGTCGCGTCTCGATCGCGATCTCCAGAAATACATCTGGAACGACAAGCCGCGACTGTCACTCAAGGATCTGCGGGAATACCTTAACCGCTACATCTATCTGCCGCGCCTCAAGGGCCAGGACGTTCTGGTAAAGGCCGTGCAGGCAGCCGTGAACGGTATGCTACCCGGCCCATTCGCCTATGCCGAGCGATGGGATGAGAAGTCAGACACCTATCTCGGGCTCGCGATCGAGCGGGCGGCAAGCGCCGCGATCGTGATCGACAGCGACAGTGTCATCGTGAAACCCGATGTGGCCGAGGCGCATCGCCCGACACCTGCGCAGCCAAGTCTGATCGGCGGTTCGGAAGTGCAAGGCGATAAGTCGCCAGAGATGGGCGGCCAATCCGCAAATGGTCCGGCAGGTTCGCCTTCGTCAGAACGGAAGCCGACCCGTTTTACCGGCACCGTGATGATCTCACCCGACCGACCAGCCAGAGACATGCATCAGATTGTCGAGGCGATCGTCGAGCAACTCACAACGCTGTCGGGCAGCCATGTAAAGCTTAGACTTGAGATCGAGGCGGAAGTCCCAGCCGGTCTTGATCGCGCGAAGGTGCGGACGCTGATCGAGAACGCTAACACGCTCGGCTTTGTCGACAAGGCGGTCGAGTAGATGAGCGGGACCGGGCGTGTCGAACGCGATCTGATCTTCATCTCCAAGGCGACACCTGGCGATGATCAGTTCGTGCTGTGGCTCGCTCCGCGTCTCGAAGCTGCGGGTTACAAAGTCTTCGCCGACATCTTCGATCTCGATGCCGGCGACGAATGGCGCGGCAAGCTCACTACGGCCCTTCAGACGCGTGCGATCAAGATGTTGCTGTGCTGCAGCGACGAAACACTCGCGAGACGGGGCGTTCGCGAGGAAATCGCCATCGCCGAGGATCTGACAAAGCAGCTCCAGGATCCCAATTTCATCATCCCGCTCAAAATACGCACATTTCAGAAGCTCTTCGGCATCGGCGGCCTGCAGTACGTCGATTTTGAGAGCGGTTGGGCCAAGGGACTTGCGAGCCTGCTCAAGTCGCTTGAAAGGCAGCAAGTGCCGAAAGCTGGCGGCGGAGTCATCCAGCCCGAGTGGTACGCCTATCTCCGCCGGCACGCCGTGGAGGTCGAAGCAGCTCCCGAAGTTCTGACGTCCAATTGGCTTCGGATCGTGGGGATGCCGGACAGGCTAAATCACCTGGTTCCGCGCAATCGAGCCAATGACGCACTGCTGCGCAAGCTCGGCGCTTCCTTTGAATTCCCGATGGCCGATTTTGGCGACGGCTTCCTGACTTTCGCCAGTCCGCCTGACTTAGCGGAGCATTTCGAGCAGGTCGGGCCGTTTCGCGCCGAGCGCGGCTTCGACGTTCTTGAGTTCATGGAGAACGGCTCCTCTGACGCTGGGATCGAAAGCCGGGACGCCAAGTCCATCATGATGAATCTCCTGCGCCAAGCGTGGGAGAAGCATTGTGCCCGGGAAGGGTTCCTCGCCCATATCTTCTCGAGCGGCCAGTCCTTCCATGTCGGCGAGGACAAGCTGCGGCTCAAGCAGCGCGTCTCCTGGGGACGCCAGGGTCAGCGCCGAAATTCGATGCTACGTGGTGTCGCTCGAAAGAAGATCTGGGAATATGGCGTCAGCGTCATTCCGAGCCTTTTTCCCTATCCCCACATGCGCCTCAAGGGCCGCGTGCTGTTCTCCGACATAGGCGAGCGCAACAAGCCGATCATTATCTCCGACACGAAGACTCAGTTTCGCCTGCGACGCTCGGTCTGCTCCGGTTGGCGCAACAAGGCATGGCATGGGCGTGTGATGGCCTTCATGGAACTATTGGCCGGCGACAGCCCCTATGTCAGCCTCGCCGTTGGCTCCGACGACAGCATCACGCTCGATGCAATGCCCATTCAGTTCACGGCTCCCGTCACGGCTCAACAAAGCAACCGTCTCGGCGAGGACGCCGAAGAGTCTGACGAGACGACCCTCGGCACGCACTATGAGGATGAGGACGTTTGATCGAATTCCCCGAAAAATCCGTCCCCGTCCTCTATGTGCCGGAACCATCGCTCGGATTTGCGCATGGGCAGACTTCCGATCATCCGAAGGACGGCCTCACGCTCTATGGTCCGGCGACGACGCCTGATCGCGTGCAGATCACGATCGGCGCGATCGGTACAAAGCATGGCCTGGCCTTTCTGCGCCGCTGGCTAAAGGCGATCAGCAATCCAGTTGCGATCCCGCCTCGCGGTAAGCGCGACAAAGAGTTTCGCCTGCATCTGTCCGACTTTCCCGGCCTCGAAGAGGCTTTCGGGATCCGTGCCGATCCGGGCGGCCTGATCGCATACGAGCTTGATCCCGCAGAAATCCGGTCCGCGATAGCGATCGAGAACCATCACGAGGCGGTGGCCGCAACGACCAAGCTGTTCATCGACCCAATCGAACGCCACGCGAAAAACGAGGAACGAACGGTCGATGTCTGGATCTTCGTCGTGCCCGAGGCCGTATTCGAGACATGCCGGCCGGTCGCGGGCCAGCGCCGGAAGCTCGAACTCGTGAAAGGAGCACTTTCCAGGCGCCAGAAGGGACGCGCCGACCTTCCGCTGCTGGCGGGCGTCATTGATAACACGCTTGAAGCGGTGTTCGATGATATCCCCGACTTCCACCGTCAGATCAAGGCCAAGCTGCTGAAGCTGGGAATGACATCACAGCTCATTCGCGAGACAACCCTTGCTCCCAATGAATTCCTGAACAAGGCGGGATATCCGAAGCGCGGCACTCAGGATACCGCCACCGTCGCCTGGAACCTGGCAACGGGCCTGTTCTACAAGACGCAAGCGGAACCTCCGTGGAAGATCGCAGGGATGCGGCCAAGCGTCTGTTATGTCGGGTTGGTCTTCAAGCTCCTTCCGAACCATCCCGATAATCATGCATGCTGTGCGGCGCAGATGTTCCTGAGCGAGGGGGATGGCGTTGTCTTTCGCGGCGCGAACGGACCATGGCAGACCGAGGATAGGGAGTTCCACCTCAGCGATTCAGCTGCCGAGAAGCTGATCAAGACCGTTCTGGACACGTACAAGCAGCGCTTCGGGAATTATCCTAGTGAGCTGTTCATCCATGGACGCACAAAGTTCAACGACGCCGAGTGGGAGGCCTTCAGCAGAGCTACTCCTGAGGGCACCAATATCGTGGGCGTGCGCATCCGGTCGACTCATGGCGAGACAAAGCTCTTTCGCGACGGCGACTATCCATGCCTTCGCGGGACTGCGATCCGGCTTGGCGATAAAGATGCCCTTCTTTGGACGACTGGATATGCGCCACGCATGGACACCTATATCGGCCCGGAGACGCCGAACCCACTATTTGTGACCGTGCTGCGTGCGAGCAGTGAATTTCCAGCCATTGAAGTCGTGCTGGCCGACATCCTGGGTCTTACGAAGATCAACTACAACGCCTGCAACTTTAGCGACGGGCTTCCGGTCACCATTCGTTTCGCGGACAAAGTTGGAGAGGTATTGACTATGGGAAGCGCAGCCGGCGCCGAACGCCAACCCTTCAAGTTCTATATCTGAACTTTGCGTCACGCCGCTTTGCGAATTGGCATCTCCTCGCAATGGCCTGCATCGCTTAAAGCACTCTGGAGAAATCGATCGAGAGCTGCACGTCGAGATTTACGGTCCAAGGCATATGCGGTCTGCACGAACTCAATGCCGTCCAGCAAGCCCTGGATGTATCCCGAGATTGTGTCGGCGGCCATGATGAGGGCGGTATCGAGCGTGTGAATGTATTTGCTCGTCACGGAGCCTTTGGAGTGGCCGACCAGCACTGCGATCGTAAACTCGGTGAATCCGAGATCGTTGGCGATGCCCGACGGCTACCTGCCGTCGGGCATAATTTTCGGTCGCGGTTCGGTAATCAGGCGTGGTGCTGGGCCTCTGAGAGGGGCGGCTATTTTTTGATAGGGTTTTGCTGACGGAGATGGGGGGCGGCGGAGTTGTGATGAGGAGGACCATTATCGTCCAGGGCCGGCTGGCTTTCGCCGCCCACCGTGCGGCCGCCGCGCGCGACGGCGAGAACGGTCTACAAATTATGACCGTAACGCAATTGGCGGCGCGGCTGGCGGGCGGCTTCCTGCACCAGGTTACGGGCGAGGAACTGGAATTTGCCGTCGCCCGCGCCCTTGATGCGGGGGGCTTCGAGGACATCGAGACCGTCCGACATCTCCCCGGGATGACCCGCGCCGTCGCGCGGACGTTGAGAGCGGCATGGAACGCGGACTTTCGTCTCGCTGATGCGCCGGACGGTCAGGCGCGGATCCGCGATCTTGCACTGCTCGAGAATCGCGTGCGCGACTTTCTCCCGGGCGGCGCGCGGTTGCCGACTGCTCTCCGCGACGAGGCGCGTGTGCGGATGCAATGGGCTCCCACGCTGTTGGGTCCGGTCTCCATCGCGGGTGTTCATTTCATCGAGCCGGTCTGGCGTTCGCTGATCCACGAACTCTGCGCCATGGCGCCGGTTGTCTGGGCCGCACCACCGGGCGCCGACACGGCCTGGTTTCGGGGAGAGGTGAAAACGGTTACGGGTGTGGCGGCGCCGCCCGTACAGGTCACGTGCGCCGACCCCCGCCACGAGGTGCTCGAGGCCTTTCGGTGGGCGCGCGCCTTGATTGCCTCGGGACAAGCCCAGCCCAAGGACATTGCGATCTGCGGCGTCACCACGGACGAATGGGACGAGTACGTCGTCGCGCTGGCGGAAGAGACCGGCCTGCCAGTGTGCTTTCCGCACGGGCAGCCGTGTCTTGGCACTGTTGATGGACAGCGTTGCGCGGCGCTCGCGGACGTGTTGCTCCACGGTCTCAGCCAGGCCCGCGTGCGGCGTCTGTTTGCTCTGGCGGTGGGCGAGCGAACGGTACTCGACGCGTTGCCGCGCGACTGGCTGCGCGTGCCGCGCGATGCCTCGCTTACCTCGGCCGCGGAGTGGGCTCAGGCCCTCGACCGGCTAGCCTTCTCGGACACCGATCCGCGTCCGATCGTGATGCCGCTGCTTACCTTGCTAGAACGAGGAACCGCCGCGGCNNGCCGTCTCTGGGAGCGGGCGACACGAACGGCTCCAGCGGCCGCTCTGGAGCTTTCGCTGCGAACGATCCGCGTCGAGGACGAACGAGATGCCAGCGACTCCATCGCTTGGGCCCCAGCATGGCAGTTGGCGGCGGCGACCCGCCCTTGGGTCCGTCTGCTCGGCCTCACGGAGCGCGGATGGCCTCGCGCGTCCGGAGAAGACCCTCTGTTGCCGGAGCATATGGGACCGCCAGCCCCTCTGGACGCCGATCCGCCTGCAGAGGCCGACCGGCGGGCATTCGGCATCATCGCTTCTTGCGCGACACGGGGCATCGTTCTCTCTCGCAGCCGACGTAATGCGCAGGGCGGCCGGGCCGGTCCAAGCCCGCTCCTCGTGCCAGGCGGCAACGTGATCGCGCTCGCGCGGACGCGGATCGCAGACCATGCGGCTAGCGAATCAGACCGGCTAACGGCGCGGCCACAAGACGTCACCGAGCACCCCGCGACACGCTCGGCTCTCCAGTGCTGGCAGAACTGGCAAAGGCAGGATTTGACTGCCCATGACGGGCTGGTGGCCGCCGGTCACGCTGTCATTGCGGAAAGCATCGCAGGCCTCCAGTCGCCGACTTCATTGACGCGGCTGCTCCGCGATCCCTTGGGCTTTGTCTGGAAATATGCCCTCGGATGGCGCACGCCGGACGACCGGGAACGTCCGCTGATCCTCCCGCCGGATGAGTTTGGCCGGCTGGTCCACGAGCTTCTGCGCCGCGCTGTCGACGCGCTCGAGCCGACGCCCGGCTTCACCGTCGCCCACCCGGAGGAGATCGAGGACGCGCTGAACGCAGCGGTGATTGCAACGTGGCCGCTGGAACGACCGGTGCCGCCTGTGGTGCTATGGGTCAACACCGTGCGCCAGGCTGCCGCGATGGCGCTGGCCGGCCTGACCGGCGAGCGATTTACCGAGGGCGGCACGCGCAGCTGGACCGAGGTGCCCTTCGGCGAGCATGCCAATCCGCCAATACCTAAGAATCCTGGTTGGCCTTGGGACCCAGCGTTGCGCGTCGATGTGCCCGGCACTGCTGTCGCCATCCGGGGAAAAATCGACCGCGTCGATCTCCGCTCTGGCGCCGTCGCTGTCCGCGTCACCGATTATAAGACTGGCGACCGGCCGGAGAATGCCGCCACGATGGTCATTTCCGGTGGGGCCGAACTTCAGCGGGTCCTGTACGCGTTGGCATGCCGCCAGCTCCTTCCCGAGACACCGGCCATCCGGACCCGGCTCATCTATCTGAAAGACGAACCGGCGATTTTCTTGCTGCCGGATCTCGACGACGCAATTGCGCAAACCGCGGCCTTTGTAAACGCAGCCTGCGCTGTCTTGACGCGTGGGCACGTTGTCCCGGGTCCGGCTGCCGACGACCGTCTCAACGATCTTCGTCTCGCGCTTCCAGCATCTCCAGCCTACTTCCGCAGAAAGCAGGCTGCGTTCATCGCAGCCGCGGGTGATCTGGCCCGGTTTTGGGAGTTGCCATGAACGCAATTTCCGACAGTTCCGACCGGCGGCGGGCGCTCACCGTTCTCGATCAGACGCTGCTTGTCGAGGCGGCAGCGGGCACCGGCAAGACTTCGCTGCTTGCCGGCCGCGTGACCATGCTCCTTGCCAGTGGTATCGCGCCACGCAACATCGCCGCCATTACGTTCACCGAACTCGCGGCCGGAGAACTGCGCGTGCGCGTAGAGCGGTTCGTGAACGAGCTGCTGAACGGAACCATCTCTGATGACTTAGCGCTCGCCGTCGATGCGGCCCTGACCGCGCCGCAGAGAGCCGCGCTAACAGCAGCGCGCGCGCGACTGGATGAACTGACCGCAACCACGATCCATGGCTTTTGTCACAAGCTGCTTCGCAGCTATGCAATTGAAGCGGGCGTCGATCCGGGCGCCGAGGTTCTCGATGCGGTCCAGACGGAGTTTGCCTTCACGACCGTGTTCGAACGTTGGCTGCGGCGGCGTCTCGGAGAGAACGCCGATCCGACCGATCCGGTGGTTGTTATGGCGCGCCGAGATCCGAGGGAAGCAGTCGATACGCTGAAAAAGCTCGGCAAATTCCGGCGCGACTTTCGTACCGCGAAGCCTCTGCCCCGCGATCTCGGAGAAGACGCCGACCGGGATTTTATCGAGAGCGTGCGGGAGTTTCGCCGCTGGATCGACGGCACGCGGGCACCCGACAGGGCGCTCGACGACATTGCTGATCTTGAGCAACTCGCCGCCTTCTTCGAGGACGCCTTCAACCCCCGTCCGTCGTTCGAGCGGCTCTGGGAGCTCGCCCATCCGCCTCGTGTCAATTCAATGGCGTGGCGCTCCAACGATCTGCGCCCTTATCGGCGCTTAGGGGCTTGGAAGTACGTTGCCGGCAGGGACGAAGGAGCACGCCTCGCAGAGCAGGCCGCAGCCTACTATGACCGGTGTGCGACGGAGTTTCGTGGTCTTCTTGGCGGCATCGCAACGGCGCTGGTCGCGACCTTCTCCAGCGGGCTCGATGAGCTCCTGGAAGATTTCGAGACCTTCAAGCGCAACGCCGCCGTCCTCGACTTTGACGATCTGCTGCTCGCCGTGCGCGCTCTTCTGCGTGGTCATGAAACGGTTCGGCAGGCAGTATCGAACCGCTACACGCGGATTCTTGTCGACGAGTTCCAGGATACCAACCGCCTGCAGTACGCCTGGATCAAGCAGATCGTGGGCCTGCCCGGCGAGGGCGGCGGCGCCGTCCTGGCGGTGGGCGACGACGACCAGAGCATCTACGCCTTCCGCGGCGCGCGCGTGGCCAACATGCGCGACTTCGTGCGCGAGTTCCAGGTGCAGCACCAGATCAAGCTGGAGCAGAACTACCGCAGCCACAGCAACATCCTGGATGCCGCCAACGCCCTGATCGGCCACAACCAGCGGCGCCTGGGCAAGAACCTGCGCACCGACCAGGGCGCCGGCGAGCCGGTGCGCGTCTACGAGGCGCCGAGCGACTTTGCCGAGGCCGNNCGACCCCAAGCAGGCGATCTATAGATTTCGAGGCGCCGATGTCGCGACGTACATGGAGGCGAGAAACGCTGTCGAGCGTCAGTTTCCAGGCAATATTTTGCGGATCACGACGAGCTTCCGGTCGCGCGGCGATATCCTCGACCACGTCAATCGCTGTTTCCGCGATCCGTTGAGCCGACAGGCGCCAGGTTACGTCCCTCTGGTATCCTCGCTTGGTCCCGCCGAGCACGGTCTCCCGTGTGTCATGAAGGCCACGATCCGCATCGGAGAGAAGAGCCGCGCGGCGTTCGTGCGGGACGAGGAAGCACGCACTGTTGCCGATATCTGCGCGCGGCTCATCGGAAATGTCCGCGTGCGGCGATCCGGCGGTGGGACGTCCTTGATCGTGCCCGGCGATATCGCTTTGCTGGCGCCGGTCGGCACTGAACTCTGGCGTTACGAACGGGCGCTTGAAGAACTTGGCTTGCCGCTCGTCTCGCAGGCCGGCCGCAACCTCTTTCGGCGCCAGGAGGCGCAGGATTTCGTCGCGCTGATCCGCGCGCTCGCAGACCCCCGTGATACGCTGGCACTGGGCGCCTTGCTGCGTGGGCCGCTCGTCGGTCTGACCAACCAAGAATTGCTCGATGTCACGCGAGAGATCGCGCCGGAAGAGACGGGCGACAATCTGCCGGTATCACGGCTGACGCTGCGGTCTCCGCCCGAGCAGGTCAGCAATCCGTTGGTGCGAGATACGCTGATCGTTCTCGAGGATCTGCGGCGACGAGCGCGACGAACGACGCCATTTCTCCTGCTGAGCGAGGCGATCGATCGGCTGCGCGTACGAGCTACACTTGCTGCGCGGGGCAGCGACCAGGCTGCGCGGGCTCTTGCCAATCTAGACCTTCTGATGGACCGCGCACGGCGCTACGGTGTGCGCGGCCTCAAGCAGTTGGCGCAGGACGTCGGCGCCGATTGGGCGGGCGGTCCGCTCGGGCCTGAGCCGTACGATGAGGCGCGGCTGGACGCCGACCGCGAAGCGATCGAAATTATCACGGTCCACAGTGCGAAGGGCCTTGAGTGGCCGGTCGTGATTCCTATCAACATGGGCTCCGAGCTCAGACGGCGCGAGCCGTTCATCCACCGCCGTCACGACGACACCCTGCACTGGGTGCTCGGTGACGTCGTTCCGCCGGCGATCGCGGATGCCATCAGCCTCGACGATAGGGACGCCGCGGAGGAGCGCGAGCGGCTTCTGTACGTCGCCTGTACAAGGGCGATAGAAATGCTGATCTTGCCCACATTTTCGGTGCCACGCGCAAACAGCTGGGTGCACCTTCTCGATCTCGGGCAAAACGAAATTCCGGAATGGGATGCAGCACGCTTCTCTCGACGTCCGCTGGCGCGTGTTTCGGAAGAAGGAAACCGTCAGAGCGCGGACGTGTTTTCCGTCGAGCAGGCAGTCATTGCCGATGCGTCTCGGCCGATCCGGTGGGTGCGCCCGAGCGATGGCGATGCCGATCGGGTGGTCGAGGTTGCACGAGTCGACGAGAGCGCCGACGCCGACCCAGCGGGTCTCGCGACGATCATCGGTAGCGCGATCCGGGGCGCGGTTCTGCACAAGCTCATCGAGGAGATATTGACGGGCGAGATCGAGGAAGCGACTTCCATTGTGGAAGCCCGGGCCGCTGTGCTTCTCGTGCAGCTGGGCCCGCCCGAGACGGGTGTACCCCCTGATACGGCAGAGATGGCCGCAACCGCCTTGCGAACCTTAAAGCTCCCGGGCATCGCGGAACATCGTGGCACGCTGGTGCCGGAGATGGCGCTCTACGGTGCCCGCGACGCCGGCGCGATCCTGATGGCCGGCCGTGCCGACGCCATTGCCGTAGTTAGCGGCCGGCCCGTTGTCGTGTTTGACTGGAAGAGCGACGTCGCGCCATCCGCGGCCGACCGACAAGCATACGCCGGACAGCTGCTGGAGTATATGGAGGCGGTCGGCGCGCCCCGCGGTGCTGTCGTCTATCTCACGCATGGAGAACTGGACTGGATTGACGGCAACGCACGTGGCCACTGAGAACGACAAGTCGCGGACCAATCTCTTAGGTCCGCTCTTCGAGCGGCCGCCGCTCGCGAGAACAGTCGATAGTTCTCGTCGAGGCAGGGAAGCTGCAATCCGAACGCGGGTGGCCCGTAAGCGAATTCGGAAAGATGCAGAGGTTTCCCGGGCAGCCGCAAGAAAGTTTTGTGATGGGCTACAGCGAATGGGGAGAAAGCCTTAGAGTCGATAATCCGCACGAACAGCATTGCGAGAGACTTAGCGCATCCGAGATCCATGAGGTTGTACCGTTGAGCGTAGACATTACCCCTCAAGAGGCGATGAAGCGGCTCGAACAGCATTTCGGCTCTCGCGAAGGCATGCTCACGCACACGATGACAATGTTGTCGACGTCGGGGCAGCCGGCGGACATCACGTTCTATCGGCGAAAACCAATCCTGGATGTCCGTGTCAGTATAAAGCTGGGAGCCGCTCGGCTGTACGGATTGGAGAGCCGTCTTCCAAGGCTGTTGAGACGCATCGAGTTTTCGAACGGTGCTGTTGCGGGCCTCAACGAGATCTGGACAGTGAATCCAATGCCGATGGAAGGGTTTTCTCAGGCAGAATTGGACGCCGTCGACCTTGCTCAAGGGGAAGAGCATATCGGACCTGGCGGCGAGACACTAAGGAAGATGATACGCAAAACGTACCACTGCAAAAGCAGGTCTGAAGTCGACTACTTTCTACGCCGATGGATCGCCTCCTAGAGGCGGCGAAGCTTGCTGCGGCTCGCCTTGATCTCGATGCATTGAGTCGCGGAGCCGTGCAGGCATTTGCCACTGTGGCGGCGGAGGGTTCAGTTTCAACTCGGCGATAAGGGCGCGCTGATCCTGCAGCTCTTTCCGGCCGCGTGGAGCGAGTCCGTTCTCGTAGGGCAGCAGGCGGGCCATCTCGGCCTCGGCCTCGTCAAAAGCACCGCAGTAGGCAAGAACCACGGCATACTGGCTGCGGACGGGAATGACCCGGCCTGCCAGCTTCAGGCCCAATATGGTGGGCATCAAGTTTTGCTCGATGACGTCCCGCGCGCCGATGTAGTCGTGTCGTTGGACGAAGTCGTCGACCAACTCTTGGCCGACCCTGACGAAGGAGTCCAAGGAGTGGGCCATAGAGTAGAATTTTAGCGCATGGATATGGGCAAGGCCGGGATGCTTTCCCATCGTCTTGATCGCCTTCGCTTGGAGATCAAGGGAATCGGCCAGGTGTTTTAGGTCATCGGTATGATTGTGATCGCCCTTTAGAAGAGGGAAGATTTTGTCTGGGTTATTCCCCATAACATCGCCGAGTTTGAGGCCAAGCAGGTCGTAGTATTCAACGATCAGATCGAGCGTCGCGGTGACGCAATCGTCCATCATTCCTAATTCGAACAGAGCATGCGCGTAATTGTACTTGGCTACGCGGAGGTGCTGTGGCGTTTGCGGGAGCAGGCGGCTCAGCTCGCTCATCGTCGTCCTTACGGTTGCGACGTCTTTGGCGCGAGCGGCAAAGACCATGCGCTTCATGCCAACGGCGAGACGTTCCGATAATCCGAGATCATTCCGGCGAACCAGCTCGTCCATACGATCGAGCTTGGCGCGGATGTCTACGTCGTCGCCCGCCTTGAAATGCGCAAAGACCAGTCCGTCTAACGCCCAAAATCGGTCCTCCGCGGGGACGTCGTCTGATGCCGCAACCTGACTGAGGTACTCGGAAATCTCCTCCATGTAGCCCAGCTCATGGAAGATTTCGTCGGTCGCCATTTCGACCAGGGGCTTGATGTTGCCCAACGCAACGAACATCCGCAGCAGCAGGAAGACGCGCTGACGATCATGATCTCTAGGAAGCGCCGCCATCAGAAGATCGCGGATCGCACCTTGCGCCTTCTTGACGGTCTCCGCCCCGCAGCTATTGAGGTGAGCGTGACCGAGCGGCCTCATGGCATCGTGGACCTTGAAGCGATCCACACCATAAATCTGGATCGTGCCACTCAAGCGCAACCGTCTGAATGCGGCGGCAGCAGCGGGCTTTTCCAGTTCGAAGGTCGCCTTCAGGACATCGCCGGCTTCGGATTGATTGAGAGGAACGTCGCTGAGACTGAGCGCAGCGACGGCACGGCGCTCGTCGTCATTGTAACCCTCGAACACGTCAGCCAGGATCAGTTCCTGAGCAGTCTCGACAATGTGCGTTCGTTCCTCGAGAGCGGCGCAGAGCCGGATGACCTCGCCGTCGTAATTTTCGGCCGCGATCTTCAGTGCGTTTTGCGTGTATAGTGGCAGTCTACCCGTAAGCTTCAGCAGGCGCTCGTAGGTCGCATAGTCACCCCGACATCCGAGGGACGATCCTTCGGCAGCGGCGGTTTCATTGGTCCAGCCAAGAAGCGGTTCCGCTTGAACACCCAGCGTCGCCTCGATGCGAGCCACGGCAGCGTTGGGCTGTGCCAGCAAGACGAAGTGCAGGTGTGGCGAAGCGTCGATCAGCGAAACCAAGTCGGTGGCCGGAACGCGATGTGCGTTGTCCAGCACCAAGGTTGNNCGAGGTGGCGTCCAATAGCGAAGAGGATCTCCGTCCCGGTGGCTCCGGGCAAAAGTATCTCGCCAAGCTTGCCGCCGGCTTTCCCGAACAGGCGTGCCGCGAGCTCGCGCGCAACAGCACTGGCCAAGGCTGGCCCGGAAATGTCGGCGACGTCGTAGTAAGCTAGCTTATCGCTTGTATGCAGCGCGGTCTGTGAGACCCAGGAGGTCTTACCTGCCCCGGAGAAGCCGGTGACCAGCCGCACGCGTTGCGTGGTGACGAGTGGCGGTTCCTTATGCTGAGGCCGGTATCGAAGCGGCGGCGCTGGGAAGTCCTGCAGTTGGACCACCAATTGCTCAAAGAGCGCTGGGAGATCCTGCACGATGAAGGTGTGATTGGCATTCGGCTCAATGCCTGCCGCGGCCGCCATGATCCGGCCTGCGAGTTTCCAGATGAGCGTTTCCGGCGCCAAGATCGAAAAAGGCAGAGTTTCCGCTGCGGCTCGGCAGGCGGCGAAGCCGTTGGAGACATTATTCCATGGCGCGGGCAGTGCTTGCTCTGTGGCGGGCATATTGCCAGGCCAGAACAACGCGACGTCAGACGGCCAGGCTTCGCTCCTGAGTCGTTCAGATAGCTCCGGGCCTGGCACACTGTTTGAGATGATCGCGAACTCGGCCGTGCCGCTCCTGCGGCCCCCTGCATGTTCGGCCCGGATCGCATCGAACCGCGAGAGAGCCCCGTCGATGTCGCTAAAAATGAGATGCGACCCGCGTGTCTTGATCTGAGCGTAGATGCGCTTGTCGGGAAGCACGAGTTCCACGTCCTCGTCGTTCTCAACGACGATATGGGTCACGCCGGCGCCCGCTGCCTGAAACAGGCAGGCCACGGCATAGAGATGTTGGTAGAGGAAGCCGCGATGAACGGCTTCGATCCGGGCAAGTTGGCGGCTATCCAGGTTGAAGGTCTCGAAGCTCGTCGCGCTTGTCATCCGTCAGTCGCCCCTTGATTGCCCAACGGACAGAGCGCCACTCAGTGGGTTGATGATCTCGATTCCAATGAAATCGCGCTCTTCGTCCGTAATCAGGAAAGGCCAGCGGTTCACGCGGCAGCCCTCAATGCGTCGTTGCCTTTCTTCTTTTTCAGGAGCGCGCGGACGAACTTGTCCCATTTCGCCATACCGGCGCGCTTCTCGACCATATAGTGCCAGCGGTCGTAGTGCTTGGAGCTGACGTCCTGCAGCGCATGGTTCTGGAGGCGATCGCGGATCTCCTTCGGTACGCCCGCCTTGCCCGCGAGTGTTTTGAAGGTGCGGCGAAGATCGCGGTTCGTCGCGTAGGGGATTACGCCGCGGTCGCGCTGGCGCCAGACGAAGCTATAGAGCGT
>JRYH01010704.1_pt1 | contig 15352 bp, 16 predicted proteins | sample 235351 | NCBI WGS metagenome assembly JRYH01 (sample SAMN03074221, study PRJNA261480) | activated sludge metagenome | biome: Wastewater Treatment Plant; feature: Wastewater; material: Activated sludge; isolation source: activated biomass of a wastewater treatment plant treating wastewater... ... | reverse complement strand
TCGGCATCCAGCTCGCCCATGCCGGCCGCAAGGCCTCGAGCCGGCGCCCCTGGGAGGGCGGCGGCGGCCTGCCGCTGGGCGAGGGCGGCTGGCCGACCGTGGCGCCCAGCGCCGTCGCCTTCGACGACGGTCGCGATGCGCCGCAGGCGCTCGACACGGCCGGGCTCGCGCGCATCCGCGACGCCTTCGTCGCTTCGGCCCGCCGCGCCGTGCGCATCGGCTTCGACGCCATCGAGCTGCACATGGCGCATGGTTATCTGCTCCACCAGTTCCTGTCGCCGCTCGGCAATCGCCGGGACGACGCCTATGGCGGGGCGCTGGAGAACCGGCTGCGCTTCCCGCTCGAGGTGTTCGACGCGGTGCGCAAGGTGGTGCCGGAGACGATCGCGCTCGGCGTGCGCGTCTCCGCCACCGACTGGATCGAGGGCGGCTGGACGCCGGACGAGACGGTCGCGCTGGCCAAGGCGCTCGAGCGGCGCGGCTGCCGCTTCATGGACGTATCGACGGGCGGGATCAGCACCAAGGCGAAGATCGCGCTGGCGCCCGGCTATCAGGTGCCCTTCGCGGCGCGCGTCAGGGCCGCCACCGCCCTGCCGGTGATGGCGGTCGGGCTGATCGCCGAGCCGCAGCATGCCGAGTCGATCGTGGCGTCGGGCCAGGCGGACCTGATCTCTCTCGGCCGCGTCATGCTGGACGATCCGCGCTGGCCCTGGCGCGCCGCCGCGGCGCTCGGCGCGGAGGCGAGCCTGCCGGACCAGTACGGCTATGCCGTCGGCGCCCGCTGGCGCGAGCTCGCCAGGCAGCCGGCCGCGGCGGCGGAGTAGCGCCGCCCCTCAACCGTCGCCGTCCGGCCTCCCCTCGGGCGGCTTCGGGGCATAGGCCTCCGGCAATCCCTCCGGCAGGAAGTCGGCGAAGCTCAGCTGCCGGAATTCCGCCTCGTCGATCAGGCGGATCTCGTCGCCGGCGAACAGCATGCGCTTGCCGACCGTCGGGAACACGCCGATGTCGAAGCCGCTATGCTCGCCGCCCATCAGGTAGACGAGGTCCTCGTCATAGGGGTTGGTCAGGTGATGACCGACCGACGGCGCGGTGAAGCCCATGAAATCGCCGGGCCCGACCTCGACGACGCGGTCGCCGATCTCCGCCCGGCCGCGGCCGGACAGGATGTAGACGAACTCCTCGTCCCGCATGTGCCAGTGGTGGATGAAGGATTCCTTTCCCGGCGGGATCCGCGCCAGGCTGAGCGACAGCCGCGATAGCCCGACCGGCCGGCCGAGCGAGCGCAGATAGACGTCCGACTTCGGGTTCAGCGGATGGCGGACATGCAGCTCGGGCGCCGCGGCGAGGTCGGCGGCGCTGAGCAGGCAGGCCGCGGGTTTCGCTTGGTCGGACATGTGGTCGGACATGTGGTCGGACATGGCGTTTCCCCCTGTTCCGCGCGGGCGCCTTCGGCGCCGCGCCTATTGCCGCTGCGCGGCGATCCGCGCCGCCACCAGCTCCTGCAGCCGCCAGAGATAGCTGTCGTGGATGCCGAGCTCCTCCAGATGGCGCACGGTGTTCAGGAGATACTCGGCGCCGGAGCCCCAATGGCCGCAGGCCGTGGCGAGCACGTCGGCGGCGGAGTCGATGTCGACGCGGCCTGCATAGAAGGGACCGTTCCGGTCGGCGGTGAAGGCGAGCGCCCGGATCCGCCGTCCGCCGGCCCCGGCGGTGATCCAGCGCGGCGCATTGGTCATCGGCTTGACCGAGGTCTCGCGGCGGACCAGCGCGCCGAGCGCATCGACGAGGTCAGCTTTGGGTATGCGCTGCAGCACGCCGTGGCAGGAGCCGCCCCGGTCCAGCGCCATCATCAGCCCGGGGCAGTCGGCCGTGCCGCGCCAGCGCGTCACCCGGATGCAGAAGCGCCGGTGCCAGCCATGAAGCCGGGCATGGAGCTGGAGGTCGGTGGCGCAGGCCGGCCGCCAGATCAGCGAGCCATAGGCGAAGATCCAGAGCCCGTCGGCACCGGCCTTGCGGTGCGCGCGGTGCTGGGCCAGGAGCCGATCGGCGAGGACGTCGTAATCCGCCTCGTCCATCGGGGCCATGTTCGGCCCGCGATGGATCTGCGGCCCGGCGTCGGGCACCTCGCGGTGCACCCGGGCCACCAGCTCCGGCGTCAGGACGATGCGGCGCGACATCGCGCGCGAGATTAGCATTCCGCCGGGCCGGCCGGGAGCACCCGCCGGCCGGGCACGGGTCAGCGGAAGCGGCGGACCGGTGCGGGGCGGCGCGCCGGCGCTGCGGCACGCTCTTCCTTGTGGCGGAAGGTGATGCGGCTCTTGGTCAGGTCATAGGGCGTCATCTCGACGGTGACGCGGTCCCCGGCCAGGATCCGGATCCGATGCTTGCGCATCTTTCCGGAGGTGTAGGCGAGCGTCTCGTGGCCGTTCTCCAGGCGCACCAGGTAGCGCGCGTCGGGTAGCATGTCGACGACCACGCCGTCGAATTCGATCAGGTCTTCCTTGGACAAGGGCTGGTCCTCCGATTGTGGATGCGAAGCCGGCGCGGCTCGGAACGTAGGCCGACGCCCGGGCGGCGGGACCTCAGCGGAATCGGGACGGCGATCGACGGAAAAGGGCAGGCCGCCGGCCGGCCCGGCCGGCGGCGGAGGCGGGCGGGCGCATCCCCGAGGACGCGCCCGCTCCCGAAATCTGGCAGGCGGTCAGTCGACCTTCAGGTTGACGGCCGAGACCTTGCCCTGCTGACCGCGCTCGAGGTCGTAGCTCACCTTCTGGCCCTCGCGCAGCGTGCTGAGGCCGGCGCGCTCCACCGCCGAGATATGCACGAAAACGTCCTTCGAGCCGTCATCCGGCTGAATGAACCCGTAGCCCTTCGTGGGGTTGAACCATTTGACGGCGCCTGCAGGCATCAGAATCCCTCCATTGAGAACGACCCGCGCAGGATGCGCGGCTTTTGCGTATTTGGGAGGGGACCGGGTCGGGGCGCCCGAGGGCGCAAGGACGAGGGCCGACCCAAAACGACTTGAGCGGGGATATATGGCCCGGCCGGCCCGGGAATGCAAGCCCGACCGCGCAGCGCCGACGGCCCCCTCGCCGGGCCGGCGCCGGCCTCAGCGGCGGCCCCGCTTCGCGTCCTGGACCGCCTGCTCCAGCGCCTGCAGGAAGCGGGACCGGTCCTGGCGGCTGAAGGCCGGGCCGCCGCCCCGGATCTCGCCGCTGTCGCGCAGCGTGGCCATGAGGTCGCGCATGGCCAGCGCCATGCCGATGCCGGCCTCCGTGAAGGGCCGGCCGGCGGGCCCGAGGACCCGCGCGCCCTTGCCGAGGCAGCGGGCGGCGAGCGGGACATCGGCGGTGATCACGATGTCGCCGGGCCCCGCATGCGCGACGATCCAGTCGTCCGCCGCATCGAATCCCTCGGTCACCACGACCCGGCGGACCACGGAGCTGTCCGGGCCGCGCAGCCACTGGTTGCTCACCAGGTGCAGGGTGAGGCCGTGGCGCTCCGCCACCCGCACGGCCTCTGATTTCACCGGGCAGGCGTCACCGTCCACATAGATGTCCGTCATCGGACTCGCGGGCTCCGCTTCGGGCGCTCAGGCGGCCGCATCGGGCAGGACGTGGCCCAGCACCGACCACACATGGCAGGCGCTCCCCGCCACGGCGAAGAGATGCCAGACCGCATGACCGTAAGGCAGCCTGCGCCACAGATAGAAGATCACCCCGGCGCTGTAGATGATGCCGCCGGCCAGCAGCCAGGAGAGCGCCGCGGGCGACAGCGCATCGGCCAGGGCGTCGCCGGCCACGCCGAAGCCGAGCCACCCCATGCCGAGATAGAGCGGCACCGGCAGCCAGGCCAGGCGGCCCAGACCGCCGCGGCAATGCCCCGCGACCTCGAGAGCGATGCCGAGCAGGGCGAGGAGCCAGATTCCGGCGGCGAGCGGCCGCCCGACGGATGCCGGCAGCGATACGAGGGTGATCGGCGTATAGGTGCCGGCGATCAGCAGGTAGATGGCGCAGCGGTCGCAGAGCAGGAAGCCGCGCTTCACCCGGTCGCGCGAGCTGCCGTGATGCAGGGCCGAGCTCAGATACACCAGGACCAGCGCAGCCCCGAACACGAACGCGGCGCCGACCGCCAGCCGGCCGACCCTTTGCGCCTCGGCCAGGAGGAGGACCAGGGCGACGACGCCGAGAGCGGCGCCGATCCCATGGGTGAGCGCGTTGGCCGCTTCCTCGCGCGCCGTGAAGCTGTGGTTTAGATCCTCGGCAACGGAGGGTGGGCGGCACTGTTTCACGCGCCGAATCTAGCACATCCGGGTCGGCGCTGCCGGACCCGCAACGCGCCGGACGGGCGCAGAAATGTCACCGTGCTCCGCTTGCAATTTGCCAGGATTGCCGCCATCTTGGGGCGAGATCAGTCTTGTCTGCGGCTCGACTTGACGTTTTGCCTGCGGGTCTCCTGTGGAGCCCGGCGTTACGCCCAAGCCTCTCTCCGACAGCCTCGATTGTCTCGTGACGTGCGAAGAGCGCACGGCATGCTTCCTGTTTGGATACCGGATCTCTAGGAGGGCCAATCATGGCTATCGGTACTGTCAAGTTCTTCAACACCCAGCGCGGCTACGGCTTCATCACGCCGAGCGACGGCGGCAAGGACGTGTTCGTGCACATCACCGCCGTGCAGCGCGCCGGGCTCACCGGGCTCAACGAGGGCCAGAAGGTGAACTTCGAGGTGGTGACGGAACGCGGCAAGCCCGCCGCCGGCAGCATTTCGCTGGCCTAAGTCGGCATCGGCCGGCCGGGCGACCGGCCGGCTCTCCGACCTCGACGGCGGCTCCGGTCGGAGCCGCCGTTTTCTTTTTGCGCTCGCAGGCGGGACGGAACAGCACGGGGCGGGCCGGCGTTCCGGGTCTTTCGGTGTTCGCGGCGCCTGGGGCTGGGATCCAGCCTTTCGAAGTTTTCATCCGGAGGAAACTTTCACGTCAGGACGCGTTGCCATTTGCATCGCCGAGCCGTGGCGGTTCCAGCGGATCGCCGCATTCCTTGCCGACGGTGACCGGCGCGACCGGGGCATCGTCCGCCATTCTGAGAACGGAGAACGCTGCATGACGTCCTCGTCCTTCCCGGCGCGCCTGCCTGCGCGCGCGCTCGGCGCATCGGCCCGCCATCGCACCCGCGCGGTGGTGGCCGCCGCGCTGTCCGGCCTGCTGCTGTTCGGCATGACGCTCGCGGCGCCGGCGACGCCGTCCGCCGCCGCGGCGGATGCGCCCGCCTCCTTCGCCGAGCTGGCCGAGCGGGTCTCGCCCGCGGTCGTCAACATCTCCACCACGCGGCGGATCGAGGGCGGCCCGGAGGGGCTTCCCTTCCAGTTCCCGCCGGGCTCGCCCTTCGAGGAGTTCTTCCGCGAGTTCCAGGACCGCTTCGGCGGGAGCCCGGACGGCCCGGGGCCGCGCCCGGAGGGCCACGCCCTCGGCTCGGGCTTCGTCATCGGCCCGGAAGGCTACATCGTCACCAACAACCACGTNNCCGATCTCGCGCTGCTGAAGGTCGAGAGCGACGAGGATCTGCCCTATGTCGAGTTCGGCGATTCCGACGCGATCCGCGTCGGCGACTGGGTGATCGCGGTCGGCAATCCCTTCGGGCTCGGCGGCACGGTGAGCGCCGGCATCGTCTCGGCCCGCGGCCGCGACATCCATGCCGGGCCGTTCGACGATTTCCTGCAGATCGACGCCTCGATCAACCCGGGCAACTCCGGCGGCCCGACCTTCGACATGAACGGCAAGGTGGTGGGCGTCAACACGGCGATCGCCAGCCCGACCGGCGCCAGCGTCGGCATCGGCTTCGCCATCCCGTCCAGCCTGGCCAAGCCGATCATCGATCAGCTGAAGGAGCGCGGCACGGTGGAGCGCGGCTGGCTCGGCGTGCAGATCCAGCAGGTGACGCCGGAGCTCGCGGAGGCGCTCGGCCTCGGCGATGCGCGCGGCGCGCTCGTCTCCCGGGTCATGCCGGACGGCCCGGCGGCGGCGGCCGGGCTGCGCCAGGGCGACGTGATCCTGAGCTTCGACGGCCAGTCGGTCGAGGAGATGCGCGACCTGCCGCGCATCGTCGCCGGAACGCCGGCCGGCAAGTCCGTCGAGATCGAGATCTGGCGCGATCGGGACAGCCGGACGCTCGAGGCGGAGATCGGCAAGCAGCAGCCCGAGGAGCAGCTGGCCGAGGCGCCGGCCGCCCCGGCCGCGCCGTCCGGCGCGGGGACGGAGCTGCCCGCGATCGGCGCCACGGTCGCGTCGGTCACGCCGGAGATGAAGGAGCGGTTCGGCCTGCCGGAGGAGGCGAGCGGCGTGGTCATCGTGTCGCTTTCGCCGGACGGCCCGGCCGCCGAGCAGGGGCTTCAGCCCGGCGACCTGATCGAGCAGGTCTCGCAGCAGGACGTGGAGAGCCCGGCGGACGTGGAGCGGCTGACCGAGGCCGCCCAGCAGGCGGAGCAGCAGGCGTTGCTCCTGCTGGTCAACCGCCAGGGCAACGCGCTGTTCGTCGCGGTGAAGCTGGCGCAAGCCTAGAGCTGCACGGACTCGTCGTCCTGCAGCAGCGCAAGAGCAGACTGGGGCTGCTGGTCCGGTGCGACGACCCGCCGAGGCGGGGGGTCGCACCGGCGGCGCCGATGTCGTATACCTGCCCTCGGAAGCTCCGGGGTGTTTCTCATGCCCATGACGATCTTCGAGAACCCGTCCGCCGACGAGATCGCGCGGATCATTCGCGGGTCGGTCCATAAGGCTGCGCGGCGCCTGGTGGATCCGCGCAACGGCAATATCTACGTATGGGACGCCGCCGAAGGGACGCACCGTGACGGAGCCGCCCAGCTCGGCATTCCTTATGACAGGCCGCCGGGCGGCGGCGATATCCTGACCCTCTAAGGCAGATCAGGGTATGATCGGAACGGGCCGTTGCCGGGGCGACGGACGCCAGCGCGGGACACTGCACTCATGGGATTCTTCAGCAAGCTGTTCGGCCGATCGGACGATGATTCGGCGGAATCCGACAACAAGGACGGAGCCACCGAGTATCACGGCTACATGATCCGCCCGGCGCCGCGGAAGCAGGGCGCCCAGTGGCTGCTGGCGGGCGTGATCACCAAGCAGTCGGCGGACGGCGTGAAGGAATACGCCTTCGTCCGCGCGGACACCTTCGCCGCCCGCGACGAGGCGGCCGCCTTCGCCATCACCAAGGGCAAGCAGATCATCGACGAGCAGGGCGACAACATCTTCGAGAGCTGAGCCCGGCAGAGCCGAGCCCCACCCCTGGGGCTCAGGCCGCCCGCACCTCCGCGAGGAAGCCGTCCACCTCGCTCTGCAGCCGCTGCGCCTCCCGGGCGAGGCTGCTTGCGGACTCGAGCAGCTGGTCCGCGGTCCCGCCGGTCTCCTCGACGGCGCGCGTCACGCCGGCGATGTTGCCGGAGACTTCCGTCGTGCCCGCAGCGGCCTGCTGCACGTTGCGGGCGATCTCCTCCGTCGCCGAGCCCTGCTCGGTCACCGCGGCGGAGATCGCCGAGGCGATGTCGTTGATCTGCCGGATCGTCCCGCCGATGCCGCGGATCGCGCCCACCGCCCCGGCCGTGGAGGCCTGGATGGCGGCGATCTGCGCCCCGATCTCCTCGGTCGCCTTCGCCGTCTGGTTGGCGAGGGTCTTCACCTCGCTGGCGACCACGGCGAAGCCCTTGCCCGCCTCGCCGGCGCGCGCCGCCTCGATCGTGGCGTTGAGCGCCAGGAGGTTGGTCTGGCTCGCGATCTCGTTGATCAGGCTCACCACGTCGCCGATCTTCTGCGCCGCCGCGGCGAGGCCCTGGATGCGCTGGTTGGTCTCGTCGGCTTCGGCAACCGCCTTGCCGGCGATCTCGGCCGAGCTCGCCACCTGTCGGCCGATCTCGAGGACCGAGGCGGAGAGCTCCTCGGCGGCGCTCGCCACGGTCTGCACGTTGGCCGAGGCCTGGTCCGAGGCGGCGGCGACCGCCGTCGCCTGGCGGGTCGTCTCGCCGGCGATCGACGACATCCGGCCGGCCGCGGACTGGAGCTCGCCGACCGCGGCGCGCACCACCTTCAGCACGTCGCCCACCTTGCCGTCGAAGTCCTTGCAGAGACGGTCGACGGCCTGGGCGCGCGCCGCCACGGCGGCCTGCTCCCGCTCGCGGGCCGCCGCGTGCTCGCGCTCGCGCAGCGCGGCCTCCTTGAAGACCTGCAGCGCCGCCGCCATGCCGCCGATCTCGTCCTTGCGGCCGCGGAACGGCACCTCCAGCGCCGTGTCGCCCTTGGCCAGCTCGCTCATCGCGCCGCTCAGCCCGTCGAGCGGGCGCACCGTGCCGCGGATCATGGCGAAGGCGCCGAGGACGACCGAAACGAGCGTCGCGCCGCCGATTCCGAGCAGCACGAGCCGCGCCAGCGTGGCGGTCGCCCCGGCCGCGCTTTCCGCCGAGGCGGCCGAGGATTCGATCCGGTCGCTGACGGCGGCCATGGCGTCCTCCAGCGCGCGGAACGCCTCGCCGAAGGACGCGAACTCGCGATTGGCGGTGGCGGGGTCGCTGAACGCCGCCGCGACGATCGTCTCCGCGGCAGCGATGTAGGCGTCCAGCCGCGGCGTCACCTCGGCAAGCGCCGCCTGGATCTCTGGATCGAGCGCGCGCCCTTCATTGGCCGCGATCTGCGCGCGGAAATTGGCGACATGCTCATCGAGGTCGGCTCGGATCTGGCTCTGCTGGTCCGGCGGAGTCATGGTGCCGAGCTGCAGCGCGGCCAGCACGTCGGCGCGCAGCGCATCGTGCATCATGTCGCCTTCCATGTGGCTCCTGAGCGCGCCGTTCGTCACGACGACACCGCTGAGCGCGCTCGACTGCCGCTCGATTCCCCACAGGCCCGTCGCCGCCATGACCGCGGCGAGAAGCCCGATCGCGACGGCCGACTGGTAGAATTTCTGCTTGATGGTGACGGCTTTGAGCATCGATGTCCCCCTGTCGGCGAGATGCAATGCCGACGGCGCCCCATCGCCGCCGGCGGGACACAGCCTGCCAAACAACTGCTAAATTAAAGCTAATTGTCCGCGCCGGCCGAGCCGACCGACCTGGTCGCATTGTGCTCTACGCGGCGCGCACCTGCTCGAGGAAGCGCGCCACCTCGCCACGCAGACGCCCGGCGAGGTCTGCGAGGCTTTCGGCCGAGGTCAGCACCTGGCCCGCCGCCGAGCCGGTCTGGCTCGCCGCCTGGGTCACGCCGGCGATGTTCGACGACACCTCCGCGGTGCCGGCGGCCGCCTGCTGGACGTTGCTCGCGATCTCGCGCGTCGAGGCGCCCTGCTCCTCCACCGCGCCGGCGATCGCCGTGGCGATCTCGTCGATCTCCTTGATCGTGCCGCCGATTCCCGCGATGGCTTCGACCGAGCGGCGGGTGGCGGACTGGATCGCGCCGATCTGCGCCGCGATGTCCTCGGTCGCCTTCGCGGTCTGGTTCGCGAGGTTCTTCACCTCGGACGCCACCACGGCGAAGCCCTTGCCGGCCTCGCCGGCGCGCGCCGCCTCGATGGTGGCGTTGAGCGCGAGCAGATTGGTCTGGCCGGCGATGTCGGTGATGAGCTGCACCACCTCGCCGATCTTCTGCGCCGCGGCGGCGAGGCCCTGCACCTCCTCGTTCGTGCGCGCGGCCTCGTCCACCGCCTTGGCCGCGATATCGGCCGAGCTCGCGACCTGTCGGCTGATCTCGCTCACCGAGGCGCTGAGCTCCTCGGTCGCCGCCGCCACGGTGTGGACATTGGCCGAGGCCTCCTCCGACGCCGCGGCGACGGCCGCGGCCTGGCGGTTCGAGTCTTCGGCCGTGGCGGACATGCCGCCCGCGGTCGAGCGCAGCTCCTGGCTCGCCGCCGCCACCGAATCGACGACCGAGCCCACGCTCGCCTCGAAGCGGGAGGCGAGCTCCAGCATGGCGCGGCGCCGCTCCTCGGCAGCGCGGCGCTCCTGCGCCTGCTGCTCCGCTTTCATGCGATCCATCTCGATCGCGTTGTCCTTGAACACCTGGACGGCGCGGGCCATGGCGCCGATCTCGTCGCCGCGCTCCAGCGCCGGCACCTCGACGCCGCGGTCGCCGCCGGCGAGAAGCTGCATCGCGCGGGTCATCCGGCCGAGCGGGCGGCTGACGCTGCCCGCCACGGCGACGAAGAGCAGGCCGACGAGCACGACCAGCACCCCGGCGCCGACGGCGAGCCCGCGCAGAAGCACCTGCCGGACCTGCGCGTGCAGCGCCTCGGTGCTCCAGGCGACGGCCAGCGTGCCGACGCGGTCGGCGCCGGCCATCACGGGGCTCGCGATCACCAGATGCTCCGCCTCGAAGGCGCGGTAGCGCCCGCCGGCATCGAGCGCCGGACCGGCCTGGGCCAGGATGTCGGACAGATCGTAGGGCGTCCGCTCCGCCGCATCGGCGCCGGTCAGCCGCGCGCCGGCGAGGTCGAACACCGCGATCGAGGCGAGTCCCGCTTCCGGATTGCCGAGGAGCTCGGCATAGACCTTGTCGACGGCGTCGGTCTTGCCCCATTTCACGCCGCCCGAGGCCGCGTCGGCCAGCTGGCCGGTGATGACGCCGTTATAGACCTCGGCGCCGCGCATGAGATCGGCGCGCTGGTTCAGGAACTGCAGCGCGACGAGCGCGCCAAGCCCCGCCGTCACGCCGACGGCCACCAGGAGGATGAGCTTCGGCCCGATGCTCCAGCGTCCGAAGACGCCGGCTCCGGCGCGACGGGACGCCTTCGGGGATGCGGCTTCGGCATGCGCGGCATGCTGGTCATGGGCCATCGCGACGGGTCTCCTCAGTCGGGCCGGGCGGAGGCGGCGGCCCGCGGCCCGGCGCGGGGCAGCGGGGCCGCGCCAAAGTCACTGTGTCAGCGTCACTGCGTCAGCGTCTCGACGTCGATGCCGACGGTCACCGCGCCGATCACCGCGCCGTTCGCGGGATCGACCACGGACAGGCTCACCTGCGTCTGGAAGCGCTGGGTCGACTCGTCCTGCTCGACCTCGCCGATCAGCAGCGCGTCGGGGCCGACGGGATAGGTCTGCTGCCACTTGTCCTCGTCGCCCTGCCAGTAGTCGGAGGTCACGTCGCTCTGCCCGACATTGAGCCCCTTGGCGTCCATGACGAAGATCTCGGTGTAGAGGCCCTGGCTGTCGTCCTTGAGCTTCTTCAGGTACTGCGACAGCGCGTTGGACAGGGTGGCGTCGATGAGGGGCTTCGAACCGGCCGAGGTCTCGGCCCGCCACTGCTGGTCCAGCGCATCGATGTCGGCCTGGGACAGCGCGGCATTCTTGGCGTTCTGGGCCTTCACCGCCTCGACCACCGTCGGGTCGCTGATCCAGCCGCGGATCTGGCCGTCGACGAGCTCCTTCACCGGGGCGTCGATCTCGGCGGCCGCGACGAGCGCCGGCGCCGCCACGGTCAGGAGCGCGGCCGCGGTCGCGGCGGCAAGCGTGGTCTTGAGCATGGGCATCATCCTTCTGAGCTTGCGCGAAGTCGCTGTTGTCACCGGCGCCTCGGCCAGTCGGGCGGGCGCTCGTCAGGACCCTCCCAGAGATTCGTTGCGAAGGGCTTAAAGTGAATGACACCGGGTTTCGGCAGACGATTGCGCGGAGTCTTGCCGCGAGTCTGGTCGGACTCTCGGGCCGGGCCGATGTTGCGCTGCGATACTTCATCATCTCTGCTCTTTCGAGTGATTTTGTTTTGCGATCGGCCTGCCGGCCACCGGTGGCTCGTGCCCCGAGGCCGTCCGGGACGCGGGCCCGGGGGCCGCGGCTTGTTCCGCCCGGCCGATCCGCCGATAATCCGGGCTGCGCCCGCCTTGCGGCGCGCCCAAAATCCATCGACATGCGCCCGCGCGACGCCTAGGCCGCCGGCCGCTGCGTCGGAAACCTTGTCACAGGGGAAGCGCCCAGAATCATGAGCACCACGAACGTATTTCCCATCCCCGACGACCTTGCGAAATCCGCCTGGATCGACGAAGCCGCCTATTTCCGGATGTACGAGAAGTCGATCGCCGATCCCGAGGGCTTCTGGGCCGAAGAGGCCAAGCGGCTCACCTGGATGAAGCCCTTCACCAAGGTGAAGGACTGCTCCTTCGAGGGCGACGTGCATATCCGCTGGTTCTACGACGGCACGCTGAACGCCTCGGCGAACTGCATCGACCGGCATCTGGCGACCCGCGCCGACCAGACCGCGATCCTGTGGGAGGGCGACAGCCCGAACGAGCACAAGCACATCAGCTATGCCGAGCTGCACGAGAACGTCTGCCGCCTCGCCAACGTGCTGAAGGCGCAGGGCGTCAAGAAGGGCGACCGCGTCACCATCTACATGCCGATGATCCCGGAGGCGGCCTACGCCATGCTCGCCTGCGCGCGGATCGGCGCGATCCATTCGGTGGTGTTCGGCGGCTTCTCCCCGGACAGCCTCGCCGGCCGCATTGCCGACTGCGATTCGAACTGCGTCATCACCGCCGACGAAGGCCTGCGCGGCGGGCGCAAGATTCCGCTGAAGGCCAATACCGACGAGGCGCTGAAGAAGTGCCCGAGCGTGAAGACGGTGATCGTCGTGCGCCGCACCGGCGGCAGCATCGGCTGGGTCGAGGGGCGCGACCGCTGGTACCACGACGAGATGGCGAAGGCGTCGCGCGACTGCCCGCCGGAGGAGATGAACGCCGAGGACCCGCTGTTCATCCTCTACACGTCCGGCTCGACCGGCAAGCCCAAGGGCGTGCTGCACACCACCGGCGGCTATCTGGTGCATGTGTCGATGACCCACCAGTACGTCTTCGACTACCATGACGGCGACGTCTACTGGTGCACGGCCGATGTCGGCTGGGTGACGGGGCGACCACGCTGATGTTCGAGGGCGTGCCCAACTATCCCGACGCCTCGCGCTTCTGGCAGGTGATCGACAAGCACAAGGTCGACATCTTCTACACCGCGCCCACCGCGATCCGCGCGCTGATGCGCGAGGGCGAGGGCCCGGTGAAGAAGACCAGCCGCAAGTCCCTGCGGCTCCTGGGCTCGGTCGGCGAGCCGATCAATCCCGAGGCCTGGCTCTGGTACTACAACGTGGTCGGCGACGCGCGCTGCCCGGTGGTCGACACCTGGTGGCAGACCGAGACCGGCGGCATCCTGATCTCGCCGCTGCCCGGCGCCACGCCGCTCAAGCCCGGCTCGGCGACACGGCCGTTCTTCGGGGTGAAGCCGGTCATCGTCGACGCCGAGGGCCGGCATCTGGAAGGCGTCGCCGAGGGCAATCTCTGCCTGGCCGATTCCTGGCCCGGCCAGATGCGCACCGTGTTCGGCGACCACAAGCGCTTCGTCGAGACCTATTTCTCCGCCTACAAGGGCAAGTACTTCACCGGCGACGGCTGTCGGCGCGACGCGGACGGCTATTACTGGATCACCGGCCGGGTGGACGACGTGATCAACGTCTCCGGCCACCGCATGGGCACGGCGGAGGTGGAGAGCGCGCTGGTCGCCCATCCCAAGGTGGCGGAGGCCGCGGTGGTCGGCTATCCGCACGACATCAAGGGGCAGGGCATCTATGCCTATGTGACGCTGAAGGCCGGCGAGCAGCCGACCGACGAGCTGCGCAAGGAGCTGGTCGCCTGGGTGCGCAAGGAGATCGGCCCGATCGCCAGCCCCGACCTGATCCAGTGGGCGCCCGGCCTGCCGAAGACCCGCTCCGGCAAGATCATGCGCCGCATCCTGCGCAAGATCGCCGAGAACGACTATTCGAACCTGGGCGACACCTCGACCCTCGCCGATCCGGCGGTGGTCGGCGACCTGGTCGACAACCGGATGAACCGGGCCTGACCGGCAGGACATCCTCATGCTTCGACAAGCTCGGCATGAGGATGTCTTTCGTCCTTAAGAGATGTCTTCCTCCTCACCCTGAGCCCGTCGAAGGGGGAGGAGGAAGCCGAACCGCCTACAGCGCCTTTTCCATGAACACCAGATGCGCCCGCAGGTCGGGCGGCAGCTGGTAATAGGGCGGGATCTCGCGGAAGCCCAGGGAGCGGTAGAGCTCCTGCGCCTCCGGCTGCAGGTCGCCGGTGTCGAGGCGGATGGCGCGGCAGCGATGCGCCGCGGCCCAGGCGACCGCCGCCTGGGTCAGGCGCCGGCCGAGGCCGAGCCCGCGGCAATGCGGGCGGACGAAGAGATATCTGAGCTCGGCGACGCCGCCGCCGACCAGATGCACCGCCACGCAGCCGGCGCCGCGGTCGCCGCGGCGGGCGAGGAACAGCGCGCCTTCGGGCGGGGCGTAGCGGGCGCCCAGGTCCGCGAGCTCCGCCTCCCAGGCATTCGCCTCGAAATAGCGCGCGACCTGCCAGGCGCGGTTGGCGTAGCGGTCCTGGCACCAGCATGCGAACTCGCGGAGCAGGCGGGCGACCGCCGCCACTTCCTGTTCCGTCCGGGCCTCGATGATGTCGGTCGGCGGGCCTTCCGCCGTGATGGTGGCGGTCTGATGCTCCATCTGCCGTTCTCCCTGCCGGAGCCGGGCGGCTGTTGTTCTTTCGGGGGCCGCCCGGATCTAAGACGCGCGGGACGGGCGATTCGATCCCGTCTCCCGGGATATTCCGGCATGAAGTCTGGCTGGATCGGCTGCGGGCCGCCTTGCGCCCGGTCAAGCAGGCGGAGCGGCCAGGGCGGCGGCGAGGCGCCGGACGGCGGCGTCCATCTCCTCCTCCCGCATGGCGGCGTAGCCGAGCAGCAATCCCTGGCGGCGGGGCGGGCCCATGTAGAAGGTCGAGAGGGCGATGGCGGCGAGGCCGGCGGCATGGGCCTTCGCCGCCGCGCCGCGGTCGTCCATCCGCCGGGCGAGGCCCGGCAGCAGCTCGGCGACGAGATGCATGCCCGCCTGGTCGGGGGCGAGGCGGAGCAGCCCGCCCAGATGCCGCGCCGCCGCGGCGAGCAGCGCCTGCTGCCGCGCCGCGTAGAGCCGGCGCATCCGGCGCAGATGGGCGGCGAAATGCCCCTCCGCGATGAAGTCGGCGAGCGCCGGCTGGGCGATCATCGGCGCATGGTCGTCGAGCGTGGCGCGCGCCGCCAGGAAGGCATCGATCAGGGCCGGGGGCGCCACGAGATAGCCGAGCCGGAGGCTCGGAAACATGCTCTTCGAGAAGCTGCCGACATAGATGACCCGGCCGTCGCGGTCGAGCCCCTGCATGGCGGCGAGCGGCCGTCCGGCATAGCGGAACTCGCTGTCGTAGTCGTCCTCGATCACCCAGGCCCCGGAGTCGCGCGCCCAGCCGAGCAGGTCGAGCCGGCGCTTCAGGCTCATGACCACGCCGAGCGGATACTGGTGCGA
>JRYH01007289.1_pt1 | contig 15399 bp, 15 predicted proteins | sample 235351 | NCBI WGS metagenome assembly JRYH01 (sample SAMN03074221, study PRJNA261480) | activated sludge metagenome | biome: Wastewater Treatment Plant; feature: Wastewater; material: Activated sludge; isolation source: activated biomass of a wastewater treatment plant treating wastewater... ... | reverse complement strand
CAGAAACTTCTGGACGATGAACGACGCGATGCCGCCGAACAGCACGGCAATCCCGATGACGACGCGACCCGCACCCCTTGCAGACGCAAGTTCAAGCTGGATGGACTGGAGCGTGCGGTTCTGCTCGGCCATCTGCTTGGTCAACGCCTTGACCTGCTCGCCAAGCATTTCGACTTGCGCGCCCAGCGCGCCGATCTCGCGGTCAGATTCAGCCAAGGGTCCTCCTAGCGACGAAGCACGGACGCCCACGGAGACTCGATGCGCGTCTTCGCCGGGGCGGGGTTGATGCGAAGTTCGTACTGCCGGGGCACAGACAGCCCACCAGGGCCGCTGGCACGGACCCAGACAAGGGCAATGCCGGCGAAGCTCGGCGGGCCGCTGATCGTCGCGCCGCTGGCCGCCATCCCCACCGGCAGGCCCGAGAAGGTCCAGGTATAGGGGCCCGCACCGGAGGCCGAGAACGTGAACTCGTAGAGCACGCCGACGGTCGCCTCGGGCAACAGTTCCGTGGTGATGACCGGCGGCGCCACCCCGGCATCGGCAATGACCAGAGACAGGCTTTCGCTGTCCGAGCCGTGCGCGTTCTCGGCGGTGATGGTCACTGTGTACGTGCCGCCGATACCACCGGTGCCCGTGGGCGTTCCCGTGATCGTGTTGTCGGGGTTGCACGCCAGCCCGGCAGGCAGGCCCGAGACCGAGACGCTGATAGGCGCCGTACCGGTGACGGCGATCTGCGCGGAGTACGCCACCCCGACCTGGCCAGACGGCAGGCTGGACGTGGTGATATCCGGTGCCGTGCCGGGATCGGGGATCGTGGCGTCCTGAAGATCCACATCAGCCGATCCGCTGATCGTGATCGTGACCGGTGCCGGCGCGTCCTCCCACTCGGTGTAGGTGATGCCGCCACCACCGCCGACGGTGAAGATCGCGCCGCTTCCCGTCGAAAGCGCATTGGCAAGGTTCCCGCCCGTGAATGGTCTGTTCGTGATGGCGCCCGACTTCGCCGACGGCCCCGAAAGGTGAACGGCCCGCTTCTCGGTGTCGTTGAGCGTCGTGTTCCAGATGCCGACCCAGCGAATCGTGCCGTCGGCCGACTCGTTCGAACCGCTGCTGTTCGTGCCCAGCAGGTACAGCCGTTCGGGAACAAAAGCCGTCTGCGTCGTGGAGTCGGTCGCGATGCTCGTCTCGCCGGCCTTGATGACCGAGAGCGTCAGCGTCGTGCCGCTGCCCTCGATGAACATCGTGTAGCCGTCACCCACGCCGAGGTTCGCCACCACGCCGGTCGGATCCGACTCGAAGTAGTTGCTCAGCAGCTTGAGCGACGTGCCGTCCGAATCGACGATGAGGACATGAGCCGTTGGCGTGCCGCTGTACTTGACGAGGTTGGCGATCCCGGCAAGCCGGTTCAGATCGGAGTCGATGCGCCCATGGATGGCAATGCACATCGAATTGGTGTTCGCTGGCAGGCCGGAGCCAACTGCAACGATCTCGTGCTGCGCACCCGCGCCGTCGCCCTTGATCGCCATCTACGTGTTCCCCTTGGGCGTGGCTTGCGTGTGGTTCGTGACCCGGCGCAGCATCCCCCACGCTTCATTGAGGCCGCTGCGGAAGGCCGAGTTGTCGGTCTTGGAGAACGTCACGCTGGTGCGCGTCGTCAGTTCGAGATAGATGCAGGTCGATCCGGACTGATCGATGCAGATCGCGCCGTAGTCCTGCAAGGCAATCGCGATGACAAGCACGTAGGCCGGCCAGCCTCGCGAGGCCGCTTCGGCCGCCAGGTTCACCGACTTCGGAATGGCGTAGCACTGCCCCTGCCGAACCCCGTTGGCGCCCTGTGTGTACGAGCCGCCGCCGTCATCCCGGGTCGCCGGCCAGACCCACCGATGGGGGAAGCCCGGCGCGTTCGTCGTGGACAGGTCCTGCATGCGCTGGGCGAAGCCGATCACATGCGGGATCAGCCCGGCCTCGAGTTCGGCCGGCATGATGAGGCCGAAGTTCTGGCTGCCACCAAAGGCCCGGGTTGAGCCCCAGCCAAGCATCCCCTCGATGGTGTAATTCCCGCCGAACCCGATGTGGTAGCCCCATGAGGCCCCGTCCAGGGGCGCAGGCGTGTAGCTGCCGGCTCGCCACGGCGTCACCGTCGGATCGACGTACCAGAACTCATGGATGGTGTTGCCATTGATGACGCAGAAATGTCCGTCGCGCGGGTTCCATGGCCGCGAAGGGAGCGCCCCGGAAGGGCAGCGCACGCGAACGATCTTCCCCGTCGAGGAAGACGCGCCCGGCGCATAGACGTTGATTTCCAGCCACGGATCGGATTCCGTCCCGATGTAACGCGGGATCGACCACTGCGCGTTCGGGTTGCTGTTCTGGCCACCATTGAGCCCGACCGAGGCGCGCACGAGGTTCGTCGCGAGGTCGCTCGTCGTTGCGTAGGTCGAGGTGTTGCCGATCTTGATGTTCGTGACATCGTTGATCGCGAACGGATGCACCCGCAGATCCCGGTCCGGGTCCGGATCGGTCGGCGGCGTGTAGGTCCCACCGGGACTCTGCACCGTCGTACCATCCGAGAGCGCGATCCAGACCGTCCCGTCGGTCATCACGTAGGCGCGTGCCATGGTCTTGCCGCTGATGGCGTCGTGGATGTCGTCGATGGCGGTTCGGATGTTGGCGTTCGTGGACGGCCCGCCGATCTCCTGCGTGCGCTCATGCGCGTAGAGGCCCACCACCCGGGCACCGAAGCCGACGCCCAGCAGCAGAAGCTGCTTGATGACCTGGATGTGCTGCGCTTCGGTGAAGCCAGCCCCTGTAGTGGCATCGGCACCGCACATGTCCACGGCGATCAGCAGGGCAGGCCGCAGCGCCGCACGGGTCGCCGCCAGCGACCGGAAGCAGGCAAGGGCATGCGTGACAGCAGGCGTCGTGCCGAAGTTCTGGAACGACAGCACGTCGGCCGCATTCCGGGCCTCCGTCCCGTCATAGGCGGTCGTGCCCATGGCGATCACGTCGGCATTCGCCTCGACGGAATCGCTGGAGGTCCGAGCGCCGGAGAGGAACACGAGAACGCCGGGATCCTTGGCCTTGACCGCCCGGTAGGTGCGTACCTGCCCCTGGGCGAACTCGGCCTGCTGCGTCGTCAGGTCCGGGCGCGACCACCACTGCACGGCCCACAGCTTTCCGTCGTAGCGCGTCATCACGGCTTCGACGAAGCGGGTCAGCGCCGGCCAGTTGCCGTCCGGGTAGGGGCCTGTCGAGACATGGAAGCTCGGCGGACTGTGGACGACGAACAGTGTCCGCTTGCCGGCACCGTAGGCGGCATCGACCGCGGCATCGGCCGCCGACCACGAGAACACGTTGTCCGAGGTCTCGATGGCCGACCACGCCATTTCCGGGCAGTCGAAGGTCCGCCAGACGTTGTAGTCGTAGCCCGGGCTCGCGATGTTCGCGTCGTCGGTGAAGTGCATCCCGACCAGGGGATGGACAGTGACCGGCACGGCCGGGTTGTCATAGATGCGATAGGTGAAGTCGGCCGGAGGCGCCGGGACCCCTGCCGGGTCGGCGATATTCGTTGCCGTAATCTCGAGGTCCAGAGCCAGCGTGTCGCTCGCGCCCACGGGGCCGCTGATGCTGCCGGCCTCCGACACGCCGATGGCGAGTTCCAGTTGCCGGCTGTCATCCGTAGCCTTGCGAATCTGCACTCGCAACGCCCCCGCATTCGGGTTGAATGCCTGGTGCGTGACAATCGTCCAGCCAGTGGTCGGAACGATCAGGGCTTCGCCGGATCGCGTCAGCCCGCCGGAGTGCGTGCGGTGATGCACCACGACATCGGAGCCGTTCACGGTCTGCACGACGAACAACCGGATCGACGTGCCGAGCCATCCGTTGAGCGCGTCGAGCGCATCCTCCCTGCGCGATCCCTGGGCAGCATCGCCCGCCGCCGTCAGCATCGCCGTGATGGCGGCCTGAGTCGTCGTCCACATGGCTATGCCTTGACGTGCGTGATGCGCGGGGTGATGCCGCGGATGTTCACGTTGACCGCGGCGCCCGTATCGACGGGCTTGGGCACCGCACCACTTCCAGCCACCGACGAGGGCTTGCCGGCACGGCCGATCCACAGGACGATGCTCAGCGCCGTCCCTGCGGTCACCGTGAAGGTGCCGCTCACCGTGAACGGCCCGACGGCGGTATCGCTGGCGGGGATCGAAAGGATCGTGACGCGGTTGTCCTGCGGGTTCGGCTGGCCGGGCTTGACCAGCAGGTTGCTCCCGCCCAGCCACGCCGTGATCCCGACCGGCGTTGCGTCAAGCGCCTGTGCGACCGCCTCCGCGCTGATCGTCACTTCGATCTCGCCGTCGTACTGCGGCGTGAACGAATGGATCGGGATCGGCATCGGCCCCGGAGGACCAATCCCGCCCATGGAGGTGGCGTAGTCGGCCACGGTCGGCGCGTAGATGTCGGTGGCCGCGCCGCGCTCTAGCCCGGAGGTGTCGATAGTCGGAAGCCCCCCGGGGTCCCACGGCGGGCGTTGCGTCGAGCCCGAGGGCACTTCGCCAAAGAAGGGCTTGCAGAACCAGAGCGCCGATGCGCTAGAGAGCGTCGTCCCCGATTTGAGGACGATGAAGATTGCCTGCCGGGCGTTCGACGGAGCCGAAACAAACAGCTCAGTCACCCTGTAGGCATCGATGTTCCGGGTCATGGCAGTTGACGGCCCCATCGGACCAACAATCGACCCGCCAACCTGCGTGATCGCGTTGCCGTTCTCGTCACCGAACCAGACATGCACGGCCGCGGTACAGTTGCCCGTCAGCACATGGGCATACGCGCAGTAAGTTCGACCCGGGATGACGGATATTCGCGATGGTTCCGTGTCCGCCTGCGAGGACACGCTGACCGTGCCTGCCTGGCGAACAAGAGCGTTCGTTGGCGTGCCGGCAATGCGCTGCGCCTCAAATGGCTTCTCGAATGTGACTGGATCCGTCTGCGCGGCGGATTTCCACAGCCGCCAGCCCTTCGTGCCCGCCTTGAACGTGGCATTCGTCAGCAGGTTCGCGGACACCGCCTGCTTGTTGCCCGGCAGGTCCATCGATGCCCTGTGCTCGAAGAATGCGGGCTTGCTGGAGACGCCCAGTGCATTGATGACCCGGGCCGCCCCGGCGATCAGCATGCCGCCCCACACCGGGCGCAGCTTGATGCTCGTCTGGTCTGCGGTAAGCGTCTCGGTGCGGAAACCGAGTTCGCCCGAGCCCTTCCACTCGATCTGGATGAGCTTCTGCTCGCGGGCCACTTCCTGCGGCAGTTCGTCCCACGACATCAGGACGTAGGGGATCTTTTCCTCGTTGGTGCCAATGTCGTAGGTCGTCGCATCGCTCACCAACGGGTGAAGGTTCAGCGGCTCGATGTAGGTCGGGTCGGGGAAGATGGTGTTGCGGGTCGGGTCGGGCTCCTTGCCCTCGTCGTAGTTCCACGAGTAGATGGAGGCCGCCGTCTCCATCATGGCGAGCTCGATCTCGCCGTTGTGGTGCATGCGCCGACTCATCACCGAGAACCGCTTCCCCGCCCCCGACTCCAGCCCGTCGAAGCCGTATTCGGAGTGCTGGCAGCGGATCGTCTGCCCCGCCCTCACGGGATACGCGCCGAGGTTGTAGGTGGCAGTCCACGTCGCAGCATTGCGCGCCTGGTGGAGCCGCAGCCGGGCAATGCGTTGCGCCGCCCACGGATCGGTCGTGAAGGGGAGCACGACATCGAGCCATTCCTTCTCGCCGTCGTCCTGCGCGATGTAGGTGGACGACTCGTAGGGAACGATGTCGCCGTCCTGGTAGTTCGACTCGCGGTTCCTGTAGAGCCCGCGCACGCAGTTGACGCGCACGTTCAGGCCCGAGGCCTGGACGAACTCCTCCGCCCCGCCGGCGAGGTCCGAATCGGTCAGCGTATAGACCGGCGTCTGCGCGACACCCGCGTACAGGTCCCAAGTCGGGCCCACAGGGACCGCATCGCCTGCCATCGCCCCCAGCAGGTCCATCAGGTTGTCGATGGGGTTGGCGGTAACGTCGATCACGCCATCGCACCGATACCGGGGCTGCGTCTTGCTGCCGTCCTCCCCGTAGGGAACCGACTCGTCGCAGGCGTTCTGCGCGGCAATCGCCAGCGTCGTGTCGATCTCGGAGAGCGACGCGCCGAACCCTTCGGGGCGCATCAGATACCACGCCGCGATCCGGGCGGCGTTGTCCGTCCAGTTCGTCTGCCCGCTCACGAAGTCGTAGCATTTCGCGCCGCGCACGATGAACGTGATCTCCGGGAAGCCCGTCGCCCCGAAGATGTCGCGATCCCAGACCAGCGTGAACGAGACCCGGGGCTGGCCTTTCAAGAGGTGCGCCGATGTCCAGACCTGCTCGGGCGGGTCACCCGGCTGCGGGTCGGTGTTCTGCAAGGGGATCGCTTCGGCGTACAGGTCGCGCTCGCCGGCCTCCGAGCCGAGATAGACCTTCGCCCGCACTAGTGACCGGGTGTCCTGCACGAGATAGGTCACGCGGCACGGCATGCCGACGTAGGCCGCACTGCCGGGCAGTGCCTCGATGCGCACCGAGCGCCCGCCGCTTGTGACGGTGACGTTCTCCTTGTAGTGGACGCCCGGCGTCAGGTCGATGGCGACATCGTTCGGGACCACCGTCACCGAGACCACTGACTGCACGTCGCCGGAGAGCACGATCTCGCCGCCCGTTGATGGCCACTCCCCGCCGACCGCCTTGCCCCGTGTATCGGTCTTGACGTACTTGCTGCTCGAGTCCTGGTACCAGCCGTCCGAGTCGCGCGAGGCCATGAGGCCGACCGACTCGTTGTTGAACAGGATGTCCTCGACGGCATCGATTTCATGCCCGCCGAAGCAGGCGATGAAGGTCACCATTTCCCGGTTCGCGCCGTGCGTCTTGCGGAACACGATCCGCTCGATCCCGATGGCGGCCCGGCCGACGATCAGCGAGCGATGGCCGACCGTATCCCTCGGGTTGTAGCCGCGGCCCTGCCGGGAGATTCGATCCGCCTCCCCTGCCTGCCTCTTGGCCGAGCGGTTGGCGTAGTGCAGGGAAATCGCCGCAATGGCGTACTGCGCAGCGGTCAGGTAGCTGACGGCACCGGCAGCAGCCGCAGTCCACGCCACGGCCCCGGCAGCAGCAACGAACGGCATCAGCCGACCCTCCACGCAGTCAGCAATGCGGTGAGCGGCAGCACCGTCATTCGTTCCTCGCCGGGGCCCACCACCTGCGCACCGATGACCACGACGAGCGACACGCGCCCTTCGGTCTCCACGAGCCCCACGTCGCCGCGCTGGGCTGCCTTCGGGTTCGGCCTCGGCTCGCCCAGGAACGGCGGTCACCGCCGCCTGCATGCCGCCACGCGAGGCCAGTTCCTCGGCCGCCCCATGCACGTCGTCATAGGTCGCCTCGAACAGCGTCTGGCCCGTGCAGATGCGCACCCAGTCGGATGCAAACGTGGCGCAGTCGTTCTGGCCCCAGGCGAACGCCTTCCCCGCCCGTTCGTCGATGAACTCGACGAGGCGGTCCTCCCACCTTGCAACTCTCATGTCAGCGCGGCACTCCCCAGGGGACGTGCGTCTCGGCGCTTACCGCATCGGCGAACTCGTAGCCCAAGTCGCCCGGGTAGTAGTGCTGCTGGTCCTCGTGGGTATGCCGGCGACCCCTTCCCCCTCGCGCCCACGTCACGAGAACGCCCTCGACCGTGATGCTGATCGTCGCGGTGCGCACGCCGTTCTCGTCCGGGGCCGAGGTCTGGATCGTCGGCGGATCAATGCGGCCCCGATACTCGGTGATCATGTCGCCGATGGGCTGCTCGTCGTCATCGACGAAGCCGACATGGACCTTGCATTCCTTCCCTCGGAGGTTTTCTTGCAGGGCAAGGGCCCGCCATTCCAGAGGGACGCCGGTGATCCCCAGGCGCACACCTACGGCCTCCAGCCCGACCTTCTCCTCGATGGGCTCGATGACCGCAATGGAGCCTCGTCCGACCCACGTATGGCCGCCCCACTTCACGTCGCGGGCAGCCGACGACAGGTAGATCACCTCGTCCTCGGTTTCCAGTTCCACGAGGAACACAAGACGGGCTACCCGGCTGCGGACATGGGTAAGCTGATCGCCTGTCAGCGCATCAATCACGGCGTTCCTCGAAAGTGACCTCGATGGGCGGCGAATAGCCGGGGACGTACTCGACCGGGATCGGCGAGGTACGAATCCACTTACTGGTGGGTGTGTCGAAGTTCAGCGCATCGCCGTTGGCGAGGTCGGTCAGCAACGTGCCGACGAGGTGCAGCGTCGTCGTCCCGGAGAGCGTTGCATCCTCGAGGGTCTGGTAGAAGCAGCCCTCGAGGTTGAACATGTCGGCGGCCCGGATCGTCTGGGCGTTCGTGCCGGCAATCGTGATGCTGCGTGCGCCAGCCGAATGCGATCCGNNGCCGCGCTTCCTGCGGCCCATGTGGCCGAACGTCATGCGATCCCCGGCGCCCCAGCCGTGCAAGCGAGCCTCGACCTCGGCGCGCTCCTCGTGCGTGGTCGGCACCAGCAGCATCGACCCCGCCCAGAACCATCCGAGGGTCGGGCGGTCTTGCCCGTCGCCGGTCACAGGCGAGCGCGACGCATGTCCGAACGACACCCGGTGGATGCGGAAGTTCGACGGGCAGAAGTTGCGCCCCGTCGGCCAGGTGTAGTCAGCCACGGGCGAATGCCCCGTATCGGCCCCGGGATTCGAGCGCCCGGGCCAGCGCCATGCGCGCCCCGGCTTCGGCGGCCTGCCTTACATGCGCCGCATCCGAGCGGGCATCGACATGGACGTTGACGGTGATGTTGTCGCCGCCGGCCTTGGTGCCGATCTTGTCGTTCGGCACGATGGACCCCGGCACCTTCGGCACGAACAGTTCCGGCCCTTTCTCCCCGACCAGCAGCAGGCGATTCGCTGCGGTATCACCGCCCGTTGCCATCGGGCGCACGCCGTCAGCAAGTTCGGATGCGAAGGACGCGCCGGTCGGGCCGACGTTCCCGGCGCCGAACAGGCCGCCGAGAAGCCCAAGCAACGGGCCGGTTGCCGCCTTGCGAAACAGCGCCCGCGCCGACTCGGCGACGATGAAGTCCATCAACGACTTGAAGTTCAGCTTGCCGCTTGTCACGAAATCGGCGAAGGCGTCCTCCATTCCCCGGAAGGTGCCGACCGTCAGGCGCTCGGCCTGGCCAGACACGTCGCGCACCTCGTCCAGATAGGTCTGCAAACCACGGCTCACGCCGAGGTCGAACCGGCCTCGGGCCTCGTCGAGCGAGGCGTAGTAGCGCTCGTGGTCGGCAAGCGCCGTATCGAGGGCGGAGCGAATCCGGCCCACGGCGGCGCGGTACTCGTCCGAGCCAAGCGTTCCGTCGCGGGTCGCGGACTCGGCGGCCTGCGCCATGGCCCGCTCGAAGTCGCGCCGGATCGCCGCCTGCTCGCGGATCCGGGACACGGCAAGGTCGCCTTGCCCGAAGGCAGACAGCTGGTCGCTGTACTGGTCGCGCCGGGACTCCAGCATCTGCGTGAGACGCTGCTCGAGCACCAGGCGCCGGGAAGCGGATTCCATCTCGCGCCGGGCCTGCTGCTCCTCGCCCTTGCGGATGACCTCGCGAATCCCGAGTTCCTTCTCCAGCGCCTCGTTCTTCTCCAGCTGCGCCCGCAGCGTCGCCTCGTTGGCCAGCAGCGACTTCTGGTCGGCGGTCAGGACGCGCTGCTCTTTCAGCAAGGCGATCTGCGCCTCGAACTCGGCCCGCGCGCGCGCAGCAGGGCCAAGCCGCTCCTCGGTCTCCAGTTGCTCGCGAAGCGTCGCGGCCGTGCGAGAGAGTTCCTGCGTGAGCCTCTGCGCCGCCGTCTGGCGCTCCTGCGTCGCCTTCGTGTACTTCGCCCGGATCGCAGCTTCCTCGGCGGCAACCTTGGCCGGATCCAGTACCCCACCGGCCTTGGCGATGGCCTCGTTCGCCCGGCGGTAGGCTTCGAGTTCCTTCGTGAGCTTCTGCTGGTCGGTCAGCGTGCCGGCGAGGATCTTCGCCTTCTCCTGCTGGGCCTTGATCGACTCCTGATCGATTCGGTTCTCGTACTCCCGCCTGCCGACAAGGCGATTCCTCAAGCGAATCTGCTCGGCGAGGTTGTCCACCGTCGCCTGCTGCTGCTCGATCAGCCGCTGGGCGGTTCGTCCGCCTCCGCCTCGCGATGCCTGGATCTGCAGGCCCTCCAGCCGGGCGCGGGCGGCTTCGTACTGCTCGTCCAGACCCATGGGCCGGGCGATCCCGCGAACGGCGTCAATCGCATCGCTCGCCAGGTCCTTGACCGCCTGCCAGCCGCGCTCGATCGCGCCGAGGTTCGACGTGATCTCGGTCGTGCGACTCTCCATCGCCGTGGCGTAGGCATCCATCGCCACGCGTGCCGCATCGGTCGTACGGCCGGCTTCGTCGAGCGCCCGGATCTGCTCGAAGGTCGAGGCGGTCAGGTGGCGCAGTTCGTCGTTGAGCCGCAGCGACGCCTGCACGGGATCCTTGGCCAGGTCCGCAAACGCCTTGGCGGTCTTGCTGACCTCTTGGCCGACAGTGCGTTCCATGCGGATCGCCACGGTGGCGAAGCGCTCCAGTTCGCTCGCCGCAATACGTCCCGTCCCGGCCATGGCGGCCAAAGCAGCCGCGGCTTCGCGTTGCGTGCCGATCACGCCGTCGATCGAGCGCGCCATGCGGGCGAGTTCGTCGCGGCTCGTGCCGGCGGCATTGCCGGTCATGATCAGCGCCCGGTTGAAGGCGTCCGATTCGCGCGAGCCCTGCGCATAGGCCGCCACCAGCCCGCCAATCGCCCCGGCGATCCCGAGGAAGGCAAGGCGTGCCGGCGTGAGGATCGTCATCACCGCCCGCAGGGCATTGCCGACGCCGCCGAACATGTCGCGCAGCTGCCCGCCCTGCTGGATGGCCACCATGTAGGCGGGCTGCCCGGAGACAAGGCCCGTCACGATGTCCGTCATCTGCATGGGCAGCTGGCGCATGGCCATCGCCGTCTGCTTGGCGCTGTTGCCGTACTGGTCCAGCGCCTGCCGGCCGCTGTTGAGCGCCGGGGCCACCGGCTTGATGCCGCGATTGACGGCCTGCCCGGTGCCCTGGAACGTCTTCTCGACGCTCTTGCCGGCCTGGTCCAGCTTTTCCAGGTCGCCGGTCGCCCTGGCCGCATCGGTACTGTCGATGCGCAGCTTCAGTGCAGCGGTATCAGCCATGCGAACGCATTTCCTTCAGGGCCGCGTCTTCCATCACGCGGATCAGGTCGAACATCTCGGGCCAGTCGGCCCGCGGCACCGAGCGCAGGCGAAACACCACCGGCAGCGCCGTGTAGTCGAGGCCGACCACCCCGGCCGGGCCGGTGCGCCACTGCGTGAGCAGCGAGGCGAATACCTGCACGACTGGCCAGTTCTGCGGCCAGACGAGTACGGTGTCCTCGGATTCGAAATCGGCGTCCGTCAGCCCGTACGCGGACATCTCGGCGGCATCGCGCTGCGGTCGAACCAGCGCCTGGGCCGCCGCCGTCAGTTTCCCGGGCGCGCCCCGGTCAGTTCCCGCAGNNCGACGACCCGACGTAGGTCTTGAGCAGGTAGGCGAAGCCTTCGGCCGAGAACTCCTCGTCCACCCCGGACCAGCCGACCACCACCTCGGCGGCAAACTCGTCGTCCGTCAGGTCCTTCACCTTCTGGTCGAGTGTCGGCTTGTCCATGTACCGGCACTCGATCTGGATCTGGGTGGGCTCGCCGCCGGGCACCGGGATGGCGACCTTCGCCTGAAAGGTCGCCTCCGGCGCGATGCGCAGTTTCAGCATCAGGCGGCCGGCGCGTAGCGCACCGCCTCGGCCACGAACGAGAGCGTGGCGGTCAGGCCCATCACCTCGTTCTGGTTGAGCGTCGGCGTCTTGTTGATCGTGACGTAGGCGTTCTCGTAGATCGCCGCGCCGCTGGGCAGCTGGATGCGGATCGGACGCGGCAGGCGGTCGTCGTCGGCGGCAACCAGCTTGGCGAACCACGCCAGCGACTGGTCGTCACCCAGCGTGATCGTCATCCCGCGGGCGCTCTTGGTCGTCGGGATGCGCCGCTCGTTGCCGTCCTCGAGGAACGAGTACGTGGCGAACTGCTGCTCGCCGCCGTCCGTGGTCGAGCTCAGCACCTGGCTGATCTGCGTCCACGCGGTCACTTCCGTTGCCGAGCCGACTCCGGAGCCCGCCGGGTAGCGGTCGGTGTCGGTCGTGTCCATGCCTTCGAGCGCGAACGTGCCGGTGTCGGAGTTGTCCACCCGCACCACGCGACCGTCGAGCCGCGACCAGCCCGAGGAAATGACGACGATATCGCCGTCGGAGTAGCCGTGCGCGGCGGCAGTGGCAACGCCGGGGTTGGCGTNNAAAACCCGCCTCAAGGGCGGGTCTGGTTGCGTGGCCCAACCGGGCCGGTTGGAACTGCTAGATCACGTCGCAGCGGTACTGGCAGAACATCGGCTGCGTGTAGGTGTCGGAGTCGGAAATCGGCGGGCCGTAGCTCATCGGCGTGATGGTCTGCATGCGGATCGCGCCGGAAGTCAGCACGAGGTTGTTCGGGAACAGCGCTTCGAGCGCAGCGCCGGTCGTCTCGGCCGCGCCGGGGCCGTCTCCGACGACCGCCACGATGTTGATCTGGAAGATTCCCCGGTAAGCCCGGTGCTTGCCTTCGAGGTCATCGCTCTGTGTCTCGGCAGGAAGCAGGAAGGCGCGCAGGTACGGCGGCGTGGGGCTCGCGTGGACGTTTTGCCACGCGACCGCCAAGGATTGCGTGGCCGCCCATGTAGCGAGCCGGCCTTCCAGCAGCTTGCGGACGACGGCATGGCTCATTGCAGCCTCGCGGCAATCGCTTCGAGCCGGCGCGGCAGGTCCATCGCCGTAATGCGAACCATCCCCTGCGGCGCTTGTTTCGACCAGCCATGCTCCAGCCGTTCCGCGTAAGGCAATGCGTTCGTCAGGTAGTAGATCTTCCCTGCCTTGACGCCCTGCGACTGCGCCATGATCCGCTGGATCGTCAGATTCCCCGTCGGATCAACGGCGGTCGAGGTCGCCTCGTTCGGCACGCCTTCCGACAGGTTCCAGTTGGCCCGGAACCGCCCGGTATCGACCGGCGACATGGACACGATGCCCTGCATGGCGAGGATCACGGCCTGACGCACGACGAAATCGACGTTGCCTTCGGCCTTCTCGACCCACTTGCTGATGTCGGCGGATAAGGTCATCGGCCGATCCTCTCGTGGACGCGATCGGCGAACTCATGCTCCAGCCAGGTGATCGCGCCCATCATTTCGTAGCACTCGGCGTCCTGATAGCTCCAGACCGCCAGCCGCAGGCCTTCGGCGGTGAAGCCCGTACCGATGAACGACCGCAACTGGCCGGACTTCGCCATCTCCAGCACTTCTTCAAGAATCCGCACGAGATCCTCGTCCGGTTCTCGCGTCTGGATCTTCGCGCCGGGCAGCGCGTAGACGTTCTTCTCGGCGCTCAAGCCCGCACCTGACAGTCGTGAATCACCGTCACGCCGGCCGGCGCCAGTGGGCGAGACGCCATCACCTTCCACGTCTTGCCGCCGATCGTCAGCGTGTCGCCCGTCTGCGGCGTCACCGCCAGATCAGCGGCCAGATACACCCGCATGTCCCCCTGCCGGATCACGGTCCCGTCGATGTCTCGCTGCGCGTACTCGAACATCGCGCCGCGCCCGGCATGACTGGCCGGCGTGCTCGTAGCCGTCCCCGCGGCCGGGTTGTACGTTCCCACGGCAGGCCGGACCAGCGTGGCCGTCGTGCCGAACTCGGCCAGCAGTTCGCTCGCCGTGGCGGCCATGTCCGCATAAAACGTCACGCCCGCACCACCTTGAGCGCCCCGGCCCCGACCACCAGCCCCCGCAGCAGGTCATCGATCAGCGCGAACCGCGTCTGACCGCCGTTGCGGCCCGTGGCGTACTTGACCGTGATCGGCCCGACGGTCTTCTCGACCGCCTCGCTGGCCGCCACGTCGGTGTAGAGCTCTCCCGTCAGGGCCCGGACCGCCGCCTCGCAGCAGGCGTCCTCGACGCGGCTATGCACGGGGTCCAGGTACTCGTCGCGGATGCGGTAGTGGCCCAGCAGGTATTGCGTGGCGCGGCGCAGCGCGACCTCCTTCGCGTCGTCATCGCCCGTCCATGCGGCATGGCCCATGGCGGTGCAGTACAGGTTGGCGGCCGTAAGCGACACGAGCGAGTCGTAGCCATCGGCCGGGGCGACGGTCAGTGCCATCAGTAGAGCGCCACCACGTTGGTCGCATCGGTGGCCGCCATGACCTTGACGACGCGAATCGGCAGAATGGTGCCGTCGGCCACGGTGAAGGTCGTCGGACCCGAGCCGTCGGCCATCGTCACCACCAGGTCACCGGCACCGCCGACCCAGACGCCATAGGTCGGCGCCAGTTCGGTCGAGTCACTGGGCGTCACTGCGACCGCGCCGACGGCCGATCCGACTTCGTTCTTGAATACCGTCGTCATTGCGCTTGCCTCATGGGGATTTCCTCGATCATTCGGTGCCGCAGCAGGCGGGCGACCTCATGGCGCATCACAACCAGTTCCTCGCCCCGGGCCATGTCGCGACCCCGGATCGTCACCGGCTTGCGTACCCGGATCCGCGTCTGGCCATCGATCCCGCGCAGGGCATCGATCGACGGATGCGGCGCGTACCGCCCGAACCGTTCCTTCGGGTCATAGGCCGGCCAGAACTTCGTCAGCGGCCCGCCACCGGCCACCCGGACGGGGCACTTCACGTCACGCTCGGCCACCGCACAGAACTCCATGCAGGCGCCGTCATAGCCATCCATGCCGGCGAGGATGACGACCTTCGCGCCCACCGCCCAAGCCACCCATGTCGCCACCATGCCGGTGAGCACGCTCGTCTTGGGCGCGTCCAGCCAGGTCGTCAGCTGGTAGTCCGCCCACGGACGCGGGCTGATCGTCGGCGCGTCGGTGCGCGCCCGGATGTGCGCGTGCATGCCGATGCGCGGCTCGCCGTGCCAGTCATCGTCCATCGCCACGACGTAATCCGGCCGGCGGATGTCGCAGCCGTGGCCGTTCGTGCTCAGGTACAGGTCGGCATCGACGCCTTCCAGATGCTCGGCAAGCGTGCTTGCTCCGCCCATCACGCAGATCCGCTTGCCCTTGTGGGCGAGGATCAGGTCGCGGAAGTCCTTGGTGTCAGTCAATGGCGGTATCCATTCATCCTTCGCATCCCATGGGCGAGGCCTCCCATGGAAATAGACGATCCCGGCATCGTCCGGCAGGCCGCGCCGGCAATGCTCCTTGTAGCTGTAGGCGCCCTCCCACCTCTG
>JRYH01001262.1_pt1 | contig 15417 bp, 13 predicted proteins | sample 235351 | NCBI WGS metagenome assembly JRYH01 (sample SAMN03074221, study PRJNA261480) | activated sludge metagenome | biome: Wastewater Treatment Plant; feature: Wastewater; material: Activated sludge; isolation source: activated biomass of a wastewater treatment plant treating wastewater... ... | reverse complement strand
AATCCAATTATCAACTCTGATCCCAAAGGAGAAAATGTAGCCGCTGCCGGGGTATTGGTTGGTGGTGGAATTCTCATTGCAGGTTGTGCAGTAATTCAAAGTTGTAAAGATGCTGCAAAGCGATTATTTGATACGCTCAATAACTCGTTTAGGAATGATTTTTCTGACAACTGTCTAGATGATGATGATGAACGAGAAGATTGTCAGGAACATTTTACAAGATGCCTCGATACACCACTGCAAAGTTTGCCTGGCAGCAACACTAGTGATAGTAGATGTGGTGTCTGTAGGGATCAATGTGTGCGAAATGGTGGTACTTGGCCCGATATTGCGATTACAGGTAGTGGCGCCGTTAGATGTGATTACTGGAATTTCTGACTACAAGTGTAAACAAACTACAACATTGACTATTATTAATATGAAATTAGACAATTTAAAATATAACATAGATTCTTGGACTGGCGAAATTCCATTTAGGAAAGCTGTCAGCTCGACAGAGAAGTTACGTCTTCATATAAGAGCAACTGAAAATGGGCCAACTTCAAAGCAGTTAAATTTATTACAGGAACTAGATCGTCGATACGACGAATTATGGATTGATATTTCTCAAAAACTGCTGGCTATAAAGAGATCAATTAAAAGTGCAAACGAGCTAACTCGATGTTTAGATTCTGTAATATCAATAAGCATACCTGGGGTTATTTCTGGAAACACGTTAAAAATAGTTGATTTCGTCTTGATTTATGAATTTAAAAAAGATAAAGAATTAATGGCCGGCTATTTTGTCAGCTTTGTAGATTGGAAAATAGATAGTTGTATGAAAGCAAGGTAAGCGGCCATTCTTAGCAGTTATTTCCTGATGCGGTCGATATCAATGCCAATCTAGGACAATCACGATCACTCCGACAACAACCCAACAGGCAACTCTGCCCCACTATCTCGACAGCTCACTCGTTTTTTCTTCACAGATCTGGGACGAAAAGGGCTCCTCAGCCAGGATAGTTATCGCCTTTCTTTAGAATCGTCTCTAAGAGGGAGCGGACAGGGAGCTGACAGTGACGTACTCGGAAGAACGTAGAAAAGCGATATTGGCCAAGCTTTGACCACAGCACAGCCGTAGTTTCCATGAGGCGGCTACCGAGGAAGGGATTTCGGAAGCCACGCTGTACAACTGGCGCAGGCGGGCTCACCTGGATTGATGCTCGGATCGATGGTCACGAATCGATGGACAGAATCATGACAGTCCTGGATTGTGTATAATCACGGTGGCGAGCGCGTCCGGAAATCAGGCAATGTCTTTTCCGGCCCGCTCACCGATCGGTTGTTCATCTACAGTGAAAGCAGCCAATTGCTCGGCGAATACGCGGCAAACGGCACGGCTGTGGCGCAATATCTGTGGCTGGGAAACATGCCGATCGGTGTGATCCAAAGCGGTCAAGTTTATGCCATCCATACAGACCACCTGACTACCCCGCGGGCCGTGATAAACTCCCAAGGCACCACAGTTTGGCGCTGGGAAAGCCTGGATCAGCCGTTTGGGGAGAGCCTGGCGGATGAAGACCCAGACGGCGACGGAGTCACCTTTGAATTCAACCTGCGGTTCCCAGGCCAGTACTTTGACGAGGAGACGGGGCTGCATTACAATTACTTCCGGGATTATGACCCGACGACGGGCCGATACATCCAGAGCGATCCCATCGGACTCGACGGCGGCATCAATACGTATGCATACGTTGCGTCAAGCCCTTTGATGCTCACCGACCCCGAGGGATTGGATTATTGGGTGGAGAATGCCGATCCAAGTGAGTCTGGGCTCGGCATGCATCAGAGTATTTGCGTTGGAACGCACACCGGGGTTGGTAAGAAGAATGGTTCTGCCTACTGCATCAGCTTCGGCAGGAAGCCGGGTCAGAAGGATTGCTACTTCGAATGCGATGGACATGTGTACGTCGACAGGAGTCCGTCTGGGCCGATCGATTTTCCACTTTTCAGGAAAACAAGTTCGCAAACAGACCGGAAAATTAAGGCCAAGCTGCAAGCAATGCTTAGGCAGCCGAACCGTCCGTGGGATGTCATTGGCGGTGAGAACTGCCGCGTCTTCTCGCAAGCTGTATTTTGGGTTCTAGTGAACGAGTACGGCGGCGAGTCCTGGCCTAACATTCTTATGAATGGCGGTTTGTGATGGACTGGAAACGCTGCGCCGCCGTGCTGCTTGTCGCTTCCGTACTCCAAGGTTGCGACAAGGACGTTCCTCAGACGATTGAGCTTACAGTTGCACAGCAGTTCGCTGATCCGGGTGTGACTGGGCTTTTCAGCAGTCTCGACTGCTCTGGAGAGCGGATTCCTTCAGTGCACGCGAATGCCCGCATTGTTTTTGCAACGACCAGTATCAGAGGGGGTATTGGCGTCGTGACGCAGGAGTTGTCTGTCTGCGTTCACGATGAGGAATCGTGGCGCGCCGTATGGTCGAGTCGTCACGGTGGCGGTGCTCGATTGATCCGGATCGATTGCACAGCACTGCCAGAACCGTGCAGCGAGGATTTCGAGTATTGAGCGAGGGCGGAGGGTCAGCGCGGGCGCGTAGGGCGGATCTCGATCCGCCGCTTCACCCGCGTGTCACGCTCAACGCCCAGCGTTCGCGCTGGGCGTTGGCTTTTTCGGCTTCGCTAATCAATGGTCGCTAGTATTCCGGCAGCTGCTCGCTGATCTGGCGGATCACGGTGCGCTTGTCGAGAGCGGAAATGCCACCGCCGGCACCGTTGCCGGCGCGGAACGAAATGGTTTTCTGATCGATGTACGCCAAAGCGCCCTCGCGTCCGAGGGGCACCTGCTCGCCGGGAGCTGCATCGAGGATTGCGCGCGCCTGATCCAGACCGCCGACCCGACCGGCGGTATCACCCAATACGCCTATGACGCCAACGACAACCTGGTGCAGGTCACGGACCCGCTGGGTCATGCTACCCAGTACACTTACAACGCCCTGGGCGACCTGCTGCAACTCGACAGCCCCGATACCGGCAACACCACCTACACCTATGACGACGCCGGCAACCGCTGGACCCAGAGCGACGCCAGAGGGGTCGTAGCCGAGTTTACCTACGACGCCCTCAACCGTCTGACCGATATCACCTATCCGTCCGATCCAACTCTAAACGTGACGTATACCTACGATCAGGGACCGAACGGCATCGGCCGCATGACCGACATGGCCGACGCCAGCGGCAGCACGGCCTGGACCTACGATGCCCAAGGCAGGGTCACGAGCAAAACCCAAACCGTGGCCACGGCGGTTTTGACGGTGCAGTACCAATACGACGCCGGCGGACGGCTGAGCGGCGTGATCTATCCGGACGGCACGGTACTGGGCTACGGGTACGACCCGGCGGGCCGCCTTGCCACTGCGTTGGCTGCGCCCGGCGGTGGGACTGGCCAGAGCGTCATCGACGGCGTGGATTATCTACCCTTTGGTCCGGTGTCGCGGCTTAACTTTGCTGTCTTTCCCGACCAGGACCGCACCTACGACCTGGATTACCGGCCCCAGGCGCTGTCCGGCCCGCTGGCGAGGACCTATGGCACTGACCCGGCGGGCAACATCACCGGCATCACCCAGGGGGCGGACGCCTGGAATTTCGAGTATGATGACCTGTACCGGTTGGAAACCGTGACCGACCCGAAGGGCGCCATCGTGGAAAGCTTCGCTTACGACTCGAACGGCAATCGTACCAGCCATGACGGGGAAATCTACCAGACCGACCTGACGAGCAACCGCCTGGCGCAGCGTGGCGCAATCGCTTACCAATACGACGCCATGGGCAACACCACGGGCACGATCGGCGATGCGGCAGGCGATGTCAGCCTGTTCTACGGCGCCCACCAACGCCTGCTGGACAGCACGCGGGATCAGTGGCAGGGATCTTATCGCTACAACGGCCGCGGCGAGCGTGTACGCAAGGATTGGTTCTTCGGCCGCGGTGTGTCCCAGGTGCGGGTGTTTTTATACGACGAATCCGGCAGGCTACTCGGCGAATACGCCGAAGACGGTACGCCGGTCGCGCAATATCTGTGGCTGGGAAACATGCCGATCGGGGTGATCCAAAGCGGTCAAGTTTATGCCATCCATACAGACCACCTGACTACCCCGCGGGTCGTGATAAACTCCCAAGGCACCACAGTTTGGCGCTGGGAAAGCCTGGCGCAGCCGTTTGGAGAGAATTTGCCGGATACCGATCCGGACGGCAATGGCGCGACGTTCACGATGAACCTGCGGTTCCCGGGGCAGTACTTTGACCAGGAGACAAGGCTGCATTACAACTACTTCCGGGATTACGATCCTGGAGTAGGGCGGTATGTGGAAAGTGATCCAATTGGGTTGCAGGGAGGAGAAAATACCTATGTATATGTATTTTCAAAACCGCTTGATTTTGGCGATTTATTTGGATTGATCTCAACAGTTGAAAAATGTTTGACCGATCCAAGAGCCGCAGCTGCATGTTATGAAGCAGGCATTATACCTAAGCCCGCACCAAGACCGGCATTTCCACCTGTCCCTATTCCTAATGAGCCGTGCGATGATGATGACAGTGAGAGGTGTAAAAGAGTGAAGGAAATGTGTATAGAAACATGTTCTGAGTCATCACTTCCTAGTGGCGACTACGGATTTCGCTTTTGGAATTGCGTAAACAGATGCATGGAGGATAATGGTTGCAAATGATTGCTGATAAGGAAACTGCGCGAGAAGTTAATAGGCGTCTTTTGGAAGTTCATTGTCTTTTGAACGATGTCGTTGTGCTAGTATGCTCAAACGCTAGCATCGAAGAATCTACGGTAATCAAGAAGATTGTTGGGCGAATTCTTGGTGAGCTTTTACTTGAAATAGTAAACCCCTTGTATAGGGAGCATCCTGATCTCAAGCCTGATGGTTTGTATATACCGAAAGTTTAACTTAATAATATATCAAGTTGACGTTTATGATTTCCAATAAATTCTTTGGTAACGATGTAGTGCTCTGTTTCTTGGTAGCGTACTTGTTTGATGCCACGTGATGTAATTTGATAAATCAATGCATTAGGATAAGCCATTAGAATTGGCGAGTGTGTAGCAATAATGAACTGTGAATCTGCCTGTGCCAGTTGATGCATTCGTGCAAGAACAGCAAGTTGTCGTGCAGGTGATAATGCAGCTTCGGGCTCATCTAATACATAGAATCCGTTGCCACGGAAACGATGCAACATCAACGAGCAGAAAGATTCACCATGAGATTGTTCATGTAGAGAGAAAGCGCCATACGAGTTTATGATCGGAGGGCCGCCTGGGCCCTCATCCAGCTTTTCGATTTCTGTAGCGACATTAAAAAAGCTTTCAGCGCGGAAGAAAAAACCATCTTTCGGGCGATAACAGCTTTTAATAAGCCGAAGATAATTGTGGAGGTTAGAATGACTTGAACGAGTCGAGAAATTGAAATTCCGTGTGCCTCCTTCAGGATTGAAGCCCCAAGCCACTGCAATAGCTTCCAGCAGGGTGGATTTCCCACTTCCGTTTTCGCCGATGATGAAAGTAATTTTCGGATGTAGGATTAGTTTATCTAAATTGTATACCACAGGGAGTGAGAAAGGATAGATGCCTGGATTAGGGATGTCTTCACGTCGAAGACGTATTTCCAGTATGTAATGTTTTGTCTCAATGGATTTCATTTCGGAATCTATAAATTCTAGGAACTGCGTTGGGCTTGGTGCTTTCGAAACGAAATAGTGGAAGTTGACCTGCGTTTAAATCCCTTCGATCCTGATTATCTCCCCGAATCGCTCGAAGTCTTTCGTGTTGTGCGTGAGCAATGTTGGTATGCCGTAGGCCTGCATAGTGGCAACGATGTTGGCGTCATGCACCTGCTTCCCGCCGATCTTGGAATTCTCCATCAGCTTGACGAGCTGCCCGGTGACGGCGGCGGTGTCGTCTGCCACCTGAAAGCGATCTTCCAAGTAGCGCACCCGTTCGGTCACCACTTCCGGCGCTGAGGGCTGGGCAAAGGTCTGCGGTCGGGTGCGTGCGGCGATGAACTCGCGCAATACCTGGCGGCTGATCCACAAAGGCCTTCCGGCTTGGTGGGCCCCCTTGATGGCCCTCAATGCCAGCTCATGCAGTGGCGCGGTCGCCACGTTGGCATAGATCAGGATATTGGTGTCGATGAAAAGTGCGTTATCGTCCGTCGTCGCCATACATATCCTCTCTGCGCAGGCTCAAGCCATCTGGCCAGGGGCCGAGATCGTCCACCGGAAAATCTAGCGGTACCTTGCCGATTGTCCTCCGGGTCGCTGTTCGTTCCAGCAGGAAATTCACGAAATCCTCTACCTCCGCGATCCGGTCGGTGGGCAGGGACTGGATCTTCTCCAGCAAGGTCTGTGCATTGTGCATGGGTGTTGCCATAGCCGAATCCTCCTTAGAATAATCTCTGGCATTGCCTGGGTGCGTGCCAGTCGGGCGGCAGCGTCATCGACAGGCTGATGAAGGCCGAGGGCGTGAGCTTCCGCCACGCGGTCGAGCTGTTGCAGGCCGAGTATCAGCCTTTAGCCGCTGTCCTGTAAAGCGCTCCACGGTACAGAAGCTGCCGACCACACTGGAAGCGAGCGCCGAGGATGCGCGGCTGCTCGCGCAGGTCATCGACTACTTGAAGCAAAGCCCCGAGACCTTGGCCTATCTGGAAAAGCGCGGCATCGCCAATGCTGTGGCCATTGTCCGCTTCGAGCTGGGCTTTGTCAACCTGACACTCGGTTACCGTCTTGCGACGAAGAACCGCAAAGTGGAAGCGGCGATACGCGGCCAGTTGCAGCGGTTGGGGTTGTATCGCTCCCCAACAGGCCACTCTGCCGCCTTGCCTCGACAGGTCACTCGTTTTTTCTTCACAGATCGGGACTGTAAATTTCTTGCCACCAGCAATACCCAGAGGTACCTCTGAGAAGAACTGACGATCTTCAACCAGGTGACCTTCCCCGATCGCGGCGCTCTGCAATCAACCGCAGTACCAGGTCCGGCCGCCGACGCAGATTGTGTCGCGACTGGCCGATGAGGGCACCGATGTCGTGTCAGAAACAAAGCCGATTGCATCGGCATTACAGAGCCGTGGTGAGCGATCGTTTTTACGGAGCTTGTGACTCGACGGCGGGCGGACGGCGCTGGTTTTACGCCGCCGGCAGGTTGACTAACACGTCCGCCAGTTCGGTGAAATCGTGGACGATGGCTTCGGGTGGTTCGCCGTCGCGATAGAGTTCCTTGCCTGGACGGGCGACGAAAATCGCCCGCAGGCCGGCGGCACGGGCGCCGGCGATGTCCCAGCCATGGGCCGCGACGAGCAGCGCTTCGCCCGGTGCGATGTTCAAACTCCGGACCGCCGCGAGGTAGGGTTCGGGGTGCGGTTTGTAGCGCCCCACACGCTCGACTGAAAACTGCGCTGCGAACAGTGGCGCCAAAGCGGCGTGGTCGAGTTGCGCGGCGAGCAGTTGCGCGCTGGAGTTGGACAAGGCGGCAAGTCCGATGCCGGCTTCGTTGAGACGGCGCAGCGCCGGGATCACGTCAGGATGCGGCGGCAACTCGGCGAGCGGCGCCAGGGCTTCGGCGATCTGCGGCGCTGACACTTCCACCCCATCACCGTGGGCTACAGCGCTGAGTGCGACGCCGGCGAGGGCCGTAAAATCGCGGTACCGGCCGAGCGCCGAGGCGACCAGCGAATAATGCAGCAGCGTCGTGAACCACAAGGACACGAGTTCCGACCGCCCGCCGAGGGCACGGCTGATCGAAACCTTGAGCGGTTGCAGGTCGAGCAGCGTTTCGTTGACATCGCAGAGCACCCAGCGCGGGCGCCGCCGCGTCGCCGGGGCATTGTTCGCCGGCTCGTCCATCGTTTCATTCTATCAGACGGCGGGCGGAACTCAGTTGGCTGTCGCAGGGTCTCACCACAGTTCCGCAGCTTATCCGGTAACCGGCGAGTGATGGTGTATGAAAAGAGCAATAATCCTGTCAGCAGCGGCTGCCGCCATCGTGATCGTGATCTGGCTCTTCTTTGCCGATGGCAACGGCACGCAGCAGGTCGAGACATCGCCCGCCGAGCGCGGTGACATCACCCGCCTGGTCTCGGCCGTCGGTTCGGTCCGGGCGCTGACCACTGTCGAAGTCGGTTCCCAGCTTTCCGGTCAGATCTCGCAAGTGCGGGTCGATTTCAACAGCGAAGTCAAAGCGGGCGACCTGCTCGCCGTGATCGACCCGCAGACTTTCGAGCGCCGGGTCCAGGAGGCGGCGGCCAATCTTGCGGTGGCGCGGGCCGATGTCGCGATCCAGACAGCCGGCATCGAGCGGGCGCGCGCCTCGCTGGCCAACACCCAGCGCGAATATCAGAGGCAACAGGCACTGGTCAAGGACGGCAGCGTTTCGCGCTCGGCTCTCGATGCCGCGGAAGCGGCATTCAAAATCGCCGAGGCCGATGTGGCCATCGGCATCGCCCAGCAGGAAAACGCGCAGGCGACCGTCCAGCAGCGTGAAGCCTCGTTCGAAGCGGCGCGCATCGACTTGCAGCGCACCGAAATCCGCTCGCCGATCGACGGTGTGGTGATTGACCGCGCGATCGACGTCGGGCAAACCGTCGCCGCCAGCCTGGCGGCGCCGATTCTGTTCACCATCGCCAACGATCTGACCGAAATTCAAATCGAAGCCAACGTCGATGAAGCCGATATCGGCAATGTGCGGGCCGGGGCGGCCGTGCGCTTCGGCGTCGATGCCTTTCCCGAAGACGATTTCACCGGCCGCGTCGCTCAGGTGCGCCTCGCGCCGGTCGAAGAACAAAACGTCGTCACCTACACGGTCATCATCACGGCACGCAACGCCGACCGCCGGCTGCTGCCGGGTATGACCGCCAATGTCGAGATCGTCGCCGGGCAAAGAACCAACGTGCTGCGCGCCGCCAATGCCGCGCTGCGCTTCAAGCCGTCAACAGCGCAACCGAGTGGCGTGCCGCCGGCGGCCGGCGGCCAACCGCCGGGCGGTTTTCAAGGCGGCGGCGTGTACGGCGAAGTGCTCGACCGCCTGGGCCTCGAAGCGCGGACCCGGCGGGCGATTGCCGATGAAATCAGCGCCCTGTTTGCCGCCCGGCGCGCCGGCTTTGCCGATCCGAACGCCGATCGCGACGCGCTGCGCGCCCAAATGCAAAACGAGGTGCGCGCCGTATTGCAGGCCCGTCTGACGGCCGAGCAATGGACCGCGGCCGAAGCCGAACTCGATCTCATGCAAAGCAGCCGGCCGGCGACCTTATATGTCCTCACCGCCGGCGGTGAAATCGAAGCGCGCCAGGTGCGGCTCGGCATCGGCGATGAGCGCTTTACCGAGATTATCGCCGGCGACGTCAAGGAAGGCGATCGCTTGGTGACCCGGGTACGGGCCACCACGGCGCGATGAACCGTACAGCGGCGCAACCATTGGCGGCCGGCGGCGGCCCACTGATCGCTTGCCGCGGGCTCGGCAAAGATTACCGGATGGGCGAAAACTGCGTCCAGGCGCTGAACGACGTCGATGTCACCATCGCCGACGGCGAATTCGTCGCCATTATGGGGCCGTCCGGTTCGGGCAAATCGACCTTCATGAATCTACTCGGGGCGCTCGATACGCCGAGCCGCGGCGCATTGACGATCGCCGGGCGCGAGGTCGCGGCGATGAGCAACGATGAATTGGCGGCGCTGCGCAATCGGGAAATCGGTTTTGTCTTTCAGCAGTTCATGCTATTGCCCAGAACCAGCGCCCTCGACAATGTCAAATTGCCGCTGCTTTACAGCCGCGTCGAGCCCGCCGAGAAAGAACAACGCGCCCGGCGCGCCTTGGCCCGCGTCGGGCTGGCCGAACGCTTCGACCACACGCCGACGCAACTGTCGGGTGGCCAGCAGCAGCGCGTCGCCATCGCCCGCGCCCTGGTCAACGGCCCGCGCCTGATCCTGGCCGACGAACCGACCGGGGCGCTGGACAGCGTCACCGCTGAAGAAATCATGGCCTTATTCGAAAGTTTGAACCGGGAAGGTGTCACGGTCGTTGTCGTCACCCACGAAGAAGATATTGCGGCGCACGCCCGGCGTATTCTGCGTTTCCGCGACGGCCGGCTGCTGAGCGACACGTCGCGGGAGGCGAAATGAACGGGGCGCTCGATTGGCAAGCCACGGCGACGATCGCCATCAAGGCGATCCACACCAACTCGGTGCGCAGCTTCCTGACCATGCTCGGCATCATTATCGGCATCGCGGCGGCGATCGTTGCCGTGTCGATATCGCAGGGGGCCGGCGAACAACTGAAAAAGCAGATTGAAAGTTTCGGTACCCACGTTTTGCAACTGCGCCCCGGCGCCAGCTTCTTCGGCGGCCGCTCGCGCGGCGGCGATACAGCGCGGCCGCTGACCGACCGCGACGTCGAAGCCATCAAAGATCTCAGCGATGACGTGCAGGCCGCCTCGGGGCGAATTCAAGCGGGAGTAACAGTTGTTGCCGCCGGCGCCAACTGGAGCACGACGGTGCTCGGTGTCGAAGCGGCTTATGCCGAAGTCGAAGATCTGGCGATTGTCGCGGGGCGCAATTTCACCGAACGTGAAACCGCCGCCGGCGGCAAGGTGGCAATCATCGGCCGAACGTTGATCGACAAACTGTTCGCCGGCAACGATCCGCTCGGCGCCACGATCCGGGTTAACCGCCTGCCGGTCACCGTGATCGGCGTGCTCGAAGCGCAAGGGGCATCGTCGTTCGGGCAGGATCAGGACGACGTGATTTGGCTGCCGCTGCACACCGTGCGCAGCCGTCTTACGCGCACCGCGACCACCGTCGCCGACGACGCCGGGCGCATCCACATCAAAATTTTCGACGATCGCGACGTACTCGAAGCGCAGGCCCAAATCGAACAACTCATGCGCACGAGGCGCAAGCTCGCGCCCGGCGCCGAGGATGATTTCGCTGTCGTCAACTTCGCCGAATTCATCCGCGCCCGCAACGAAACCGAAAGCCTGCTCGGCTTTTTGCTCGCCGCCTTCTCGGCCACTTCGCTGATCGTCGGCGGCATCGGCATCATGAACATCATGCTGGTTTCGGTGACCGAAAGAACGCGCGAAATCGGCTTGCGCCGCGCCGTCGGCGCCCGCCGCCGCGACGTACTGACCCAGTTCCTGGTCGAAGCCACCGTGCTCGGCGTGCTCGGCGGCATCATCGGCACGTTGTTTGGCATCACGGGTACGTATTTCGCCGCCGCCCTCGGCCATTTCCCGGTCTCGATCAGCCCCTTCACCCTTGCCGGCGCCGTGCTTATCGCCATCCTGATCGCCGTATTCTTCGGCTATTATCCCGCCCGCCGCGCCTCCCGTCTCGACCCCATCGAAGCCCTGCGTTACGAATAACGAGGACGGGTCGTTTTCATGATGTCCCGTTGTCGGGAATCCCGGTTTCCCGTAATTGCGCATCGACAACGGCGATGGCGGTCATGTTGACCACCCGCCGGACAGTGGCCGAAGGGGTGAGCAGGTGGGCCGGCATTCCGACGCCCATCAGGATGGGGCCGACGGTAATGCCTTTGTTGATGACCCGGCTCAGACTGTAGGCGATGTGCGCCGCGTCGAGACTCGGCATGATCAACAGATTGGCGGCGCCCGCCAGCCGCGAATTCGGGAACACGCGCTGCCGGATGCCCTCGTCGAGCGCCGCATCGCCCGGCATTTCACCTTCGACTTCGAGGTCGGGGGCCTGCTGGACGATCAATTGCAATGCCTGGCGCATTTTTTCGGCACTCGGGTCGCGGTGGCTGCCGAAAGTCGAATGCGACAGCAGCGCGATTTTCGGCGTGATGCCGAACAAGCGCACCATGCCGGCGGCCATGATCGTCAATTCGGCGATTTCCTCGGCGCTGGGATTGCTGTTGACGTGGGTATCGCAGACAAAATAAGTGCCGCCTTCACCGGTCATCACGCTCAACGCGCCGACCGCGCGCGCACCCGGCTTCATGCCGAGGACGTCGAGCACGTAACGCAATTTGCGTTGATAACGGCCGACGACGCCGGCGATGAGCGCGTCGGCGGCGCCCAGCTTGACGGCGAGCGCGGCGATCACCGTCGAGCGCGTGCGCACCACACCTTTGGCCATATCGGGCGATACGCCGCGCCGTTCCATCAGGCGGTGGTAGGTTTGCCAGTATTGTTTGAAACGCGGATCGGATTCGGGGTTGATCAGTTCGAAATCCTCCTCCGGCTTGAGGCGCAGACCCAAGCGTTCGATCCGCATTTCGATCACGCTTGGCCGGCCGATCAGGATCGGTTTGGCCAGACCGTCGTCGACCACCGTCTGCACGGCGCGCAACACGGTTTCTTCCTCACCCTCGGCGAAGATCACCCGCTTCGGATCCCGCCGCGCGGCGTCGAACACCGGTTTCATCAACAGGCCGGTGCGGAACACTTTTTGGCTCAGCGTTTCGCGATACGCCTCGAGGTCGGCGAGCGGCCGGCGGGCGACCCCCGAATCCATCGCCGCCCTGGCTACGGCCGGCGCCAGTTCGACGAGCAGGCGGGGGTCGAACGGCTGCGGGATCAGGTAATCGCGGCCGAACGATAAACTGGCGCCGCCGTAAGCCGCGGCGCTGACATCCGAACTTTCCTTGCGGGCCAGCGCGGCGAGCGCCGTGACGCAGGCCATCTTCATTTCGTCGTTGATGGTCGTCGCGCCGACGTCGAGCGCGCCGCGGAAGATATAAGGAAAGCACAGGACATTGTTGACCTGGTTCGGGAAATCCGAGCGGCCGGTGGCGATGATTGCGTCGGGGCGGACGCGTCGCGCGACGTCGGGCATGATTTCCGGTATCGGATTGGCAAGCGCGAAGATGATGGGATCGCGCGCCATCTTCGCGACCATCTCTTCTTTCAGCACGCCGGGGGCGGAAAGTCCGAGAAAAACGTCGGCGCCTTCGATCGCTTCGGCCAGCGTGCGCCGATCGGTATCGCGGGCGTAGCGTTCTTTGTTTTCATCCATGTCGTCGCGCCGGCCGCGGTAGATCACGCCGTGGCGGTCGCAAACCAGAATGTGCTGCTGATCGAGACCGAGCTTGACGAGCAGGTCCAAGCAGGCGATGCCGGCGGCGCCGGCGCCGGAAGCGACCAGCTTGAGTTCGCCGATGTTCTTGCCGAGGATGGTGACGGCGTTGAGCATCGCCGCCGCGGTGATGATCGCGGTGCCGTGCTGGTCGTCGTGGAACACAGGAATGTTGAGTCGCTCTTTCAGCGCCTTCTCGACGATGAAACATTCCGGGGCTTTGATGTCTTCGAGATTGATGCCGCCGAAACTCGGCTCCAGCGCGGCGATGATGTCGATCAGCTTTTGCGGGTCGGTTTCGTTGACCTCGATATCGAAGACGTCGATATTGGCGAACTTGCGGAACAAGACGCCTTTGCCTTCCATCACCGGTTTGGCGGCGAGCGGCCCGATCGGCCCGAGGCCGAGCACCGCCGTACCGTTGGTGATGACCGCCACCAAGTTGCCGCGGGCCGTTAGCTCGGCCGCCGTCTCGGCGTTGTCGGCGATCAGGTCGCAGGCCGCGGCGACGCCGGGCGAATAGGCCAGCGCCAGGTCTTTTTGCGTGGTCAGCGGTTTGGTTGGGGTAACGCGGATCTTGCCGGGGCAGGGCTGGCGATGATAGTCGAGTGCCTCCTCCCTAAGCTTGGCGTCGATTTTCTCCATTAAAGTTCCATCCGCGATTCGTATTGCCCCATCGCCGCCAGACCGTTCATCCGGGCCCGGTGCAGGAGCGCGCGCTGGGCGGCTTCTTTGTTTTTCTGCGGATCCTGGGCCCAGATCGTCAGGGCTTCGTGCTGCAGCGCGCGGCCGTAGGAGAAGCTGAGCGGCCATGGCAGGTCGATATCCAGGCGATTCATTGCGTCGAGGTGTTCGGTGGCCTCGACGTCGCCCTGGCCGCCGGACAGAAACACGACGCCGGCCAGCGCCGCGGGCACGGCATTGAGCAGGCATTGCACTGTCGCTTCGGCGACATCCTCGGCGGCGGCGCGTTCGGCGGCGGTGCTGCCCGACAGGACCATGCTGGATTTCAGCAGGCAGCCCTCGAGCATCACGTTCTGCTCGAACAGTTGCCCGAACACTTCGCGCAGCGTGATTTCGGTGACTTCGTAACACTCGTCCAGGCTGTGACCGCCGTCCATCAAGACTTCGGGCTCGACGATCGGCACCAGCCCCGCTTCCTGGCAGAGCGCCGCGTAACGCGCCAGAGCGTGGGCGTTGGCGTGGATGCAGGCCCGCGACGGCAGGTTGTCGCCAATCGTGATCACGGCGCGCCATTTGGCGAAGCGGGCGCCGAGGCCGTGATATTCGGCGAGTCGCTCGCGCAGGCCGTCGAGCCCTTCGGTCACTTTTTCGCCGTCGTGGCCGGCGAGCCCCTTGGCCCCCTTGTCCACTTTAATGCCCGGGATAATGCCCTGGACGCCGGCCAGTTCGACCAGCGGCCGCCCGCCGGCGTCCTCTTGACGCAGCGTCTCGTCATACAAAATTGCGCCGCTGATGTGTTCGCCGAGGCCGTCGGCGCTGAGCAGCATGGCGCGGTAATCGCGGCGGTTTTCCACAGTGCTGGTCACGCCGACGGAGGCGAAACGCTTTTCGATCGTGCCGCTGCTCTCGTCGATGGCCAAAATGCCTTTGCCTTCGGTGACCAGGGCTTCGGCGGTTTCCACCAGGGTATCGATATCCATCATTGACTCCTCGGACGGGGCTGCCGTGTGGCGGTGATATTTTATGCCGAAACCGGGCCTTCGTAGGCGCAACCCGCGGTGCAGGTTTCGTGAATCACGATGCGGTGCAGGCTCGGCAAGTCGGGCTTGAGGCGCTGCCAGATCCAGCGGGCCAGGTTTTCGCTGGTCGGGTTTTCGAGACCTTCGACGTCGTTCAGCAGGCGGTGGTCGAGACGTTCGAAGAGCGGCTGGAAGGCCGTCTTCAGCGCCGCGAAATCCATCACCCAACCGAGCACCGGGTCGATCTCGCCGCGCACGTGGATCTCGAGGCGGTAGGAATGGCCGTGCAGGCGGCGGCATTTGTGGTCCTCGGGAACGGCCGGCAGAAAGTGCGCGGCTTCGATCTGGAACGTGCGGAACAGGTCCATTGCAGGGCCGGACTCGGGTGACCGTTAATAATAACAGTAATGATCCCGAGGCACCGCTTGATTTTGGGTTAAGAGCGGGCGTGAAATCGCGCGCCCGCTCATGACGAAAATGGATTCCGGCATGCGCCTGTCTGCCGTATTGGCACAGGCAGAAGGGAATGACGAAAGAAGGAGAAACGGGAACGGGTCAGTGGGGGGGATGGTAAGATTAACCCAATTGTTGCATAGATTCCCGGAATTCTCGGTCAAGCTGGCGAGTGCAGCTTG
>JRYH01014427.1_pt1 | contig 15418 bp, 14 predicted proteins | sample 235351 | NCBI WGS metagenome assembly JRYH01 (sample SAMN03074221, study PRJNA261480) | activated sludge metagenome | biome: Wastewater Treatment Plant; feature: Wastewater; material: Activated sludge; isolation source: activated biomass of a wastewater treatment plant treating wastewater... ... | reverse complement strand
GCGGCGGGCCGTCCTCGATCATCACATTGCCCGGCCCTCTCCATGGGCCACCCTGGCTGCGAAGCTCCTGTTGCGCCACGGCCGCCTTGCGCGCCTCGAACTCCTCGCGCGAGATCGCGCGCGCCTCGACGAGCGCCCGGGCCCGCTGGTCCTGGCTCGCCGCCAGCTTCGCTTCGCTCTGCGCCTGCGCGAGGCGCGCCCTTGCCCGTGCGAGCGAGGCCCGGTACGGCCGCGGATCGATCACGAACAGCAGGTCGCCCTTCGCGATCTCCTGGCCTTCCTCGTAGGCGACCCGCTCGACGTAGCCGCTCACGCGCGGACGGACCTCGACCGACTCCACCGCCGTCACATGGCCGGTGAACTCGTCCCAGTGCCGGACCGACTTGCTCAGCACGGTCGCGACGCTGACCTCGGGGGGCGGCGGCATCGCGGCGACGGGTGCGGCCTCGCTGCTGCAGCCGGCGAGCGCGACGACGATCGCCAGGCCGGCAAGGCCTGCCACGACCAGGTCGCGAATCGGCACTGATCGGGGCAGCGCCGTCATGGAACGGTCTCTGGATTTCATCGGGATGTTCCTGGAGAGAGGGAGTCGGAGAGTCGGCGCGATCCTCTGGGGGACCCTGCGTCGGTTGCATGAATCGGAGGCGGCGCCGGTGCGCCAGCGATCACCTGCGTCGCGTGCGGGCCGGAGCACTTACAGCACGCCCTCGCTGCCGACATCGGCCCGGCGAGGCGCAGGCGTCCGGTCCCCGGGCGCCCGCCGTGGCGCTGCGATTGTCCCGGGGGCGGGATTCTGTTTCCCGTCGGGCGGGATGATCGACGGACGACCCCAAGAGCAGGAGGGACACCCGCCCGCGAAGCGGGACAAGGCGCGGAGAATCAACGACTTCCATGGACGACTCGGCTGGCATCGGGTGAGTGGCGATGCAGTGCAGCATAGGCGCCCCCGACGCAATTGATTAGCCGCCGATCGCGGGAAAGATCATCCCGCCGACGGGCCAATCCCTCCGACCGGAGCCCCCATGAGTCGCGACCTCAACGACACGCTGGTCTTCCTCAAGGTAGTCGAGGCCGGCAGCTTCATCGCCGCCGCCCGGGCGCTGCGCCTGCCCAAGACCACGGTCAGCCGCCGGGTGCAGGATCTCGAGATGCGCCTGGGCGCGCAGCTGCTGCACCGGACGACGCGCAAGCTCGGCCTGACCGAGGCCGGCAGCGTCTACTACGAGAACTGCCGTCGGATCGCCCGCCAGCTCGAGGAGGCCGAGAGCGCCGTCGCCGAACTGCAGGGAGGACCGCGCGGCTGGCTGCGCGTCACCGCCCCCTATTCCCTGGGCATCGAGCGAATCGCTCCCCTGCTGGGCGAGTTCCGCGCGCGCCATCCCGAGCTGAGGGTGGAGATGCTGCTCAACAACGAAGCGCTCGACCTGATCGACCGGGAACTCGATGTCGCCCTGCGCGTCGGCGACCTGCCCGATTCGGGCCTGGTCGCCCGCCAGCTCGCGCGGCTGCGCACCGGCGTCTATGCGAGTCCGTCCTACATCGAGCGCCATGGCGAACCGCGGCATCCGGAGGAACTGATCGAGCATCGCACCCTGGGCATGCAGAAGATGTCCCGCAACGACCTGTACTACTGGCCCCTGGGCGACGGCGCCACGATGACCGAGTACCGGATCGATCCGATCATCGTGGCCAACGACCCGGGCGGGGTGCGCGGCGCGCTGCTCTCCGGCGAGGGCCTGATGCTCGCGAGCGACATCATGGTCAAGGCCTATGCCGAGCGCGGCTACGTGCGTCGGGTGCTGGCCGAGTGGTCCGGCCCGGAGATCCCCTTGAGCGCGGTCTTCCCCCGCGGCCAGGTGACTTCGCCGAAGGTGCGCGCCTTCGTCGACTTCCTCGTCGAGCGCCTGAACGTGGATGCCGACTACATGCAGCTGCTCTGCCCGGGCGGCAAGGCCCGCAAGTCGACCGAGGAGCTCATCGCGCCGGCGGCCACCGTCGATTCGCCCCACCGGCTCGTGCGCGTTCCGGCGGACGACGAGGCAGTCGTGTTGGCCCGGAACGACAACGCGCGGGCCGCCTAGCCACGGCCGGTTTCCCGCCGGCAAGACGCTGGCGTTGCCGCCGCGGCGGGTGGAGAATATCTCGCCGCGTGGCGGCCGCCGATGGCGGCCGGGGGGAACCCCACGCGCGCCGGCGACGAGCCGGCCCACCCCCAGGACCTGACCGTAGAAGTCCAAGGCAAGCGGGAGAACGAGCATGGAGCCGGGCACCAGTCGCAGCGCGGACTCGGGCGGCAGTCCGCGACGGGACGCGCGCGCAGGCAGGCGGAAGAAGGGCCGCAAGGGCCGATGGCTCCGGTTCGTCGGCGGCGGCATCGGCTCGCTGGTCGTACTCGCGGCGCTCGGGGTGGGCGCGGGGCTTTTCCTCGCCGACCGGACGATGGCGCGCCGGGTCGACGTGCAGGTGCGCCCCGTTGCCCTGCGCGACGATGCCGCGGCGATCGAACGCGGTGCCTACCTCTATGCCTCGCGCGGCTGCGCCGAATGCCACGGCGAGGATGGCGGCGGGCGGGTGTTCGTCGACGAGGCCAACGGCCTGCGCCTGGCGGGCCCGGCCATCACGAATGCGCCCGGCAGCGTGGTGGCCGGCTACCAGCCCGCCGACTGGGTACGCAGCATTCGCCATGGCGTGGATCCGCGCGGGCGCCCGCTCATGATCATGCCCAGCGAGGACTTCAACCGCTTCACCGACGACGACCTCGCCAGCGTGGTCGCCTACGTGCGCTCCCTGCCCCCGGCCGCTGCCCGGGCCGCGGTGCTCGAGCTGCCGCTGCCGGTCCGCGTGCTCTACGGCTTCGGCATGATCAAGGATGCCGCCGCCAAGATCGACCACCGCCTGCCGCCGTCGATGCCGGTGCCCGAGGGGATCAATCCCGAGCACGGCAAGTACGTCGCGGCCATGTGCATCGGCTGCCATGGCGAGCACCTCAGCGGCGGCAGGATCCCGGGCGGGCCGCCCGACTGGCCCCCCGCCTCGAACCTGACGCCGGGCGAGGGCAGCGCGCTGGTCCGCTATCCCGATGCGGACAGCCTCATCGCCATGTTCCGCAGTGGCCGACGCGCCGATGGGACGCCGATCCCGGTGATGCCGTTCGAGTCGCTCGGCCGCCTCAACGACACCGACGTGCGCGCGCTGCATCTCTACCTGTCGGGACTGCCGCCACGCGCACAGGGGCGCTGAACCGGAAAGGACACCGAGGCCGGCCGAGGGCTCTTTCGGGCAGCCGGCCGCGGGCTGGCGCAGAATAGCCTGCTCCACCAGCGGAGGCGACCCATGAAGCTTTCCCATGTCCTTGCGCCGTTCGCCCTCGTGTTCACCCTCGGCCCGGCGACCGCCCATGCCGTCCTCGAGGCGGGCGACGAGGCGCCCGACTTCACCGCCGAAGCGGCCCTCGGCGGCGAACCCTTCACCTTCAGCCTGGCCGACGCCCTCGCGAAAGGCCCGGTGGTGCTGTACTTCTATCCCAAGGCCTTCACCTCGGGTTGCACCGTCGAGGCGAAGGCCTTCGCCGATGCCACGCCCCGCTTCCGGGAGCTCGGCGCCACCGTGATCGGCGTCTCGAGCGACGACATCGAGACCCTCAAGCGCTTCTCGGTCGAGGCCTGCCGCAACGAGTTCGCGGTCGCGGCCGACGAGGAATCGAAGGTCATCAAGGCGTATGACGCGCAGAGCTCCTTCTTTCGCAACACCGCATCCCGGGTGTCGTACGTGATCGACACCTCGGGGAAGATCGTCTTCACGCACGACAGCATGAGCCCCGAAGGCCATATCACCCATACCCTCGAGGCCGTCGAGAAGCTGGCGCAATAGGCAGGAGGACAAGAGATGTTCCAACGACCCGACGACGGGCCGGCGCGGCTTCGTCGCCGCCTGCATGGGGCCATCGTTGCCGGTGCCGCATTCGTGCTGCTCGCGCCGGGTGTCGCGGCGGCGCAGGCGCAAGACACCCACCCGCCTGGCAGCGCGGAGCGCTACCAGGCCGATCGCGCCCTGTGCATCAGCGGCCTTTCGCACCAGGAGCGCGAGGACTGCCTGCGCGAGGCCGCGGCGGCGCGGCAGGCCGCGCGACGCGGACAGCTCGAGGTCGACGAAGCGGACTACCGGCGCAACGCCCTGCGCCGTTGCGACCCACTGCCCGAGCAGGCGCGACAGGACTGCATCGCGCGCATTCGCGGCGAGGGCACCGTGATCGAAGGCAGCGTCGAGGAAGGCGGCATCCTCCGCGAGCGGCGCGAACTGGTGCCGCGGCAGGAGGTGATGCCGCAGCGCGAGCTGGCGCCGCAGCGCAAGGTCGTCCCGCGTGAGGTGGTACCGGCCCCTAGCCCGCGCCAGGCGCCTGCGTCGCCGCCGGCCCGGCCGCCAGCAGGCCGCGGCGCTGCCGGTTGAAGTTCCAGGCGGCGAACCCCACGGCGATGCCGCCTGCGGCGAGGACCCAGGCGGTGCCCATGCCTTCCACCAGCAGGCCTGCCAGGGCCACGCCGACCGATTGCCCCAGGAAGAAGGCGCCGGCGAAGGCGGCGACCGCGGCGCCGCGACGCTCGGGGGCCATCTGGGTCGCCTGGACCTGCAGGGTGTTGTGCATCATGTAGTAGCCGAATCCCATCAGCATGCATGCCGGCAGGGCCCACCACCAGGCCGGCGCGAACGCGACCAGCATCAGCGTGCCCGCCATCAGCACCGCGCCGCCGCGCACGAGCGCGGCTTCGCGCATGTGTTGCACGAGCCGCTTCGCCCCGAGGGCGAAGACCAGGCCCCCGGCCGCGAATACCATCACCATGGCCCCGGAGCTCGACAGGGACAGTCCGAAGCGCTCGTGCAGGTGGGTCGCGACGAAGGGCAAGGCGCCATACAGGCTGCCGCCCTCGAGGAAGACCGCGAGCAGCACGACGCGCCCCCAGCGCGAAGCCAGCACCGCCCGGAACTCGCCCCATGTGGACGATCGCTTCCCGTCACGCGGCGCCCGTTGCAGTGCGGCCGCCGGTAGCCGCCGCTGCATGCGGGCGAGCATGAGCGCCATCAGCAGGAAGAAGCCGCCCAGCACGAAGAAGGGCGTGCGCCAGTCGAGATGGTCGGCGGCGAAGCCGCCGGCCCAGGTCCCGAGCGCGAACCCGCTGATCTGCCCGATCAGGAAACGCGCAAGGACCGGCTGGCGTTGCTCGTAGGGCACGACGTCACCGATCCAGGCCATGGCGAGCGGAATCACCGCCGCCGCCGTGACCCCGGCGAGCAGGCGCGCCGCAAGCAGGCTCGAGTGACCCGGCGCCAGTCCACAGAGGGTCGAGGTCACCGCCGATGCGGCGCAGGCAGCGGCGATGACCCGGTACTTGCCGAAGCGATCGCCGAGCGGGCCGAAGAGCAGCTGCGCGAAGCCGTAGGCGATCGCGAAGACGGTCACCACCTGCGAGGCCGCGCCCAGGCTGATCGAGAATTCGCTGGCCAGGCGCGGCAGCATCGCATCGGTCACGCGCAGCGATGCGCCGCTGGCGAGCGCCGCAAGCGAGAGCGCGACGATGGCGAGCACGGGCACGGACGCCCGGTCGGTGGCGATGGCGGTCGGATTGCCTTCGGTCATCGCCAATTGTGGGGCAGGTCCGTGTGCGTTGTCCGCGGGCCGGCGCCCCGAGGTCCCCGGGTCCGTGCCTCCCGGGCGCCGTTCAGGCGCCGGCGCCGCGGCGTACCGCGTAGGCCTCGACCTCGAGCAGGAGCTCGTCCTTCGCCAGCGCGGCGACGCCCACCATGGTGCTCGCCGGCAGGCGGCTCTCGTCGAGGAACTCCTTGCGGACTTCGCGGATCTGGGCGATGGCCTCCGCGCTCATGTCGCGCACGAAGAAGGTGAACTTCAGGACATGCGCGAAATCGGAATCGGCCGCCTCGAGCGCCTGGCCCAGGTTGCGCAGGACCTGTCGCGTCTGCGCCGCCATGTCGCCGGCCCCGACGACGCGGCCCTGCGCATCGTAGGCGACCTGGCCCGAGACGAACACGATCCGGTCGGCGGGGCCATCGGTGACATGCGAGAAGCCGCTCGGCGTCGCGAGCGTGGGGGGGTTCTGGTAGCGAATGGGCGATGGCATCGACGTGTCTCCTGTTGTGCATCCGGGCCTGGGCGTGCACGGGCCATGATAGCCGCGGGCAGGGACTCGCGCCCGATGCACGCCATGGGGCGTCCCGGGCACCTGCAGCCCGCCTCCCCGGTGCACGCGGCGCGCGTGTGGCATGCTGCCCGCCATGCCAGCCCGCCTTTCGCGTCCCTGGGCCATCGTCGCCGCGGTCTTCATCGTCTTCGTCGTCTCCTCGGGCCTGACGATCTACTGCCTGTCGGTCTATCTCCACGCCTTCGTCGCCAGCGGCCGCTTCGGCATCGAGGAGGCCTCGTTCGCATCGAGCACCTTCATGGCGTCGGGCGGCCTCGTCTCCTTCGCGGTGGGCCGGCTCGTCGACCGCCACGATGTCCGGCTGGTGATGAGCGGTGGCGCCGCATTGATGATCGCGGCCCTGCTCGCCGTGCCCTGGGTCGACACGCTTCCGCGCCTGTTCGCCTTCCATATCGTGCTCGGCATCGGCTTCGCCGGTGCCGCCCTGCTGCCGGGCACGACCCTGGTGGCGCGCTGGTTCGTCGCCCGGCGTACCACGGCGATGACGATCGCCTCGACCGGCAACTCCGTCGGCGCGATCGTGCTGGCGCCGCCAGCGGCGATGCTGATCGCGGCGCTCGGCTTCGACGACGCCAGCCGCTGGCTCGCGCTCGCCATGGCGCTCGGCATCCTGCCCCTGGCATGGCTCGTCCTGCGCTCCTGGCCCGCGGAGCTGGGCATGAGTCCCGTGGGCGGCGAGGTCGCCGCGCCCATCCCCGTGTCGCCCGCCGCGGGCGACACGGTGTTCTCGGCCGCGCTGCGCAGCCGCTACTACTGGGCGGCGTGCGTCGCCTTCCTGCTCGGCATGGCCGCGACCGTCGGCGGCCAGACCCACCTGTTCAACCTGATGATGCTGCGCGAACCGGATGCGGCGCGCGCCGGCGCCGCGATCGCCGTGATGGCCGGCGCCAGCGTCGCGGCGCGCTTCGTCGCGATCTGGCTGCTCGCGCGCATGTCGAACCACGCCTTCGTGGTGTCGCTGCTCGCGACGCAGGCCGTCGCGCTCGGCACGATCGGCCTGGCCGAAGGCGACGCCGCCCTCCTCCTCGGGATCGTGCTGTTCGGCGCCACGATCGGAAACTTCGTGACGCTGCAGTCGCTGCTCCTCGCCGAGGCCTTCGGCACCGCGGCCTATGCGCGGCTCTACGGCCTGTCGCGGGTGGTCAGCACCTTCGGCGTCCTGTTCGGGCCGAGCATCATGGGCGTGTTGCAGTCGGCGCGCCAGGACTACGATGGCGCCTTCGTCGCCGCGGGCGCGCTGGCGCTCGCCGGGGCCGGCATGATGCTGCTGTCCGGCCCGGTACCCACCGCGGCGAAACAGCCGGCCGCGGCAGGCTGAGCGCGCCGCTGGCATTCCCGGCGCGCATCGCAATCGTGCGCGGATATCGTTTGAGCGGCGCCGGGCCGGGCGCTCCAATGAACACTCCTCGACGGCCGGTCCCCGGCCACCCGGAGAGTCGCATGAGCCTGAGCTTCGGTCCCCGTCATCGCGCGCCCGGCGTGCGATCCCCGCTGTACAGCGGCAGCGCCTCGGCGCTCGGCTGGCTGAGCTACCTGGGCCCGGCGTCGCCGCGGCCCGTGAGCTACGCCTGCGAGCCGCCACCGGGCACGCCGTGGGAGAACGCGAGCTACGATACGCATCCGGTGCTGATCGAGGACATCCGCCTGCGCACCAGCCTGCCGCACATCGACCGCGAGGGCTTCGAGCTCTGGCACGCGCCTTCGTCCGTGCGCGACTTCCTCGACGACGAGGAGGTGCGCGCCACCTACTACCCCGAACTGGCGGAACTCGCGCTGGCCGCGACCGGCGCGACGCGCTGCCATGTGTTCGACCATCTCGTCCGGCGCCGCGAAGCGGGTCGCCCCGCGCTCGGCTTCGGCCGCAGCAACGGACGCGGACCGGTCGCCGCGAACGGTCGCATCCACAACGACTACACCGTGGCCTCCGGCGAGCGCCGGCTCGCGCTCGTCGTCACCGACCCCGAGGCGCTGCTCGCGGTGCGACGACACGCGATCGTCAACATCTGGCGGCCGATACGCCATCCCGTGCTCGACACGCCGCTGGCGCTGTGCGATGCCGGCAGCGTCGCACCGGCCGACCTGGTCGAAGGCGAGGTGCGCTACGCCAACCGCAACGGGGAGATCTACCTGCTGCGCCACTCGAGCGCGCATCGCTGGGCCTTCGCATCGGCGCTGCAGCCGCAGGAGGCGCTGGTCTTCAAGCAGTACGACTCGCGCGCGGACGGCGTCGCCCGCTTCACCCCGCATACCGCCTTCGACCGCCCCGTTGCGCCCGGCACGCCCCTGCGCGAGAGCATCGAGGCACGGGTGCTGGTGGTGTACGAATAGGCAGCGACGAAACCCTGGCAACAGGAAAGGAGCGACCATGGCCGCAGGACCGCGCAAGCAAGCCTCGATCGAGATCTGGTTCGATTTCGCGAGCCACTACAGCTATCTCGCCGTGATGCGGATCGAGGAAGCCGCGGCCGCCCGGGGCGTGTCGGTGGACTGGAAACCGGTGCTGCTCGGGCCGATCTTCCGCGCCATCGGCTGGCAGTCCTCGCCCTTCGTCGACCAGCGGATCAAGGGCGAGTACGCCTGGCGTGACATCGAGCGGCAATGCCGCAAGCATGGCCTCGAGCTGTCGCGCCCCAGCGTCTTCCCGCGGCCTTCGCTGACACCGCTGCGCGTCGCGCTCGCCGGCGCGACCGAGCCCTGGGTCGGCGACTTCTGTCGCGAGGTGATGCGGATGAACTTTGCGCGCGACCTCGACATCGACTCGGTCGATGCGGTCAGCGGTGCCCTCGGCCGGCTCGGCCTGCCCGCCGCCCCGATCGTCGCGCAGGCGCTCTCGGAGGCCAACAAGCTTGCCCTGCGCGAACAGGTCGAGCGGGCCCGCCGGCGCGGCCTGTTCGGTGCGCCCACCTTCTTCGTGGGCGACGAGATGTTCTGGGGCAACGACCGGCTCGAGGATGCGCTCGATCACGCGGTCGGGTCCGCGCGCTGACCGCTGGGAACGGCATGCGCACCAGCCGGGCACCTCGCGTGACGACCACGGCGACGGAAGCCGAGGATGCGGGCGCGACCGCCGCGACGCGCAGCGCCAGTCGCAATGCCTGGGCCCTGGTGCTCGCGGGCGGCATCGTGATGGGCCTCGCCCTCGGCATGCGCCACGTGCAGGGCCTGTTCCTGCTGCCGGTCAGCCTCGAGCACGGCTGGTCGCGCGAGACCTTCGGCTTCGCGATCGCGCTGCAGAACCTGGTCTGGGGACTCGCCCAGCCCTTCGCCGGCATGCTCGCCGCCCGCTTCGGCTCCGCGAAGGTCATCGTCGCCGGGCTGCTCTGCAATGCGCTCGGCCTCGTGCTGATGGCGCACGCGACGACGCCGGCCGCCTTCCTCTGGAGCGCCGGGGTGTGCATCGGCATCGGGCTGGCGGGCAGCACCTTCGGCGTCATCTACGGTGCGCTCAGTCGCCTCGTCGTCGCCGAGCGCCGGGGCTGGGCGCTCGGGCTGGCGGGCGCGGTCGGCGGCCTCGGGCAGTTCGCGATGGTGCCGGCCGCGCAAGGGCTCATCGACCAGCTCGGCTGGGCGGGGGCGCTGGTGGCCATGGCCGTCGCCATGGCGATGCTGCTGCCGCTCGCCCGCCCCCTGGCCGACCGGGTGTCGACCGACGCGCGGGCGGCTACCGCGCCGGCCAGCGGCGCGGCCGGGCTTTCGGCTGCCATCGGCGAGGCGTTTCGCCATCGTGGCTTCTGGCTGCTCAATCTGGGCTTCGTCGCCTGCGGCTTCCAGCTCGCGTTCATCGCCACCCACCTGCCGGCCTACCTGCTCGATCGCGGCCTCACGCCCGCCGACGGCGTCATCGCCCTGGCGATCATCGCGCTCGCCAACGTGCTCGGCACCTACGCCTGTGGCGTGCTCGGCGGCCTCTACCGACGCAAGAAGCTGCTCGCCGGCATCTACCTCGGACGGGCGCTGGCGATCGCACTCTTCACCAGCCTGCCCGCCTCGAGCATCGGCCTGTACCTCTTCGCGGCGATCATGGGGCTGGCATGGCTGGGTACCGCCCCGCTCACCAACGGTCTGGTGTCGCAGGTGTTCGGGGTCCGATACGTCGCCACCCTGTTCGGCTTCGTGTTCCTCGGCCACCAGGTCGGCTCCTTCCTCGGCGTATGGCTGGGCGCCCTCGTCTACGAGGCGAGCGGCAGCTATGAGCCCGTCTGGTTCATCGCGGTCGCCGTGGGGGTGTTGGCCGCCGCGCTGCACTGGCCGATCGACGATCGCGAGATCGATCGCCCCGCGCCGCTGGCGGCCGGCGCATGAGGCTCTCGCGACATCACCTGCTGCCCCTGGCAGCGCTCGCCGCCACCGCCGCGCTCGTCGGCCTCGCCTGGCTCGATCCTCGGCTCGAGGCCGCGATGCTCGTCCTGCTCAGCTTCTGTTCCTGAGGAGCGCGGCCCGGGCGTGCCCTCCAGGCGCGGGCACGCCCCTCAGAGGACCGCGTCGGGATCGGAGAACAGCTTGTTGAGGATGGCGCTGGGCGTCGCGCCCTTGGCATAGTCCGCATGGCCTTCGTCGCGCAGGGCGGTCGCGGCGCGCAGCATGCCGCCGATCGCCGCGCGCGCCAGGGTGCCGCCCGTGCTGATGCGCTTGACCCCCATCGCGAGCAGGTCCTCGATCTCGAGGTTCATGCCGGGAACGCCGAACAGGACATTGAGCGGGCGGTCGATCTCGCGCAGGACCGTCGCGATGTCCTCGCGACGAACGAGCGCCGGCGCATAGAGCACGTCGGCGCCGGCTTCCTGGTAGGCCTGCAGGCGGCCGATGGTGTCGGGAAGGTCGGGGCGGCCGATGAAGAAGTTCTCGCAGCGGGCGGTGAGCAGGAAGGGGACCGGACGGGAATGCGCCGCCTCGGCGGCCGCCCGGACGCGTTCCACCGCAAGCTCGAGCGGATAGATCGGGTCGTCCCGGCGTCGCGTCGAATCCTCGATCGAGCCGCCGACGACCCCGGCGGCGGCGGCCAGCTCGATGGTCCGGGCGCACTCGGCGGGGTCGTCGCCGAACCCGTTCTCCAGGTCGGCGTTGACCGGCAGCGAGGTGGCCGCGGCGAGTTCGGCCAGGTGCTCCATCAGCTCCTCGCGCTCGATGCCGTAGTCGGGCCGGGCATGCGAGAAGGCGAAGCCGGCGCTCGTGCTGGCCAGCGCGCGAAAGCCGAGCGCCTGCAGCAGCCGGGCGGAGCCGGCATCCCAGGGGTTGGGAATGACGAAGCCGCGCGGCGCCTCGTGCAGGGCGACGAAGGCGGCGGCCCGCTCGGCCTGGCCTGGAAGGGTTGTGCTCATGGTCGGTCCTCGCTGGCGTCGATGACGTTGGGCCAGGCCGAGGTTACACCCTGGCAGCCCACCCTGTAGCGACGATCTCGGCCCTCTGGCATGCACGACACGCATGCCAGCGACGCGTCGAACGCGCTTGCGCGCCCGTGCCGTCGCTGGCGCAATAGGACACCGGCAACTCGCGCACGACCGCCATGCATCGTTCCATCCCGCTGACCCGGCTGCCCTCGCTGGACCTGCTGCGGGGCTTCGTCGCCGTCGGGCGCCACATGAGCATCACCCTTGCCGCCGACGAGCTCTGCCTGAGCCAGTCCGCGGTCAGCCGCCAGGTGCGCTCACTGGAGGAGCGCCTGGGCGTGCCCCTGCTGTTTCGTCGGCATCGGGGCGTGAGCTTCACGCCGGCCGGCGAACGCCTGTTTCGCGTCGCCGACGTGGCGCTGCGCCAGCTGCAGGACGTCGTCGCCGATGTCGGGAGCGCCGGCAATCCCCGGCCGGTCACGGTGTCGGCCAGCATCGGGGTCACCGGCCTGTGGCTGCTTCCTCGGCTCGGCCGGCTCAAGTCACGGCATCCCGGCATCGATGTGCGGCTGTCGGCCGACAACCGGCTCGTCGACCTGCCCGGCGACGGCATCGACCTCGCGATCCGCTACTGCAGGGATGCGATGGCGCCTCCCGGGGCGGTTCCGCTGTTCGGCGAAACCATCGCGCCGATCGCCCACCCCTCGCTGCGTGCCGACCTCGCGCGGGCGCGCGACACCCTCGGCCGGCTGCCGCTGCTCGAGTTCGACGATTCCCGGCCCTGGTTGCAGTGGCGCTCCTGGCTCGACGAGGAAGCCTGGCAGCTTGCCCGGCGCCGCGGCGTCCTGCGTTTCAACCAGTACGACCAGGTCGTCCAGGCGGCCCTCGCCGGCCAGGGCCTCGCCATCGGCCGCCTCGAACTCGTCGGCCCGCTCGTCGAGCAGGGTCAGCTCCAGGTGCTGCCCTCGCCGCTCGCGGTACGCAGCCCGAACCGGTACTGGCTGCTCCAGGCCGAGGAACAGCCGCGCCACGAGGTGTCCGAAGTGGCGTCCTGGATCAGGAACGAAGCCGGCGCGCAGAGTCGTCGCAACGCGGACTGAAGCCATCCCGTCCGCTCGCGCGAGAGGTCGACGATGCAGCGGCTGCTCGCCCCGGCATCGAGGCTGGTGATGAAGTAGTCCCCGTCGACCGCGACCCGCAGGCACTGGCCGTCGACCAGCTGCAGGTCGGGGCTCGCCGTGCGCGCGCCCCGCGCCTCGAACGTGATCCAAAGCCTGCCGCCGGCGCAGCGGATGATCGCGCCGGGCCGCAGGCGCAGGCGAGCGCACTGTTCCTTCGTCTCGAAGCGGTATTGCATGATGGGCCTCCATCGGAGCACCCATTGTGTCCGGCGCCGGCGCCGTCCGGCATGACATCTCGGCCCGCATCGCATGCGCGCGCCGCAACGTCCGAGTCAGCCCGGCAGCATGGTGGCCGTCGGGTCGCTCGCCGGGGGCGGCGTCGGTGTCGGCCGGCGGACCGGTTCTTCAGCCGGCTCGGCGGGCGGCTGCCCGTCGCGCTCCTGCGTGGACGGCGAGGGTTGCCGCGCGCGGGGCTCCTCCTGCGCCGGCTCCACGTGCTTCCCGGTCGGCCCAGCAGGCTTGTCGGACGCCTCGTCAGCCGGCTTTTCCGTTGGTTCGTCCGCGGCCTTCTCCACCGGTTTTTCCGCATCGGAGCCGGCCGGCGCGCCGGCCGCTGCGCGCGCATCGAGCTCGAGCGCCATCAGCACCGACTTGTCCTCCACTTCCCTCTCGGTCGGCTCGGCCACCGAGATGCGTTCGCCCGCCAGGCCATTCGCCTCGAGCTCGGCTCGGATCGCCTCGCCGCGCTGCTTGCCGAGCTCGACGAACCTGGCCTCGTCGAGCTCCTCGGCGTCGCGCAGGGCCTCGAACACCCGCCGGTAGGCGTCGCTCGGGCTGGACGAGGCGGCCTGGCCGGCATCCGGGCCGGCCGTATCCCCCCCTGCGGGGCGCTCGCCGCCAGCCGGCCCGCCTGCGGCAGGCTCGCCCGCGCCGGGCCGCCGAGCGGGGGCCTCGAGCAGCTGGCGCAGTTCATGGGCGTTGAAGCGTTCGATGAACAGCGCCTCNNCAGCGCCTCGAGCGCCGCGCGCGTCGCGCCGTCGCTCATGGCGAGCGGCCCCGGGTTCTCGCCGGGTTTCACGGCGCGGCCGAGCCGGGCGGCAACCTCGCGTCGCAGCTGCAGGCCGCGCAGCGCCCTGCCATCGGCTTCCCGGTTGAACCCGGGTCTGATCTCGAGCGCCAGGCCGGGCCGCTTGCCGAGACCCTCTGCGAGCTTGGCGAGCTTCTCGCGCTCGCTGCCGGGCAGCTCGACGCTGCCTGCATCGAAGCCGATCTGCGAGAGCTTGTCGTCATCGCCAACGCCCAGCAGCGCGCCCAGCGCCCGGAACGGGGCCGTCACGACGCGGGTGACGAGACCGAGCAGCGCCTTGCCGACGATGTCACCCAGGCTGAACTCGGGATCCTCGAGGGAGCCGGAAACCGGCAGGCCGATGTCGATCCGACCCTGGCTGTCCTTGAGGATGGCGACGGCGAGGTCGAGCGGCAGGTTCGGCGCCGACTCGGAATCGACCTTCTCGCCCAGGGTGAGCTGCTCCATCACGATCCTGTTCTCGCCGCGCAGCTGCTGGTCCTCTATCCGGTACTCGAGGTCGAGCGACAGCTTCCCGGATGCGATGCGCCGACCCGCGAAGGTCGCCGAGTACGGCGTCAGCTTGGTCATCTCCACGTTGCGAAACTCCACCGTCGCATCGGTATGTTCGGCCGGCGTGAACAGGTTGATCTCCCCGGCTGCCTTCGCGGTCCCGTACTCGTCGACCTCGCCCTCGATCGCGATCGTCGCGGCGCTGTCCGGATCGTTCGACAGGCTGCGCAGGTCGCCCTTCAGTTCATGGATGCGGGTGCCGAATGGCAGGGCCAGGGACAGGTCGGCGAACTCGACGTCGCCGTCGTCGAGACGAAGGCGCTCGACGACGATCCCGAACACCGGATCGGCATCGTCGGAATCCTCCGGCTTGACGCCCTTCTCTTCGGCTGCCTCCACGACCTGCTCCTGCTCCGCCTTCTCGGCAGGGCCGACGACCTTGGCGATGTTCACGCTGCGGTCCTCGAGGATGATCAGCTTCAAGCGCAGGCCATCGAGCTGCATCTCTTCGATCTCGAGGCCGCCCTGGTTCACCACCAGCTTCGGGGTGGAGAGCGATTTCCAGCCGAGCAGCGTCTCGCCGGTTTCCAGTTCGTGGAGATCCAGTCCGGTGAGCGCCGCGTCGCCATCGTAGTGAAAGCCATCGTCGCCGAAACGCAGTCGCCCCGCGCTCGCCAGACTGCCGCCGGCGATGCGCAGGCGAGCGACTTCGCTCAGGTACGGCTGGGCGATTCCGAGCCCGAGGTCCGAGAGCCGCAGCTCGAACTCCCCGGAAGGCTCGCTGGCGACGATGGAGCCGCTCCCCTCGAACCGGCCGCCTTCGCGGACCTGGAAGCTGGCCTCGGCGGGCCATTTCCCGGCGGGATCGTCGCTGATCTCGCGTATCGCGACATGGATATCCGTCAGGTGGAGCGCCGCCGTGGGCTCGACCGATGCGTCGCGCAACGCCACCTCGCCGCCGTCGAGCGCGAGCTCACCGATCCTGTACCGCCACGGCTCGTCCGCCTCGCCCTCGTCCTTCTCCTCGTCCTGCTGCGATGCGTCCTTCGCGTCGCCGGTCGTCGCGCCCGATGCCGGGGCGAAGGCATCGAGCATGGCGATCGCGCCGTCCGCCGCGCGCATCGCCGCGAGCCTGGCGCCGCCCAGCCGGATCGCCTCGGCCGAGATGCTGCGTTCGGC
>JRYH01003534.1_pt1 | contig 15427 bp, 14 predicted proteins | sample 235351 | NCBI WGS metagenome assembly JRYH01 (sample SAMN03074221, study PRJNA261480) | activated sludge metagenome | biome: Wastewater Treatment Plant; feature: Wastewater; material: Activated sludge; isolation source: activated biomass of a wastewater treatment plant treating wastewater... ... | reverse complement strand
CTCGGGGCCGTAGCTCAGATGGGAGAGCGCTGCAATCGCACTGCAGAGGTCAGGGGTTCGATTCCCCTCGGCTCCACCACTTCCCCACAATCGCATCGTTGATTTTACTAGGTAAATCTGACATTTTTCGTGAGACGTCTTGATTTTTGCCTTTTCATATCCAACAATCTATCCAACAATCAATCACGCTATGGAGGCCGCTCATGGCCCCTCGCCATCAGTGCGCCCGACCGCACAAGCGTTACGGATATTGGTATCTCGTGCGTCGCGTACCGCGCCGCTTCTCCGCCTACGATGCGCGCAATCCGGTGATGCTCAGCACCGGCATTCGCATCGCCGATGACCCGCGCGCGCTGGTTGCCGAGGCTGCGGTTCAGAAGCTCGATCGCGGGCTCGAACGCTATTGGCTCGACCTTAGCGCAGGGCGCGATGGAGACGCCGTCTCGCGCTACGAGCGCGCGCTCGAAACCGCGCGGCACGTCGGGGTGCCTTACATGACCGCCGACATGATCGCGGCGGCCCCCGTCGAGCAAATCGTGCGCCGTATCGAGCTGATCGAAGCCAGAGACGCCGCCGACAAACCCACAGACGTCACGGCAATCCTCGGCGGGCAGGATGTGCCGCCGCTCCTGCTGTCGCAGATGATGGACGAGTTCCAGAAAATCTCCGAAGCCCACCTCGTCGGCAAATCCGAGCAGCAGAAGAAGCGATGGCGCACGCCCAAGGAGACGGCGTTGAACACATTCATCGCCGTCATCGGCGGAGACCGCCCCATGCGGGACGTGGCCCGAACCGATGTCATCGCCTTCCGCCAACACCTGCTTGACCGAATCATCGGCGAGGAGATCGAGATCGACACAGCCAACAAGATCATCGGTCACGTCTCGGGCATGTTCGTCACCATCAATGACGTCAACCAGTACGGGCTGCCCGCTGTCTTCGCAAAGGCGCGCATCTCGGGAGGAAAGGACAAGCAGCGCGTGGCCTTCGACCCGAAGTTCGTACAGACGAGGATCCTTGCCGAAGGCCTGTTCGACGAGCTCAACGACGAAGCGCGCGGACTGATCTATCTCGTAATCGAGACCGGCCTCAGACCGTCGGAAGCCTGCAATCTCGACCGTGCTACGATCCGCCTCGACCACGAGATCCCGCATGTGCAGGTGCGTCCCGACGGGCGCCAGATAAAAACCGACGATTCCTGGCGTGACATCCCGCTGGTCGGCATGGCGTTGAAGGTCGTGCAGAAACATCCGAACGGCTTCCCGCGTTACCGAGACAAGGCGGATTCGCTCTCGGCGCTGGTCAACAAGGCCTTCGAAGCACGCGACCTGCGGCCGGAACCGGGCCAATCTTTCTATTCCTTGCGCCATACCTTCGAGGATCGGCTGACCGCCGTCGAAACACCGGAGAAGGTCGTCGCCGCGCTGATGGGCCACAAATGGCATCGGCCGCGCTACGGCAAAGGTCCCTCGCTCGAGCTCAAGCGCAAGTGGCTGAAGCGGATCGCCTTCCGATCGCCGAAACGCATCTAGCGGCGCTCGTCAGAGGCAAGCGCTCTACCGCTCGATGCTGCGCTTCCGGCTCCGTTCACCGCTCCCGTCTGGACTCTCCGACCGCACCGGCGTCGCACACGAGGGCCGAAGAGTCCGCTCTCTCGTGGCCGTCCCGCGCGGCGGCGAGGCAAAGTATTCGGCCCCGTAGGTTGCGAGAATGCGTTTGGCCTGCTCGGTCGGATCGGTGCGCCGCGCGACCTCGAGTTCGCGCTCAAGACGCGCGACGATCGGCGCATAGACCGGGCCGTGACGGACCACGATATAAGCGGCCAGCACGAGCGCTCGCTCGATGCGCTCGGTCAGGGACCGGGAGGGAACATTTTTTTTGGAAGCGAACACCCTCAGGGCCTGCCCGTCGCCCTTCGCGCGCGACATGCGCGGACGCCCGTTCACATCAGCCTCACACGGGCGGTACACCCACAGCATCGGGGACGGAAACGACGATGGAGAGCCAAGGCAAGCCTCGCGCGAGATAATGCTTTCCGGCTCACTACGGACGCAACCGCGAGACCGCGCAATCCGGAAACGCGGGAATGTGTAGGCCCGGCCGGGAAACGCCGGGCATCCGGGAGAACACGGCCACGACCGCTCCGATCCGATCGGGCACACACGAGCGCATCACCAAGTCGTGCGGACAGCTGCCAGAGCGCTTGGAAACAGCGTGTCCAATCGCGGTCCGGCGCCTACCCTCTCAGTTGGGCGGGTCTTTCTGGAGCGCCTGGCGTCGCGACCTGCTGCAGCGGATGAACACCTAAGCCGAAGTCGAGGGGGTTCACGATGACCTTCCACATCGCTTCGAAGCCGACAATGTTCCCGAACGGGAACATTGTGCTTGAATGGGCGGTCGGCGAGAGCAAAGTACCCGTACGGGAATAATTCGGCCGCTTTCCGTCTCGACGATCGAGAAAGTTCCCGATCGGGAACTTTTTGTTGCTTTCGAGCGTAAGTCGCGGTATAAGTTCCCGTACGGGTACTTATAGATCGTAAGCACTTTGGAATGGGAGGCGGATCGCGATGGCCGATGGCCCCCGCATCGGAGAGCACGAGGCCGCGCATTTCGGCACCTTGGTGCGCGAACGGCGCAAGGCACTCAAGATGAATCAGGACGAACTCGCGCTTGCCACCGGCGTGGGGCGGCGCTTCATCATCGACCTCGAGGCCGGCAAGCCCACCTGCGAACTGGGCCGCTCGCTGGTGGTCGCCAACGCAGTAGGACTGCGCATCTTCGATCTCCTCGCTCAAGACCGCGCGGACAACGCCTTGCTGCCGGACATGATCGACGACGAAGGCTTGCCGTCGTGAACGCGCTGCCGGTCTATTATGAGGCCCGCACGGTCGGCAACATCGAGGTCGGTGCCGAGGGACCGACGTTCCTCTACGATCCGGAATGGCTGCGCACGCGCGGCGCCTTCCCGCTCTCGATCCTCATGCCGCTCTCGACCCGCCCGGTAAAGCCGGCGCTGTTCCTGCCCTGGGCGGCGAACCTGCTGCCCGAAGGCGCGCAGCTCCGAACGGTCGGGCGCGCGCTCGGCGCCTCCCCTGACGACGTGATCGGCATCCTGTCGGAGATCGGCCGCGACACGGCCGGTGCGCTGTCGATCGGCCGGCCCGGCTCCACCAGCCCCGGCGACTGGAAGCCGGTCAGAAAGACGGCCGAGCTCGAGCGCATCATCGATGAACTGCCAAAGAAGCCCTTTCTGGCCGGCGAGGAAGGCGTGTCGATGTCGCTGGCCGGTGTGCAGAACAAGCTCGGTGTTGCCATCGACGCCAGGAACCGCATCTGCATTCCGACCGACGGTGCCCCCTCCACCCATATCCTGAAGCCGGACTCGGAACGCCTGCTCGGCGGGGTGCAGAACGAGGCGCTGTGCCTGACCCTGGCCCGACATTGCGGTCTCAACGTGCCGGACCTGACGACTGGCACGGCGGGCCGGCGCACCTATCTCCTGATCAACCGCTACGATCGCATCCAGCAGGGTGACCGCTGGCGGCGCCTGCATCAGGAGGACTTCTGCCAAGCGCTCGGACGGCCGCCATCGGCCAAGTACGAGAGCAACCAGACCGGCATCAAGGGACCGACGTTGGCCGAGATGTTCGCGCTCACGCGCAATGCGATGGGAGCCCCCGATGTGCTCGCCCTTCTGGACCAGGTGATCTTCAACATCATCGCCTGCAACACCGACGCCCACGCCAAGAACTACTCGCTGATGATCTCCGGGCGGGGATTCGCGCTGGCACCCCTCTACGACGTCATGTGCGCGGCGGCGTGGGAGGGCATTACCCGGAACCTGGCACAGAAAATCGCTGGAAAGAACCGCGGCGAGCACCTCAAGCGCCGGCACTGGGAACGCTTTGCGGAGGAGTGCGGACTCAATCCGACGCAGACCGTACGCCGCGTCGAAGCGCTGGCGACCGCCGCAATCAAGGAGCTCACGGCTGCGACCGACGCGGTGAACGCGATGCCCGCCGGTCCCCACGTGATGGTGAAGCATTTTGCCGACGCCATCGCGCGCCGGGCGCGCGCCTTGATCTCAGGGTTGAACGAGAAAAGCGTCCCGCAACCATCGTCGCCAGACAGACCGAAGCCGGCCAAGCCCGCTTCGGGTCCTCGCAAGCCGAAGGGAAAAGCCCGGCCCGCATGAGCTGAGCGGCGGGTATGCGACGGCACATCTGATCAATGCTCTTCCTGGAGTGGCAATCGGCCCCGTCCCTCTGCCGATCTGGTGTGATGTCGTTCTCTGACAACTCGACCTTGTACTGGTGAGTGCAGGCCATTGTCCTTTTGGTGGTGGCATTGCCGGCAGAGTTGAATCGTGGGGGGTTCTCTGCGGAGACACCGCTCGGCTGCGTCTCGAGGCCGACCAGCGCGATCTTGAGATAGCCGGCATCGCGCAAAAGATTCATCACGCCCATCAGGTGCTCATAGTCAACCGACTTGTCCGCCCGGAGAAAAACGCGAGTCTCCTCGTTGCTCTCGGTGAAGACGTTGATGGCGGCTGGCAGGGCTTCGCGCGCAATCGGCGCGTCGCCAAGGTTGAGCGTGAGGTCATCCTTAAGGGTCAGATAGAGCGGCCGATCCGGGCGCTCGGCCGGCTTGGCGGTCGACGCGGGGAGATCGACATGAATGTCGACGGTCGCGAGCGGTGCCGCCACCATAAAGATGATAAGCAGCACCAACATCACGTCGATGAACGGCGTAACGTTGATCTCGTGGTTCTCGTCGAGATCGTTGTTGTTTCGGCTTTCGCGAATGCCTCCGGCCATGACGGTCACTCCGCTGCCACGTTGGTCGGCTGGCGCCGGCTGTCATTGGTCGGCACCAGGCGGAAATCGAGATCGCGGCTGATCAGGCGTTCGACGGCCGTGGCGGAATCGGCGAGCAATTGCCGGTAGCCCGCGATAGAGCGAGCGAACACGTTGTAGATAACGACCGCGGGAATCGCGGCGACGAGACCGGTCGCGGTGGCGAGCAGGGCTTCTGCGATCCCGGGGGCAACGACGGCAAGGTTGGTGGTGTGTGCTTCCGAGATGCCGATAAAGCTGTTCATGATGCCCCACACAGTGCCGAACAGGCCAACAAAGGGGGCTGTCGATCCGATGATGGCGAGGATGCCGGTGCCGCGCGAGATGCGTCGTCCGAAATGGGCTTCGACACGACCGAGCGCCGACGCGACGCGTTCTTTGAGGCCGACGCTGCCGGCATAGGCGATGGCGGCATCGGAAAGCTCGGCTTCCTCCTTAGCGGCACGCAGCATCAGGGCTGCCGGACCGCCGCGTGCGATCGTGTCCGCGAGGGCCTGGTCGAGGGTCGGTGCGGACCGGATGACCTGCAGATGACGTGGTGCTATTGGACGACGGTGGCCATGACGGAAATGTTAGTTCGGCCGGGTTGAGCGATGGCAGAACGGTCTTGGCGATCAGCCTCGTGGCACTGAGCCTTCGCCCTGCGATCGTATCGGTGGGCAGCGTCCTCACAGCGGTCATAACCGAATTCCATCTGACCTACACGGTGGCGTCCCTACTGACGGCGTTGCCGCCTCTCCTGATGGGTGTGCTGGCTTTGCCCACGCCAATGCTGGCCCGACGCTTCGGGCGCGATCGGTTGCTCATGGCTTCCCTGGGCCTATTGTGTGCGGCAACGGCCTTGCGATCTTTCTCGATCGGGAGCTTTACGCTGCTTGCCTCAACCATGGGCATTGGCGCCGGCATTGCTGTCGTCGGCACGCTGATCCCCGGGTTTATCAAGGAGCAATTCTCCCACCGGGCGGCATCCTTCATTGGAGTTTACGCACTTGCTTGTCGTTAGGAGGTTTGATCGCGGCAGCCGCCACAAGTCTCCTCTTCGAGGCGACACAAGGCGATTGGAGGCTTGCTCTTGGCATATGGAGCGTGACGACGGTCGCAGGCCTGATCGCATGGACCTCCATCTCGACCTGTGTTCGCCGACAGCCTCTCCCGTCGCGAAACTCCCGCATCGCCAGGCTGCCATTGCGCGATAGGAAGGCCTGGCTTATCGCAGCATACTTTTCTTCGGCGAATTTCCTTTTCTTCGGCGCGGTGGCATGGATTTCCCCACTCTTTCAGGAGGCTGGACACTCCCCTGCAATCGCTGGTCTGATACTTTCAAGCTTCCTCGCCGGCTTTACGATTGCCAACCCGATATTCGGAGTCCTGAGCCGATCGTCCGATCGGCGCATATGGCTGGGTCTGTGCGGTGGGCTGACCCTCCTTGGCTTTGCGGCAATCCCTCTTGCCGATGCCCTCGTGTCGTCTTTTGCTGTTCCGATCGGTGCCCTCGGCCTGGGTGGCGCCTTCACGCTCTCAATGACGATGCCGCTCGATAACGCGCGCAGCGTTGAGGAAGCAAATGCATGGACAGCCTTCTCGATGACCGTCGGCTACATCGTCGCCGCGGCTGGCCCCATCTGCGTGGGCGCTCTGCGCGATTGGACAGGCGATTTCGTGGCGCCCAGTTGGCTTTTCATAGTTTTTGCGGTTTTGATGGTCGTGCTGAGCCCGCTCTTGAAACCGAGATATGCAGTTGAACAGCGCCGTTAGCTCGGTTCTCAAGCAGTCTGCTGGACATAGGGATAGAGGACCATTTTTCCTCTCGAGAGACTGCCATAGGTCGCCACCGTCAGGGCAAGCGCCTGCTAGACCATGATCGCTTCGGACCCTATCAGTCCGGAGCGTGAATCACCGGTCTCATCAAAGAGCTAGGGCGCGATCTCGATTCAATCGAAAAGCAATCGCGCTCTAGCGCATATCAACCACGATGACGCTGGCGTTGTCGGGAGCACCGCGCTCGAGCACGGCCTCAATGACGGCCTCCGCGGCATGCTGAGCCGAAGCCGATGAGGCAATGATGTGATGCACCATTTCCGGCGTCAGCACCGCGAAAACGCCGTCCGACGCCAGAACCAGAAAAAGATCGTCCTCATGCCGCGCGAAGCGGGCCACTTCCGGCGTTCCACCGATCGCGGATTTGAAGCGAGCAAGGCCCAGCGCGCGGGTCAACGCAATACCATTGTCCTGGCCGCTTCCTGGGAGGAAGACACGCAATGGCCCCCAGGCGCCGTGCAAAGACCAGACGGCTGCAAGTCGCGAAACGCACTTGCTTTGGATGCGCCTCCTCGACCGGATTGCCGGCGCGGCTATGGACTTCAGGAGAGCGGTTGGGCGCCCCGCGGCCAGGAGGGCCGCGGTCGGCCCTACCGCGTGGCCCGTTGCGGCCCGGGCCACGCGCCCGAGCCCCGCGTCTTGCCGGAGGCGAGCCCGGCAAGAGTCGCGGGTCTCGGCCCATGCGGGTGACGGACCTGGCGCAGGACCATGACCCTCGGCGTCGGCACCTGCTGCCAACACGCGAGCCGCACCTCGGTGCACGACCGTGCTCACACCGAGAACGTCGTCGATCTTTCCCAGCGCTGCCATGCGCTCCCATAGATCGGTCTCCGAGTTGTGTCGGTTTATCAAGACGGTCTTGGCTGACCCCAACGCGGTGATGAGCTCCTGCAACGCGTCTGCCGCCGCGCATGGAAGCCCACAATTTGCAAATTCCGGCCCAAGACTATCGGCCAGAACGTTCAGCTCTTGAATGAGGTGTGGGCCCATCGCCAGGACCTCCTCGGTCGTCGTATCTCGTCAGCAGTGTCGTTACCACCGGCCGGTCCGGACTATCATGGCCCGGCTTCGCCGCCGGCAGGTCGCAGACGGATGCAAGCATCCCGCCGGCTGCCGTACAGACGAGGCAGAGGTGGGCGGCGGTCGCCGTGACGGGCTCCAGATGGCGAGAGAGAGGCTCTCGTCGGCCCGTCGCGGAGACCCGAGATGTCCAGATCCCCTTCCAGCGCCGACGGCAACCGGCCCACGTTCTACGACGTCATCACCAGCAAGATCATCGCCGAGCTGAAGGACGGCCGCGTGCCCTGGGTCCAGCCCTGGGGCACGCCATCCGCCAAGGCACAGCTCACGATGCCTAAGAACGCCTCGACCAACCGTACCTACTCCGGCATCAACGTCCTCATCCTGTGGGGCTCCGTCATCGAGCAGGGTTACGCCGGCCAAAGCTGGCTGACCTTCCGTCAGGCCCTGGCGCTCGGCGGCAATGTCAGGAAGGGCGAGCGTGGCGTCACCGTCGTCTATGCCGACCGTTTCATACCGGACAACGCCAGGCGACGCGCGGCGGCCGGCGGCGGTGAAGCCCGCGCCATTCCGTTCCTGAAGCGCTTCACCGTCTTCAACACCGACCAGTGCGACGGGTTACCCGACGAGATCGCGACCGTCGCGCCGCCCCCGCCCCCGGGCACCATCGAGCCCCGCGTCGAGGCCCTGATCAAGGCCACCGGCATCGACTTCCGCATCGGCGGCGCCCGGGCATTCTATGCGCCGTCCGAAGACTACGTGCAGGTGCCGCCGCCGGCGGCGTTCTTCGAGCCCATCAACTGGCACCGCACCGCGCTGCACGAGCTCGGCCACGCTTCGGGGCATGCCTCGCGGCTGAACCGTGATCTCTCGGGGTCCTTCGGCTCGCGAAAGTATGCGTTCGAGGAGCTGGTCGCGGAGATGAACGCGGCGTTCTGCTGCGCCGCGCTCGGCATCGCGCCGACCGTGCGCCATGCCGACTACATCGGATCGTGGCTCGAGGTGCTGCGCGAGGACAATCGCGCCATCGTCCGTTCCGCATCGCTCGCAAGCAAGGCCGCCGACTATCTCTTGGGCTTTCTGCCCGATGCCGGCGATGCGGCCTCCAACGCACGGAGGGTGGCATGATCCTCCTCACTTCGGAGCTCCATGAGCGTCTACTGGCCAACGGTCGTCACCGCGATGTCGACCACGTGCCCGTGGTCAAGTTCTTCAATCCGCTCGGCGCCGCGACCTGGCTCGCCACCGAGCTCGCCGAGGACGGCGATACTTTGCATGGCCTCGCCGATCTCTGCTTCGGCTGCCCTGAGCTCGGCGCCTTCAGCCTGTCGGAGATGGCGTCCATACGGCTGCCGCTCGGCCTCGGCATCGAGCGCGACCTCTGGTTCGAGGGCAAGTTTCCCCTATCCGTCTATGCCGCGGCCGCGCGCACCGCGGGACAGATCGTCCTCGACGACGACCGCCTCGAGGCCGCAGCCGACGCGCTGCGGCAGACCAAGTGAGTCCGGCTCGCTTCCCCGGCACGCCGCGCGATGCGGCGTGCCGCTTCCCACCCGAGGCGCAACCGGCCAGAGGCAGAGGTGGGCCGGGGATTCATGACGGGTTGGAGGTCGCGAGAGAGTCTCCCGGCCGCCCGTCGTGGAGAACCCAGACATGGCCAAAGCCCTTCCCAAGATCGCGCTCAGCGTCTCGCGCGACATCCCCTTCAACAAACTGGTCCTCAGTCAGACCAACGTACGGCGCATCAAGGCAGGCGTTGCGATCGAGGAGCTGGCCGAGGACATTGCCCGACGTACCTTGCTGCAGAGCCTGACCGTGCGGCCCGTCTGCGATGCCGACGGCAACGAGACCGGACTCTACGAGGTGCCGGCCGGCGGGCGGCGCTATCGGGCGCTCGAGCTCCTTGTCAAGAGGAAGCGCCTCGCCAAGACCGCTCCAATCCCGTGCGTCATCCGTACCGGCGGCATCGCCGAGGAGGACAGCCTGGCCGAGAACGTCCAGCGCGCACCGCTGCATCCGCTCGACCAGTTCCGCGCCTTCCTCGCCCTGCGCGAGAAGGGCCAGTCCGAGGAGGAGATCGCCGCCGCCTTCTTCGTCTCTGTCCAGATCGTGCGCCAGCGCCTGCGCCTTGCCGCCGTCGCCCCATCGCTGCTCGACGTCTATGCCGAGGACGGCATGACGCTCGACCAGCTTATGGCCTTCACTGTCAATCCCGATCATGCGCGCCAGGAGCAGGTGTGGGAGGCCCTGCAACGCTCCTACAGCAAGGAGCCCTACCAGATCCGCCGCCTCTTGACAGAAGGGTCGGTGCGGGTCTCCGACAAGCGGGCCTTGTTCGTCGGCACGGCAGCCTACGAGGAGGCCGGCGGCACCATCCTGCGCGATCTCTTCGAGTCCGACGACGGCGGCTGGCTGCAGGAGCCGGCCCTGCTCGAGAGGCTCGTCGCCGACAAGCTCGAGAAGGAAGCCGACGCCGTCCGCGCCGAAGGCTGGAAGTGGATCGAGGTCGCGCCCGAGCTCCCCTACGGTCACACCTATGGTCTGCGCCGGCTGCGTGGACGCGAAGTGCCGATGACCGAAGACGAGGTTGCCGCCCGCGACGCATTGCAAACCGAGCTCGACCAGCTCGAGGCCAAGTACGCCGAGGTCGACGAGATCCCCGACGAGGTCGACCAGCGGCTTGGCGAGATCGAGACGGCGCTCGCGGCGTTCGACGAGCGGCCGGTTGTCTATGAGGCGGAGGAAGTCGCGCGCGCTGGCGCCTTCGTCAGCATCGACAGCGCCGGCGTCCTGCATGTGGAGCGCGGGTACGTCCAACCCGAGGACGAGCTGCCGGTCGAGAACGAAGACGGCGATGCAGAAGGAGACGGAATTGAGTCGGAAAAGTTGAGCGCAAACGGCACGGAAGCCGATCCGGACGACGACTCGGCCGTCGACGATCCGGAAGAAGACGAGACCGAGGGCGTTCGTCCGTTCTCGGACCGGCTCATGACCGAGCTCACGGCGCACCGCACGTTGGCGCTGCGCGAGGCGGTCGCCAACGATCCTGACGTAGCCTTCCTGGCTACGCTGCATGCGCTCTGCCTGAAGCTGTTCTATCCCTACGGCTTCGACACCTGCCTCGAGATCGACGCCAAGAGCGTCCTGCTCGGCAACGCGTCCGGGCTCTCGGATACCGCGTCCGCCAAAGCCATCGACGCTCGCCACAAGCAATGGTCTGGCTGGGTGCCGAAGGACGCGGGCGCGCTCTGGGACGCGCTGGCCGACCTCGATAGCGACAGCCGACAAGCGCTGTTCGCCCATTGCGTGGGCCTCACCATCAACGCGGTGCATCAGCCGTATGACCGCCGGCCGAAGGCGCTCCACCATGCCGGTCGTCTCGCGACGGCCGTGAACTTCGACATGGCCGCCGCCGGCTGGACACCGACGGTCGACTCCTACCTCGGTCGCGTGACCAAGGCGCGCATCCTCGACGCCGTGCGCGAGGCCAAGGGCGACAAGGCCGCCGACCGCATCGCGCATCTCAAGAAGCCCGAGATGGCCAAGGCCGCCGAGCGCCTGCTCGACGGTGCCGGCTGGCTGCCCGAGCCGCTGCGCACGGTGGGTCACGAGCAAGACGACAGCGGAGAAGCGCCGCGCGTTGCCGCTGCGGAATAACGCATCAGAGGGCGGCGGCCTCGGCTGCCGCCCATCTCTCATCCCTCTTTCGCCCGGCCTCGTGCCGGGCGCCTTCGTTTCAGGAGACCTCTCAGATGGCCGACTATTACTCACCGACCGTTGTGCAGCAGCTCATTCCTGTCGCCGACATGACGCCGCTTGAACGTCTCGTCCTCAGCTTGGTCTTCGAGACCGAACCTGACGGCGATGTGCTTTACCTCTACTCCAGTCTGGGACCGAGCGATGCGATCGTACTATCGATTGACAACCTACGCACCGCGCTGGATGCGTCGAGCGGAAAAGACAGCGTCCTGGCCTCCCATGTCAGGAAGCGTCTCACCGCCGCGCCGCCCGACGACACCGAGATTGATCTCGAGTTCGACGAACTCTCCTGGTCTGAACTCCTGCAGGATATCGTTCGGCGATCGCCAACACTCGACTACATCTCGGTCGTCTCCGCCTTCACCTGCTCCAGGATGCGCCCCGACGGCTTCGGAGGCGGGGTCGTTCTGATCACCGCCGATGCCATCCACAGCAGATCCACCCCGGATATCCTGGATGAGCTTCTGGCATCACGCGGCAAGGGAGGAGGCTGACCATGTACGGCACCTATCTGCGCCTCCACATATCAGTTCACGACGGCTGGCGCGCTGTCGTCCGCGCTGCGGCCCGCAAGGTCGCACCGTATGCGCGGCGCGATCCGAAGCAGCGCGCTGCCCGGCATCGGTTCTACCGGGAGATGCTGGCCTGCCACCGCCGGGCACAGGAGATCGTCTGGACATGGCGGCTTTGACAGCCTTATGCAGATGACCATGCGCTCATCCGCCACCGATCTGGCACATCGCCTCGCGCGCGAGGCCGAGGCGGTATGCAGGCATTATCTCTCCAACGGGCGGCGTGTCGGGCGCTACTGGATCGTCGGCGACGTCCGCAATACGCCCGGCCAATCCATGTACGTGCGCCTGCTCGGAGCCGACAGCGGCGCAGGCGCTGCCGGCAAGTGGACAGACGCGGCCACCGGCGAGCACGGCGACCTGCTCGACGTCATCCGCGAGACGTGCGGCTTGCTCGACTTCCGGGATGTCGCCGACGAGGCGCGCCGGTTCCTGAGCCTGCCGCGCCCAGAGCCCGTTTCGCAGCCCAAGCGGCCGGTCACGCCCACCCTCTCGGGCTCGCCCGAAGCGGCCCGGCGTCTGTTCGCCGCCTCGCAGCCGGTCGCCGGAACTCTGGCTGCAACCTACCTGCATCATCGCGGGATCGACCAGCTTCACGATATCCAGGCCCTTCGCTTCCACCCGCGCTGCTACTTTCGCGCCCACGACACGGCCGCGCGCGAGAGCCGGCCGGCCATGATCGCCGGGGTCACCGATCTCGACGGCACCATCACGGGCGTGTTGCGCACGTGGCTGAATCCGTCCGGCGTCGGTAAGGCGCCGATCGATATGCCGCGGCGTGCCATGGGCCTGTTGCTCGGCAACGCCGTGCGCTTCGGACCGCATGCTGACGTCATGGCGGCCGGCGAAGGCATCGAGACCGTCCTGTCGCTGCGCATTGCCTTGCCCGCCATGCCGATGATGTCTGCGCTGTCGGCACCGCATCTGGCCGCCATCCTGTTCCCGGACACACTGCGGCGCCTCTACATCGCCCGCGATCCCGATGCCGCAGGCGACGCTACCGTGGAAACGCTGACCAGGCGCGCCGAGGCTGCCGGGATCGAGGCCATCCCGCTCTCGCCACGCCTCGGCGACTTCAACGACGACCTCGTCGCCTTCGGCCTCGATGATCTGCGGGCCGTCGTACGACCGCAACTCGCACCCGAAGACGTTGCACGCTTCCTCTTTCCGGCGATGGACCACTCCTGACGCGCTGATCGCGTCCGGTCGCGCTCGGCTCTTCTCTGCCGGCGGGGCCGCGCCCGGCCTTCAAGGGGCGATCGGACGGCAGCCGGCCCGGTCCGGCAACGGCTGTGCGCGGCTTTCTTCCCCTGGCGGCGCTGGCGCGCCGCCATTCCTCGCGAGACAAGAAAGCCGTGCTCGCCGTCCTCCGCTGCCGCTCCGGCCGCGGTCGCGCGGCCCCGCGGTGCAGGCCCGCTCCGCCCGCCGTGAGGGATCGCCGGAAGGCCGCGATGGGCGCGGCCAGACCGGCAAGGAGCCTTCCCATGACCACCAGCCTCGACCAGGAGCCCGCCCACGCCGCATCGGCGACCGACCACGTGCTCGCCGAGCTCCAGCTTTACGCCTACCGGCCGTTCGACGACGAGCCCGATCCGCGACCTCTGCCCGACGGCAACATCGTCGCCGGCGCGGTCGCCGACATCTTCGATGCGCTGGTCGCCACCTTGAGCGACACGCGCCTCGAGCCCGATCTCGAGTCGCTCCTCTGGTCGACGGTCAGCCTCTTTCACCGGGCCGTCGCGCGCATCGAGCGCGACCTCGATGCCAACGAGCGGGCGCAGAGGACAAGCCAGCGTGCTCAGGACGGCTCTGAGATCCGCTCTATCGAGCTCGAGCAGCTTATCGCCGAAGGCCTGACCCTGATCGAGCGCCGCAACGCCATGGAGCTCTTCCGCGATCAGGCGGCCGAGCTGTTTGCCACCCATACAGGGAGCGTGTGGCGGCCCCACGCCGGATCCCTGGTCAGCCGCCACACGCTGACGGCCGCAATGATCGACAGCCGCGATTTCCTCGCCGCCCGGCGCCGCGCGGAAACCGAGCTCTTTCTGCCGCAGGGTCCGAAGATCGCCCTCTCGGGCGGCCTCGACTTCAACGATCATCGCCTGATCTGGGACTGCCTCGACAAGGTGCATGCGAAGCACCCCGACATGGTGCTCCTGCACGGCGGTAGCCGCACGGGTGTCGATCGCATTGCCGCCTGCTGGGCCAGTCAACGCAAGGTGCCGCACATCCCGTTCGAGCCCAACTGGACCCAGTACGCCAAGGCGGCGCCGTTCAAGCGCAACGACGAGATGCTTGCCGTGCTGCCGATCGGCGCCCTCATCTTTCCCGGCAACGGCATCCAGGACAACTTCGCCGATAAGGTGAAGAAGCTCGGCATCCCGCGCCTCGATTTCCGTAAGGCTGGTGGCGCTTAAGGCGCCGCTTCACGTTCTCGCAAATCTCGCGAAAATCTCGACGACGAGCTGACCGTCGCCACTACTCCGGCAGGCAATCACCAATGATACGAGCCCCAGGTGTCTGCTCGACACCCCGCAGCGTACGCATGGCACAAGAGACATCAGAGAAGATCGCTATGCACCGCTTGAGGCCCGATCATCCATTCACGCAGAATCCGGGCTCTCCGCGAGCCTGGCGACGTCTGCACCGCCGAGGGCGCCGGATTTCGTTTGAGCCCGTATCATGACGGCCTGATGCAAGGGATCGACGATACGCACCTAAGAGCCGACGACGTTCCACCAACTTGATCAGCTCCCGGCAACCCCTCGCGTACCTCCGCTTCGCCCTCAGTGGCCCAACGCCTTGCCGATCTCTTCCGTCATCTTCTTGGCGTCGCCGAGCACCATGACCGTGTTGTCGCGGTAGAAGACGGGGTTGTCGATGCCGGCGTAGCCCGAGGCGAGCGACCGCTTGTTGAAGAACACGGTGGCGGCCTTCCACACCTGCAGCACCGGCATGCCGTAGATGGGCGAGGTCTTGTCGTCCTCGGCGGCGGGGTTGACGACGTCGTTGGCGCCGATGACGTAGACGGCGTCGGCCTGCGCGAACTCGGAGTTGATGTCCTCGAGCTCGAACACCTCGTCGTAGGGCACGTTGGCTTCCGCGAGCAGCACGTTCATGTGCCCCGGCATGCGCCCCGCCACCGGGTGGATCGCATACTTCACCTCGACGCCGGCCTTCTTCAGCGCGTCGGCCATCTCGCGCAGCGCATGCTGGGCCTGGGCGACCGCCATGCCGTAGCCGGGCACGATGATGACCTTGGAGGCGTTCTTCAGGACGTAGGCCGCATCCTCGGCGGAGCCGAGCTTCACCGGCTTCTGCTCGCCGCCGCCCGACGGTCCCGCCGCCTCGCCGCCGAAGCCGCCCGCGATGACCGAGAGGAAGCTGCGGTTCATGCCCTTG
>JRYH01002250.1_pt1 | contig 15436 bp, 14 predicted proteins | sample 235351 | NCBI WGS metagenome assembly JRYH01 (sample SAMN03074221, study PRJNA261480) | activated sludge metagenome | biome: Wastewater Treatment Plant; feature: Wastewater; material: Activated sludge; isolation source: activated biomass of a wastewater treatment plant treating wastewater... ... | reverse complement strand
TCCACGCGGCCGGTGATCCAGTAATAGCCGTCCTCGTCGCGCCGGCAGCCGTCGCCGGAGAAATAGGTTCCGGGATAGTTGCTGAAGTAAGTCTGCACGAAGCGGTCGTGATCGCCGAAGAGCGTCCGCGCTTGCCCTGGCCAGCTGTCGAGAATCACCAAATTTCCCTGAGCGACGCCTTCGAGAAGCACGCCACGGTCATCGACGATCCCGGGGCGCACGCCGAAGAAGGGAAGCGTCGCCGAGCCCGGCTTCAGATCGATGGCGCCCGGCAGCGGCGAGATGAGGATCCCGCCGTTTTCCGTCTGCCACCATGTGTCGACGATGGGGCACCGCCCTTCGCCCACCACGCGATGATACCACTCCCAGGCCTCCGGATTGATCGGCTCGCCGACGCTGCCGAGGAGGCGCAGCGACGAGCGGCTGGCGCGCTTCACGAAGTCATCACCAGCGCCCATAAGCGCGCGGATCGCGGTCGGCGCCGTGTAGAACGTATTCACCTTCCACTTGTCGACCACGTTCCAGAAACGCGACGCGTCAGGATAGGTCGGCACGCCTTCGAACATCAGCGTGGTGGCGCCGTTGGCGAGCGGCCCATAGAGGATGTAGCTGTGGCCGGTGACCCAGCCGACATCGGCCGTGCACCAGTAAATGTCCCCGTCGTGGTAATCGAACACGTACTGGTGGGTCATCGCCGCGAAGACGAGATAACCACCTGTCGTGTGCACCACACCCTTAGGCTTTCCCGTCGAGCCCGACGTATAGAGAATGAAAAGGGGGTCCTCGGCGCCCACTTCCACCGGCGGGCAATCGGCCGAGACCTTCTCGATCTCCTCATGCAGCCAAAGATCACGGCCGCCGGTCCATGAGATCGGGTTGCCGGTGCGGCGCACGACGAGCACCTTCTCGCCGCCCGTGGCGCACTTCTTCAGCGCCTCGTCGGTGTTCTTCTTAAGCGGGACCGTCTTGCCGCCGCGCAATCCCTCGTCGGCGGTGATGATGAACTTCGAGCCCGCGTCCTCGATGCGCCCCGCGAGGCTATCCGGCGAGAAGCCGGCGAAGACGACGGAGTGAACGGCGCCGAGACGGGCGGCAGCGAGCATCGCGTAAGCCGCCTCGGGGATCATCGGCAGATAGATGGTGATACGATCGCCCTTCGTGACGCCGTGCGCCTTGAGTACGTTCGCGAACCGGCACACGCGCTCGTGCAGCTGGCGATAGGTGATCGTGGCGTCCTCGGTCGGGTCATCGCCTTCCCAGATGATCGCGACCTGATCGCCGCGCGTCTCAAGATGGCGGTCGATGCAGTTGGCGGTGACGTTCAGCGTGCCGTCCTCGAACCATTTGATCGAGACGTTCTGGGGATCGAAACTCGTGTTCTTTACTTTGGTGTAGGGTTTGATCCAGTCGATACGGCGGCCGTTCTCGCCCCAGAAGCCTTCCGGATCATTCACCGAGCGCTCATAGAGGCTTTTGTACTTCGCGCTGTCGAGCCAAGCCCGGCTCGCCCAGTCCGGCGTGACCGGGTATGTCTTTTCCGACATGTGAATTCCTCCCGAAGCTCGATCTTTGTTCTCAACGTATTATGGGCAAGCGGGCGGCGAGCGACAACTTCCCCCTTGGTCGAAGGGCTCGCAGCCGATCTCAAATGGCTTCGCCGCAGCGCACAATCAGACGCGGCTTCATCGCGCCGTGGCAGCGCGGAAACCGAGCCGGGGCTCGTTCGCACCGGAATCATCGGGCTCGGGACCGGGATCATCCGGCGCATGCGGCGCTCTGAAAATTTCCATGCGCGGCGGGGCCGTTTCCCCTTCCGATGAGCGTGGGGCCGGCTTCGGCGCGGGCGGCTCAACGGGCGTCTCTGCCGGCGCGCTCGGCGTCTCCTCGGCAGACGGCGCCTGAGGCGCAGTGGTGGCCGCCGGCGGCGCGTTGGGCGGCGGCTCGCTTTGTGGCACGTCGCCTTGCGGCTTCGGATTGTCATCGACAGCGACCGCCCGCACGATCACTGTTTCAGGCTCGCTCGAGGCGATGAACTCGGTCAAGTCGGCACCGAGGATACGCTCTTCGCCGCTTTCGACATCGTCGGCCGGAACGCGCCAGGAGAACGCATCGAGCGCGCCGGTCACAGGCGAGACCGGTGCCCAGCGATCGGCAATCACGCCATCAGCGATCCAGGCCGCGTCACGCGGCGCCGTGACGGCGCGAGCCAGCCACTCACGCGCCTTGCCCTTGTCGCCGCTCTCCTCGGCCTCGATGCGGGCCATCAACGCCGCCATGCGCCGCGTGAGCCCCTCTTCGAGGAACGGCTGCAAGATGCGCCGCGCCTCCACATAGTCGCGTGCTTCGATGGCGGCCACTGCAACGGCGATGGAGCTTTCAACGGACATGGGGTTCAGCGTGAACAAATGCTTCACGCGGTCGAGCCGGTCCCGCGGACTGTCGCCGATGCGCGCATAGGCGTAGGCCGTGGCGAGCTCGGGATGCGGCGCCCTCGTCCACGTCTTCTGGATGACGCGGGCCGCGCGCGGCGTGTTGCCCCGTGCGGCGAGCAGGCGCCCGGAGATCGCGGCCGCAGGTATCAGCGACGGCGCGAGGCCATGCGCCTCGAGTGCCAGCGTCAGCGCCTTTTCGGAATCGTTTTCTTCCAGCGCCTGAGCCTGGGCGGCGAGAAGCACGGCGCGGCGGCGATCCGCCACCGGCCGCTCCACATGCCCATGGCGCCTCGCGAGCGCGAGCGTCTCAAGTGCGCCGCTCCAATCACCGGCCTTGCACTGGAGCTCGAACAGCGCCTCGACCGGCCAGGAGAGTTTCGGATTGAGCCTCAGCGCACGCTCGGCAAACTGGCGCTGCGCCTCCGTCTCGCCTTCGCGGCCCGCTTCGAGGAACAGGCCGCGCAAGCCGAGCTGCTCCGTATCCGGGGATGCGAGCATGGCTTCGAAAATGCGCCGCGCCGTCGCCTTGTCGCCGGAGAGCTGCGCTGCCTGGGCGCGCAAGAGATGCGTCAGCGGCTCGTTCGGAAGGGACTTGCGCGCCTGCAGCGCGTAGCGCGTCGCCATGGACCGATCCCCGGCGCCGATGGCGATCATGCCCGAAGACAGCGCGTCAAGACCACGCCTGTGGCGCCGCCGGGTGAGGAAATGGCTGACTGCGGCGGGGCTCGACCAGACCTGGCTCAAAAGATTCCAGACGAGCAACGCGAAGCCGATCAACGCGGCGAAGATCACGACCGCGCGGAACACGCTGGTCTCGATCTCATAGCCCTGCCAGGTGAGGAGGAGCGAGCCCGGCCGGTCGGCGAGCCAGGAAAGGCCGCTGGCAAGCAGGACGACCGCGAGGAGAAAAAGGACGAGACGCGTCATCGCTCGCAGCCCTCTTAGTTCTGTTGCGGAGCTGGAGCCTCATCCGGCACGGCGGCCGGGGGCGCCGGCTCGGATGCACCGGAGAGCGAGGCCTTGAGGCGGTTCTCCACGCCGGCGATGGCACGGTCCACCGTGTCGCGGGCCGTGACCTTGATCAGCCAATCCTCGAGCGGAATGCGCGCGCGCTGCGGCAGGGTCTTGGCTTCCGACAGCACGTCGCCAAGGCGGCCTTCGTCGAGGGCCGCCTCCATCCGGGAGACGATGGCCTCGGTGCTGGTATCGCCCGGATCGTGGCTGATCTTACGGACGCGGACGACGGACTTCGCGCCGGCGAGCAGGCGATCGAAGACGGAGGCATCCGCAGGCTCGAGATCGGCGTCGAGGACGGCATTGAGAAGCGGACGGAACTCCGCCTTGAGTTGAGCCGGCGTGGCGACGCCGGCCTCCTGAAATCGTTCAAGGGGCGAGAGATCGAGCTGGCCGCCCGAAACCTTCCGCACCTCGTCGAGCTCGGCGGAATAGCCATAGCCGAGGCCGCGGTCGAGCGCACGTTTAAGGCTCGAAAGCTCGAGCGAGAGCACGATCCGCTCGGCGTTCTGGCGGCGAATCTGCTCGTGCTGCACGACGCTCTGCACGTTCTGCTCAAGCTCGGCGAGCTTGCTGTTCACCGTGCCAACGGCTGCCGTCACGTCGGCGGGCTTGGCAAACGCCTGGAGCCGGGAGTCGAGAGAGCTTCTAAGCTCGCCGAGCGCGCTCGAAAGACGCGCCGTCTCCTCTTTGGTCACATCGACGGAGGCGGTGAGACGCTCCGTATCCGCCTTGGCGGCCTCTGCCCGCTCGGCGCCGCGCGCCTGCTCGGTGCGGATCTGCGAGAGCTCGCGATCAAAGCGGAGCGTCGCCGACCTCGCAGCCTCGGCCGACTCCTCGGCGGCCGCAAGGCGCCGGTCAGTCTCGGCGGGAATGCTCTTACGAAGCTCGGCCAGCTCGGCCTTCAACGCTGCTTCGACGTCGGCGATCTTGCCGGAGATGGCCGCAAGCTGCGGAACGCCGCCCTCCGTATTTCCGCTCGCCTCGCCGATCATGCGAAGCTGCTCCTCGAGGCGAGAGATGCGCTCCTCGCTGCCGTTCTGCTGTGCCGCGGCCGCAAGCGATTTCTGCTCGGTCTCGAGCGACTGCTGCGTCGCGCTCAGGGCCGTCAGGCTGCGCTCCAGATCATCGAGCTTCGCGAGACGGCTCTCCGCCCCGCCGATGCGGGCATCGAGCGCGGCAACGTCGCCGCTCTCCCGCGGTAGGGCTTCGAGCGCCGCGATCCGGGACGCCAGATGCGACAGGCTTTCGTTGGTTCCGTCGGACAGCCAGCCGGGGCCGAGAACCGAGGCGCCGGCATAGACGAGCGCGCCGCCGATCACGCCGGCACCGACATGGGAGAAGAAGCCGCCGCGCGGGGCGCCTGTGGGCTGCGGTGGCGGCGTCGGTCTCGCCTTCGAGCCGGCCTCCGGTTTCGTGCCGGTTTCGGATTTCGGCTGATCTTGGGGTTTCTGGGCGGACGAGGGCGCTCCCTTGGCAGACGTAGCGGGAGAGACAGTCGGCTTCGCGGGCGCAGCCGAGGACGCTCCAGACGGTGTCGAGGACGCGGGCGTTGCCGTCGAGGGTGAGCCGGACGCGGCTTTTCCAGGCGAGGGCGCGGCCGCCCCGGGGCCCGCGGCAGGCGCCTCAGGCGCAGGCGGCTTCACCTCGGTCGCCTTGAGGTCCAGCGTCGCGTGGGGCCGCTTGGCGGCAGATGCATCGCTGCGGCCAGCATCCTTCGCGGGATCGGGCTTGTCGATCATGGGAGCAGGGTCTCCAGAGACTTGCGGCCAGCCTGAGGGTAAGGCGGAACCTTAATCCAAGTCTGGCGTCTCGCGTGCGATAAGAGCAAGCATTTCTTGCGAATTGGGCAAGCGGGCGACGGCGGCATCCGCCACTCCGAGGGGCGCAAGCTCTCGGGCCACGGCTTCCGAGAGGCAGAAGTGGCGCAGACCGCCGATCATGGAAGCAAGAGCAGCATCGGCGACTAATTTAGCGTAAACCCGCGCCGTTCTCGGCGACATCAGAACCACGCCGTCGAAACCTCCCTGGCGCAGCCGATCCGCAACCGCTGCGGGGAAGGCCGTCGTCGTTTCCGTCCGGTAGACAACCTCGGTGCGGATCTCGTAGCCCAAGGGGGCGAGCGCGCCTTTCATGTCGAAGGCCAGCGTATCGCTCGCAATGTGCATCAGCGCGCCGGCGGCAGGCGTGGCCTCGGCACGGATGATTTCGGCCAGCTCGCGCCCGGTTCCCGGGCCCTCCACGACATGGCGGAAGCCTAAGGCGCGGGCCAGCTCGCCCGTGCCCGGCCCGACTGCGAACAGCGGCAGATCGAGGGCACGGCCGAAAACGGGTGCCACGGCGCGCAACCCATTGCGGCTGGTTACGATCAGCGCCTGGACGCCATCGATGGGCGGCATCGGTCCCGTCAGGCTGATCGCGAGCAGCGGGGCCTGCGTGATGTGATGGCCCGCCGCCGCCAGCGCCTTGCTCAGGGGATCAGGCTCGCCATCGAGGTCCGGCCTCGTCATCAAAAGACGCATTACGCGGACCGCCATAGAACGGAGTTCGCGCCCTGCTCGATGAGCACCTCGGCGGCGGCATGGCCCAGCGCGGCGGCCTCGGACACCGGCGCCTCGCGCGTGGTTTCGAAGCACTGCGCGCCATCGGGCGAAAACACCATGCCGCGGAAGCGCAGTGTGCCGGCGGCGAGCTCGGCTAGGCCCGCGATCGGCGTGCGGCAGTTGCCGTCGAGCCGCGCCAGAAAGGCGCGCTCCGCCGTGACGCACAGGGCCGTGGGTTCATGGTTAAGCGAGGCTGCGAGACGCCCGGCCTCGGCATCGTCCTCACGCACCTCGATGGCGATCGCACCTTGCGCGACGGCCGGCAGGATCGCATCCGTCTCGATCGGTGCGGTGATGCGGTCCGCCATGCCGAGACGGTTGAGCCCGGCACAGGCCAAGAGCGTGGCGTCGGCGACGCCCTCGGCAAGCTTGCGCAGCCGCGTCTGGACGTTGCCGCGGAAGCCCACGATCTCGACATCGGGCCGGATGCGCTTCACCTGGGCCTGCCGCCTGAGGCTCGACGTGCCGACCACCGCCCCTTTGGGCAGCGCTGCGAGTGAAGCATGCGCCAGGGAAATGAAGGCGTCGCGCACATCCTCGCGCGGCAGCACGGCACCGATGGTGAGCCCCTCCGGCAGCCGCGTCTGCATATCCTTCAGCGAATGCACCGCAAGGTCGATCTCACGCGCGAACAGCGCCTCCTGGATCTCCTTGGTGAACAATCCCTTGCCGCCGACCTCCGCCAGCGGGCGATCCTGGATGGCGTCTCCGCTCGTCTTGTAGATGCGCACTTCGAAGGCCTCTTCCGGCAGGCCGTGCGCTGCCATCAGGCGGCCCCGCACCTCGTGGGCCTGGGCGAGGGCGAGGGGCGAGCCGCGCGTGCCGATGCGGATGGTGCGTGCTTGCAAGTCGAGGGCTCCAGGTGTTAGGGCCACGGGGCTCCGCGGCGGGCGGCGCCATTAATGCCCGCCTCCGCAATCGAACGCAAATGGGCCTTGCTCAGATGACCGGCCTCCGCATTTTACCGCCAAACCGCATGGTCAGGATTCCTGAGGCGCTCATGCCAGACTGGGCGGGGCACCACTACCCTAAGCGGCAGAGGCGCCTTTCGTGACGACCGTGCAGAACACCAGTGAGCAGCGGCTCCTCGTCCTCGGCATCGAGACGAGCTGCGACGAAACGGCCGCCGCCGTGGTGGTGCGGGACGGGGAGGCGGAGGGCCGCATTCTCTCCAATGTCGTGCGCTCGCAACTCGCCGAGCATAGCCCGTATGGGGGCGTCGTGCCGGAGATCGCCGCGCGCGCCCACGTCGAATGCCTGGATACACTCGTGGCGGCGGCCCTTGCCGAGGCCGGCGTCACCCTGGCCGACCTCTCCGGCATCGCCGCGACGGCTGGGCCGGGGCTCAATGGCGGCCTCGTCGTTGGGCTCGTCACGGGCAAGACGCTCGCGCTGGCCGCCGGCAAGCCGTTCCTCGCCATCAACCATCTCGAAGCTCACGCTCTGACGGTCGGGCTCACGGATGGGCTGGCGCCGCCCTATCTGGTCCTGCTCGTGTCGGGCGGGCATACACAAACGCTGCTCGTGGAAGATGTCGGCCGCTATCGCCGGATCGGGACCACCGTCGACGACGCCATCGGGGAAGCCTTCGACAAGACGGCGAAGCTGCTCGGCCTCGGTTATCCGGGCGGCCCGGAAGTGGAGCGTGCAGCGCGCGCCGGCGATGCCAGGCGCTTCCCGCTGCCGAGGCCCATGGTGGGGCGCGCGGAGCCGCATTTCTCCCTCGCCGGCCTCAAAACAGCGCTGCGCCAGCGGGCCGAGGCCGCCGCCCCGTTGAGTGACCAGGATATCGCCGACCTCTCGGCCGCGTTCGAAGCCGCCGTGTGCGACATCATCGTCGATCGCGTGGGGCGCGCCATGGATCTCTCAGCAGGAAGCCTCGGCGAGGGCGCGCGGGTTCTCACCATCGCCGGCGGCGTCGCGGCCAATAAATCCATCGCCCGGGCGCTGGCTGGGCTTGCGGACGCGCGCGGTTTCCACCTTGCTGTGCCGCCTGCCGCATTGTGCACGGACAACGGCGCCATGATCGCCTGGGCGGGCGCTGAACGCCTGGCACGCGGGCTCACGGACGAGCTCGACGTCGCTGCGAAACCCCGTTGGCCGCTCGATCCCGGGGCGCCGGCCGCCATCGGTGCAGGGGTGAAGGCGTGATGCAACGAGCCGCCACGGCCAGCCGTGCGGAGAAAACGAGGGCGCGATGCCATTGACGATAAACAGCATCGGCGTGATCGGCGGCGGCGCTTGGGGCACGGCGCTGGCGCAAACGCTGACGCTCGCCGGGCGCCGGGTCGTGCTTTGGGCCCGGGAGCCGGAAACGGTCGCCGATATCTCGACCCGGCACGTCAACCGGGCCTTCCTGCCAGGAATAGAGCTCGATCCACGTCTCGAAGCCACCAGCAGCCTCAGGGACTGTGCGGCGTTGGATGCCATCCTCCTCGTCTGCCCGGCACAGCATGTGCGCGCTGTCACGCAGGCGCTGGCGCCGCACGTCCGCGCGGGACAACCGCTCATCGTCTGCGCCAAGGGCGTCGAGCAGGCGAGCGGAAAACTGATGGGCGAGATCCTGGCCGAGACCGTGCCGGACATGGTGCCGGCCGTCCTCTCCGGCCCGAGCTTCGCCGCAGACGTGGCGCGCGGGCTCCCGGCGGCGCTCACCATCGCCTGCCGCAACGAGGTGCTCGGCAAAACCCTCGCCGAACGGCTCGGAGACCGCCAGCTTCGCCTCTACTGGTCGGACGACCTGATCGGCGTCGAACTGGGAGGCGCACTCAAGAACGTGCTCGCCATCGCGGCCGGGATCGTTGACGGCAAGGGGCTCGGAGCGAGCGCGCATGCCGCCATCGTCACACGCGGGTTTGCAGAAATGCGCCGGCTGGGGCGTGTGCTCGGCGCACGGCCGGAGACCATGATGGGGCTTTCCGGCATCGGCGATCTCGTGCTCACCTGCGGCAGCAAACAATCGCGCAACATGAGCCTAGGACGCGCGCTCGGTCAGGGAGAATCGGTGGAAGCCGTTCTCGGACAGCGGATCGCCGTGACGGAGGGCGTCTACACGGCTGCGGCGGTGGTCCGGCTGGCTGAGCAGAAGCGGATCGACATGCCGATCACCATGGCCGTGCATGCGGTGCTCGAGGCGCGGCTCTCAGTGGACGACGCCATCTCCGGGCTCATGAGCCGTCCGTTCAAGGCCGAGGACTGAGGGCGCAGGGCCGTTTCCGGTTTAACTGGCACGTGGATAGCTCTCATTTATTCGAGATACCGTTCACGCTCTCGATGCTGGCGGCCGCCGTTACGCCGACCTCCAGCTGGACGGCTCGCATCTCAAGCGATCAGGCTCTAAGGTTGCGACACCTGTTCAATTCTACTGAGCGAAGTGAGAGACGCATGGCCTATTGGCTGCTCAAATCCGAGCCCGACGAATTCTCCTGGGACGATCTGGTCGCGAAGGGCGCCAAGGGCGAGCCTTGGACAGGCGTGCGCAACTACACGGCCCGGAACAACATGAAGGCCATGCAGATCGGCGATCTCTGCTTCTTCTATCATTCGAATATCGGCAAGGAGATCGTGGGCATCTGCGAGGTGATCGCGCTCGCCCACCCGGACGATACGGACGACACTGGCAAATGGCAGTGCGTGGATGTCGCTGCGCGCGAGCCGCTGCCGAATCCTGTGACCCTCGCCGATGCGAAGGCCAATCCGAAGCTTTCCGACATGGCGCTCGTTACGGCCTTCCGGCTCTCCGTGCAACCGGTGCGCAACGAGGAATGGGCGGAGGTATGCCGCATGGCTGGACTTCAGCCGGCAAAGCGCCCGAAAAAGAAGATATGAGCGGCGCGCTCAATCCTGCCGATCCCGTTTCCGCCGCGCGCTTCATCATCGCCAACACCCGGCCTCTCACGCCACCGCTGGTGCCGGAGATCCGTCTGCACCTGGCCGAGGAAAGCCTGCCCATTTGGCAGAAGACGGAAGAAGAGCTGGGCGAGATGAACGTGCCGCCGCCGTACTGGGCCTTCGCCTGGGCGGGCGGGCAGGCGCTCGCACGCTATCTGCTCGATACGCCGCATCTCGTCGCAGGAAAGGCGGTGCTCGATCTCGGCTCGGGGTCGGGCCTCGCCGCCATCGCCGCGATGCGCGCCGGGGCGGCGTCGGCGCTGGCCGCCGACATCGACCAGCTCGCCATCGCGGCCGTGAGACTCAACGCGACGCTCAACGCGGTCGAGATTGCGACAACCGATGACGATTTGCTCGCAACCGAACCGGTTCACGTCGGTGTCGTGCTCGTCGGCGATCTTTTCTACGAGCGGGACCTGGCCGGGCGTGTGATGGCTTACATCGAAACGGCAGCCGCGGCAGGAGCTCTGGTGCTCGTCGGCGATCCCAAGCGCAGCTACTTTCCGGAGGCGCGCTTCACGAGGGCGGCGGAGTATCACGTGCCGGTCACGCGCGAACTCGAGGATGCGGAGATCAAGCGCTCCTCAGTGTGGCGGATGTAGCGGTTTTTCCGTGAATGCCGCGAGGCGTCGCGGTCATCGCGCGTCATTGCTTCGTGCGCGGCTCGCGTTGGCGACGCGAAAGCTTGGAATGCAGAGCCCGCGCGGTGGCTTCGATCTCGTGCATGCGGCCGTGACGCATCTCGGACGCGACGATCTTCACGGCGGCTGGAAGGGTGACCGGATGCGTGAGGCCGAGACGTACCATGATGCGCAGAGCCTCCTCCTCGGCGGCATCCTGAACATTGATCGGCTGGCGCATCCGCAAGATGAGGCTGTCCAGAACCGGGTTCCGCGGCGTCATGACTACTCCCCCTCAGGATACCGGAAGCAGGCGAGCTTCAGCCCTCATTAAAGCCTTGAACGCCAAGGCGGGTTCCGCGCCTATCGCCGCATCCCTTTCCTTAAGGACTGCACGTCACAAACTGTAACCCTGCCCCTTGAACGGCAGACCGTTTCAGCCTATCAAGACGCGCCGCCGGAACGTTTCCTGCTTTTCGGCGCCGGCATCGCCGCAATAGCTCAGTTGGTAGAGCACGTCATTCGTAATGACGGGGTCACAGGTTCGAGTCCTGTTTGCGGCACCATTCTCATTATTCTCATTCGCATAGCGTCGCATTGCTCCTGCCTGCCATGAGTTCGGTGGTGGAAGGGTGCTGTGCTGCACCCCTTGGGCCTAGAGCGCTTTCACTCTCATCGGAATCGGATTGTGCGACGTGAACGCGCTCTAAGTTTTTATTTGAGAAACTGATTCACGTTCTTGGTGAATTCGCATCACCTCAAACGATCAGGCTCTAGAGCATTTTCCGTTCGCTTGCGCTCACTGCAAATTCTCTAGTTGCTTGTTTGAGCGAGCATCTTCACCCATTCGGGCGATGCCGCCCGAATGGGATCTGCTCTAGGCCGTGCCGGACCAGCATGCAGCAAGCAGTGGCAGATCGAGCGCGAGAAGGTCGATCGCGCGGCGGGCGATCTGGTCGATGATTTCGGCCGTGGTCTGGGGCGCAAGATAGAACGCCGGCACCGGCGGCGCGACGATGGCGCCATACTCCGTCACCGCGGTCATAGCGCGAAGGTGACCGAGATGGAGCGGGCTTTCCCGAGCGACCAGCACCAGCCGCCGCCGCTCCTTCAGGTGAACGTCCGCCGCGCGTGTGAGAAGGTTGTCCGCCAGCCCCGACGCGATCGCCGACGTCGTGCGCATGGACGCTGGCGCGACGATCATCCCTGCGGTGCGAAAGGACCCGCTGGCAATGGTGGCGCCGATATCGCGAATGGGATGGCGGTGGAAGGCCGCCTCCTCAAGGGTGCGCAATCCTTCAGGCCCGGTCTCGTGGGCGAGCGTGCGCTCGGCGGCCGCGGTGACGACGAGATGCAGCTCCACCTCTGCCATGGCACCGAGGATGGTAGCGATGCGGACGGCGATTGCGGCGCCCGACGCCCCGCTCACGCCCAGCACGATACGCTTGCGCTCCATCAACGCTCCTCCGAAGTTGCGGTCTCGCCGAGGCCTAGCCGCTGCCACATCTCATCGACGCGCGCCGTTACGTCTGGGCTCATCGCCAGCACGCGTCCCCATTCCCGCTCCGTCTCTGCGCCGATCTTGTTGGTTGCGTCGATGCCAAGCTTACCGCCAAGCCCTGACAGAGGAGACGCGAAATCGAGATAGTCGATGGGCGTGCGGTCGATGACCATAAGGTCGCGCGAGGGATCCATGCGCGTCGCCAGCGCCCAGGAGATGTCGCGCCAGCTGCGCACGTCGATATCCTCGTCCACCACAACGATCACCTTCGTGTAGGAGAATTGCTGAGCGAGGCCCCAGAGCGCCATCATCACGCGGCGCGCCTGGCCGGCGTAACGCTTCCGGATCGATACCACCGCCATGCGGTAGGAGCAGGCATCGGGTGGAAACCAGCAATCGGCGACTTCCGGGATCTGGCGCTTGAGAATGGGCACGAAGAGATCGCCCAGCGCCGCACCGATGATCGACGGCTCGTCGGGAGGCCGCCCGGTGTATGTGGAGAGATAAATGGGATCGGCCCGCATCGTGATGGCGGTGACGCGCATCAAGGGAAACGGCTCGACGGAGTTATAGTAGCCCGTATGATCGCCGAACGGTCCTTCCGGCCTCGTCTCTTGCGCCGAGACCATCCCTTCGATGACGATCTCGGCGTCGGCCGGAACCATGAGCGGCACGCTCACGCAGCGGGCGAGCCTCGGGCTCTCGCCCCGCAGGATGCCGGAGAAGCGCAGTTCCGACAGCGTTTCGGGAAGTGGGAGCACCGCTGAGAGAATGGTGGCCGGATCAGCACCGATCACAACCGCGACCGGCATATCGCGACCTTCAGCCGACCACAGCCGATGATGCGCAGCGCCACCGCGATGGGCAAGCCACCGCACGATGGCCTCGTTAGGCCCCAACACCTGCATGCGGTAGACGCCAGCATTGTAGCGCGAGATGTGCTCATCGTCCGGCGGGCGGGTCAGCATCAGCGGCCAGGTCATGAGCGGGCCGGGCTCTCCCGGCCAACAGGTCTGGATCGGCAGCCGGTCGAGGGCGATGTCGGCGCCGGTCAGCACGCGCTGCTGTACGGCAGGGCGGCCAACGAACGTGGGCCGCATGCTGAGGATGGCCTTAACCATCGGCCAGCGCTCCATCACGTCGCGCAGCCCATTCAATGGCTCCGGGTCGCGCAGCGCGGCGAGCAGCGCGCCGAGGCGGCCGATGCCCTGATCGGCGACGCCAAATCCCCAGGCTACGCGCTCTGCCGTGCCGAACATATTGACGAGAACCGGCATATCCGACTCCGTCTCGTCGGCTCGTACGGGGCGCTCGAATAGAAGTGCCGGGCCGCCGCTCTCGAGCACGCGCCGGTGGATCTCCGTCATGTCATGCACGACCGAGACCGGCGCAGTGATGCGCGTCAGCGCACTCTTAGCGTCGAGGAACTTCAGAAAGGCACGCAAATCGCCAAACTTCGGCAGATCCCGCACGGCGCTCGGTCTCCGTCATCGATGTCCGGGGCAGTAAGCATCGAGCCGGGATGGACGGTTTAACCTCGGTCAAGCGATGCGCGGCGCGGCGCGGCTAAGAAGATCGCGAGGAGGCGTCATGCTTCAACCTGCATCGCGACCCGTCCGCCGCTTGCCCGCCATCGTCGCGCTGGCCATGCGGCCATTGCCGCTGCTGCCGCTGCAGATGGCTCTCGAGCGTCTGCTGGCCGGCATTCTCGCGCGCCATCCCGATCTCGTCGGACGGCTTTCCGAAATCGAGCGGCGGCGCATCGCCATCGAGCCCGATGATCTCCCCTTCGTCATCGTTCTCGAGCCCCTGCGCGGCACCATGAGCTTGCGCGTGGTGCGCACCCTCGAGACGGAGCATGTGCACGCCCGCATCCGCGGACCGCTGCCGGTTCTGACCGGGCTCGTGGATGGGCTTTATGACGGAGACGCTCTCTTCTTCTCGCGCGATCTCGTCGTCGAAGGCGATATCGAAGCCGTTCTCGCCCTTCGCAATGCGATCGACGATGCGGATGTCGATCTCGTTGCGGAGATCGCCGAGACCTGCGCCGCTTTCGGGCCGCCCATCGGCGGTCTCAAGCCGGCGATCACGCGCATCCTGCGCTCGGTCATCGGCAGTGCAAGCGGGGCCGGAGCGAGGCCACTCCAATGACGCAACAACCTCAAGGCGCGCTCGAGCTCGTGTGTCCGGCGGGTACTCCGGCCGCGCTGCGAACCGCCATCGACGCCGGCGCGGATGCGGTCTATTGCGGCTTCCGCGACGAGACGAACGCGCGCAACTTTCCCGGCCTCAACTTCAGCCGCGACGAGATGCGGACTTCGATCGCCTATGCCCACGAACGCGGCGCAAAGGTGCTTATTGCCATCAATACGTTCGCGCGCGCCGGCGATGTCGCGCCGTGGCTTCGCGCCGTGGACGATGCGGCGGCGCTCGGGGCGGATGCCGTCATCGTCGCAGATCTTGGCGTGCTCCATTACGCGGCCGAAACGCACCCCGATCTGCGGCGGCACCTCTCCGTGCAGGCTGCAGCAGCCAGCGCCGACGCGATCGACTTCTATGTGAAGACATTCGGCGTGAAACGTGTCGTGCTGCCGCGCGTGCTGACGGTGGCTGAGATCGCGGCCGTGACGCGCGCGGTCTCGTGCGAGACGGAAACGTTCGCCTTCGGCGGTCTCTGCGTGATGACGGAAGGCCGCTGCTCGCTTTCCTCCTACGCGACGGGGAAATCCCCGAACATGAACGGCGTGTGCTCTCCCGCAAGCCACGTCAGCTATCGCGAGGACGGCGGCAGCCTCGTCTCTCGTCTCGGAGCGTTCACGATCAATCGCGCCGAGGCCGACCAGCCGGTCGGCTATCCGACGCTTTGCAAGGGGCGCTTCCGGACCGAAGCCGGAGAAGGTTATCTTTTCGAGGAGCCTGTGAGCCTCGACGTGCGCACCCTGCTGCCGGATTTGCGCAAGGCCGGCGTGACGGCGATCAAGATCGAGGGCCGGCAGAGAAGCCGCGCCTACATCAAGGCCGTGGTCCGCGCCTTCCGGGAGGCGCTGGACGCGCTCGGCACCGACGGCCCGGTTCCCATCGCGCCTCTTGCGTCCATGACCGAAGGGCAGAGCATCACGGCCGGCGCCTATCGGAAGACGTGGCGGTGACGCCGCACGGAGGACGTCTGGACATGTCTCGGATATCGCTGTCGCTCGGCCCCGTGCTCTTCAACTGGCCCGCCGCACAATGGCGGGACTTCTATGCGCGCATCGCCGACGAAGCGCCCGTCGATTGCGTCTATGTCGGCGAGGTCGTCTGTTCGAAGCGTCAGCCGTTCTTTGCGGATTCGCTGCCGGACGTCATCGAGCGGCTGGAGCGCGGCGGGAAGACCGT
>JRYH01018314.1_pt1 | contig 15456 bp, 15 predicted proteins | sample 235351 | NCBI WGS metagenome assembly JRYH01 (sample SAMN03074221, study PRJNA261480) | activated sludge metagenome | biome: Wastewater Treatment Plant; feature: Wastewater; material: Activated sludge; isolation source: activated biomass of a wastewater treatment plant treating wastewater... ... | reverse complement strand
GAAGGTGTCGCCGTTGGTGGACAGCACCTCGAACTGCTTCTCGCCGTCGACGTCGGCGATCTCGATGATGGACACGTCGAAGGTGCCGCCGCCCAGGTCATAGACCACGACCTTGCGATCCCTGCCGCCGCCCTTGTCCAGGCCGAAGGCCAGCGCCGCCGCCGTCGGTTCGTTGATGATCCGCTTGACTTCCAGCCCGGCGATGCGCCCGGCGTCCTTGGTGGCCTGGCGCTGGCTGTCATTGAAATATGCCGGGACCGTGATGACGGCCTCGGTGACTTCCTCGCCGAGATAGTCCTCGGCGGTCTTCTTCATCTTGCGCAGCGTTTCGGCCGAGACCTGCGGCGGCGCAAGCTTCTTGCCGTGCGCTTCGACCCAGGCGTCGCCGTTGTCGGCGCGCATGATGCGGTACGGCATCAGGTGAAGATCCTTCTGGACCTCCTTTTCGTCGAACTTGCGCCCGATCAGCCGCTTGATCGCAAACAGCGTGTTCTTCGGGTTGGTGACCGCCTGCCGCTTGGCCGGTGCACCGACGAGAATCTCGCCATCGTCCATGTAGGCGACGATCGACGGCGTCGTGCGGGCGCCTTCCGAATTTTCGATCACTTTCGGCTTGTTGCCCTCCAGGATGGCGACACAGGAATTGGTCGTCCCCAGATCGATGCCGATGATCTTGGCCATGGTCTTGTCCTCACGAGAGAATTGTTCGTTGACGTAGATGCGACCGAGGCTGCGGAATTCAAGCCGCACGCCTCTGTCCGACGAATGCGGACAGGTGTTCCTAATCCTGCACGACGGTGACGAGCGCCGGGCGCAGGACGCGGTCGGCGATCAGATAGCCTTTCTGCAGGACGTGGGCGACGTGGCCCGGTGCCACCGGAGGCTGCAGGCCGGCCGCCGGCACGGTCGAGATCGCCTGATGCAGGTTCGGATCGAATTTTTCTCCGGCCGGGTCGATCTCGACCAGCCGGTTCTTCTCGAACGCGCTGCCAAGCAGTTGCAGCGTGGCGCCCACCCCTTCCTTCATGTTCTCGACGTCCGGCGCATCGGCCGCCAGTGCCAGCTCCAGGCTGTCCTTGACCGGCAGCAGACTCTCGGCGAAAGCCTCGATGCCGAACTTGCGCGCGCGCTCGACCTCGTCGCGGGCGCGCCGACGCACGTTTTCCACTTCGGCGACCGTGCGCAGGTAACGATCCTGCAGCTCGGCCAGCTTCTGTTCGAGCTCGGCCGCTGCGCCGGCACCGCCCTGCAGGGACGAGATGCCGCCGCCGGAGCCATCGGCTGCCCCGACGCCCTCCGGGTTCGACGGATCGACCGCCTCTGATCGCTCTTCCGCCCACTCGGGCGCGGATGACATCGAACCGGGTGCTTCCGGCTGGTCAGAATTCACTGCAGTTTCTCCAGAAAAACGGCTTCGTCTCCGTCCTGTCGGCGCGCCTGCCGACGCTTCCGGACGGACTCCCTGAAAATGTCGTGCCCGGGGTTGCAGATTTCAAGTCTGCGCGGCGAAATGATCCGGCCGGCTCATCCGGCCGGCTCATCCGGTCGGCTCACCTGACCGGCTCACCCGGCCCGGCGACCCCGGCGGAGCGCTGCGTCTGCCAGCCCGCGAGGTTGGCCTCGGCCAGTTCCCCCAGCGCCTGAATGAAACCGGGCGCATCGTTCAGCGCCGGAATATAGCGGAATCGTTCCCCGCCGGCAGCCAGGAAGGCGCTGCGCACCTCGATCGAAATTTCCTCGAGCGTCTCGAGGCAGTCGGCCACGAAGCCCGGACAGACGACGTCGATGCTGCGCTCACCGCGACGGGCGCATTCGACGACGGAGGCCGAAGTATACGGCTGCAGCCAGGGCGCCGGGCCGAAGCGCGACTGAAAGGTCAGCATCCACTGCGCTTCGGACAGGCCAAGCCGCGCTGCCAGCTGCTCGGCCGTACGGCGACACTGCTGCCCGTACGGGTCACCGCGCGTGACCGAGCGCTGCGGGATGCCGTGAAAACTGATCACCAGCCGATCACAGCGGCCTTCGCGCGCCCACAGGTCGCGTACGCGTTGCGCCAGCGCTTCCAGATAGGTGTCCTGGTCATGGAAATCGCGGACGAGCCGCACGGCCGGCTGTACCCGCCAGCGCGCCAGCACCCGCGTCACCGCATCGAACACGGTCGCCGTGCTGGAGGCGGCATATTGCGGATACAGGGGCATGACCAGCAGCCGTTCGAGGCCCTGCCGATAACATTCGTCGAGTACCGAGGCAATCGAGGGCGTGCCGTAGCGCATTGCATGGCGGACATCGACGTCGTGCCCGTGCTGCCCGAGCCAGCCCTGCAGCAGGCTCGTCTGACGCCGGGTGTGCAGCAGCAGCGGTGAGCCTTCCTTCGTCCAGATGGCGGCGTATTTCGCCGCCGAGCGGGCCGGCCGCAGTGGCAGGATGATTCCGTACAGCAGCGGCAGCCAGAGCACGCGCGGCATCTCGACGACGCGCCGGTCCGACAGGAATTCGCGCAGGAAGGCACGCAGCGCCGATGCGCTCGGCGCCGTCGGTGTGCCCAGCTGAACCAGCAGGACGACCGTGCGCGCGCGCTTATCGGCGGGGGATTCGAAACGCACCGCGTCTGTTCCGCTTCCTGCCGCACGCCGTTGGTGCGATTGCAACCGGTGCAATCGCGGCCGGCGCGATCGCTGCCGATCGATCCGCGTGTACCGCTGTGTGTGCACCCGGGCATGCACCCGTTCGTCGCCGGATCGGCAAGCTCTTCAACTCCTGGAGCTGAGTGCCGTCGACACCAGCCGCGCCGTGATGTCGACGATCGGGACGACCCGTTCATAAGCCATCCGACTGGGCCCGATGACACCCAGCGTGCCGACCACGTGTCCATCCGACTCGTACGGTGCCGCGACCACGCTGAGCTGATCCATCGGCAGCAGTTCCGATTCGCCGCCGATGAAGATCTGCACGCCGGCGGCGTGACTGGACGCATCGAGCAGCTGCAGCAGGCCCGTCTTGCGCTCGAACAGATCGAACAGATGGCGCAGGCGCGCAGCATCGTCGGTCAGGCCGAACAGATTGCGCTCGCCCGAGATGACGAGCGGATCGTCGTGCTCGGGAACCACGCGCGTGCTTGCTTCGACGGCCTGGTGCATCAGGGTGGTGATGTCGTCGCGCAGTGCGGCCAGCTCGGACTGCACCCGGCTGCGGATCTCGTCGAATTCGACGCCGGCAAACTGGGCATTGATGTAGTTGGCCGCCTCGACCAGCTCATCGCGGGTGTAGTCGCGCCGGGTGGCGAGGATGCGGTTCTGTACCGTGCCGTCCGGCGCGACGATGATCAGCAGCACCCGCTGATCGGACAGACGGAGAAATTCGACCTGGCGGAAACTGCTCGCCCGCCGCGGCACGAGGACCACGCCGGCGAAATGCGACAGCCGCGACAGCAGCGATGCCGCCACTGACAATACGCGCTGCGGATCATCCGGATGAATGTGACCCTGCAGCGCTTCGGTTTCGCTCGAGTGCAAGGGCTCGACGACCAGCATCGTGTCGACGAAAAACCGGTAGCCGCGCGGCGTCGGCACGCGCCCGGCCGAAGTATGCGGACTGGTGATCAGGCCCATCTCCTCGAGATCGGCCATGACGTTGCGCACGGTGGCCGCCGACAGCTCAAGCCCGGAATGGCGCGACAACGTGCGCGATCCCACCGGCTGGCCGTCGGCGATGTACCGCTCGATCAGGGTCTTCAGGAGGATTCGGGCACGTTCGTCCAGCATTTCCCCTTATTGTATGGGCAGCCCGCGCGGTTGCAAGCGAAGCCCCGGAAAGCCCGACGGGCAGCGGCGCGCGCATTTTCCCGTTCCGACCCCGCCATATGCTCTAATCACTGCATGAACGACGCATTTGCCTGTGTGGGCCTGATCGGACGCTGGCGTTCGAGCGAGGCCGCCGGCTCGCTGATCGAGCTGGCCGCGTTCCTGCAGGAGCGCGGGCTGCGTGTGCTGATCGAAGAAGGAGAGCACGCGGGAGACGCCGTACAGGGTCTGCAGCGCGTCGAGATCAGCCAGATCGCCGAGCAGGCCGATCTGGCGATCGTGCTCGGCGGCGACGGAACCATGCTGGGTGCGGCGCGCGCGCTCGCGTGCCGCCAGGTGCCGCTGGTCGGCATCAATGCCGGCCGGCTCGGCTTCATCACCGACATCGGCCTCGATGCCTGGCGACCGGCGCTGACGTCGATTCTCGAAGGCCGTCATGCATCGGAGGAGCGCACCCTGCTCACCACCCGGGTGGTGCGTCAGGGCGAGACCGTCTGGAGCGAACTGGCGCTCAACGATGTCGTCGTCAGCCGTTCCTCGCGCGCCGGCATGATCGAGCTGCAGGTGCACGTCGACGATCTGTACATGTACAACCAGCGCGCCGACGGCCTGATCATCGCCACGCCAACCGGCTCGACCGCCTACGCACTGTCGGCCAGCGGACCGATCCTGCACCCCTGCGTGCAGGGAATCGTCCTCGTGCCGGTGGCGCCGCAATCCCTGTCGAACCGTCCGATCGTTCTTCCGGACGACGTGACGATCACGGTGCGCGTGATCGAGGGGCGCGAGCCGCGCGTGGCGGGCGACATGCAGGTCTTCAACGACCTGCACACCGGCGACGACATCATCGTGCAGCGCGCTCCGTTTCGCACCCGCTTCCTGCATCCGCGGGACTACAGCTATTTCGCCACGCTGCGCGGCAAGCTCAACTGGCACGAGATGCCCAGCCTGCGCCATCCCGGCGCCCAGGTCTGAAAACGTGTGAAGCACGTTCCGAGAATCCAACCGACGTTTCCCGCCTTTCGATGCTGCTGCGCCTGCGACTGGAAAATTTCGTCCTCGTCGACGCCGCCGAACTGGACTTCGCCGACGGTTTCACGGTGCTGTCGGGCGAAACCGGCGCCGGCAAGTCGATCCTGCTCGACGCGCTCGCGCTCGTGCTGGGTGCCCGTGCCGATGCCGCCAGCGTGCGCACGGGCAGCAGGCGGGCCGACATCGTGGCCGAATTCGCCATCGGCCCGGCGCTCGACGAATGGCTGCACAGCCGCGATCTGGACGGCGATGCCGGCGTGGCACTGCTGCGCCGGGTCGTCGAAGCGGACGGGCGTTCGCGCGCGTTCATCAACGGCCACCCGGCCACGGCCGGTCTGCTGCGCGAGCTTGGCGGCCAACTGGTCGAAATCCACGGCCAGCACGCCTCGCAGTCACTGCTGCGCAGCGACGGTCAGCGTCAGCTGCTCGACGACTTCGGGGCCCACGCCGACCAGCTCGCGGCTGTCGAACAGGCCTGGCGCGCCCGGCAGACTGCCCTCCAGGCGCTCGCCAGGGCCGAGGACGGCCAGCGCGAACTGTCCCTGGAGCGCGAGCGCATCGCCTGGCAGCTCGAAGAACTCGACGCACTGCGGCCCGACAGCGGCGAATGGGAAGCGCTGGAGAACGAACATCGCCGCCTGGCGCATGCCGCCGGCCTGGCCGACGGCGCATACGCCGCGGCGGAAGTCCTCGTGGAACGCGATGACGCGCTGGGCAGCGAACTGCATCGGGTCATCCAGCGCCTGCGCGCGCTGGCGGCGATCGACCCGACGCTGAACGAGACCCTCGCGCTGCTCGATGGCGCATCGATCCAGATCGGTGAGGCGGCATCCTTCCTGCGCGAATACGCCACCAGTGTCGATCTCGATCCGGCACGGATGGAGGCGCTGGACGCCCGCATCGGCGCCTGGTTCGCGCTGGCGCGCAAGCTGCGCCTCGAACCGGAGCAGTTGCACGATGAGTGGCTTCGCCTGCAGCAGCAGATGCACGAATGCCTGGATGCACAGGACATCGATGCGCTACGCGCCAGAATGCAGGAGACGCAGGCCGCCTTCGATCGGGAGGCCGCGACACTGACCCGTCGGCGCCGCGCCACCGCCGCCAGGCTGGCGAGCGCGGTCACCGACAGCATCGCTGCGCTGGGAATGGCAGACGCGGAAGTGCTGATTGTCATCGACGAGCGCGCCCCGGGCGCCAGCGGCAGCGACCAGGTGGAATTCCGCATTGCCCCGCATGCCGGCGCCGAAGCCCGGCCGCTGGCGAAGATCGCCTCGGGCGGTGAACTGTCGCGCATCGCGCTGGCCATCACCGCGGTCGCCGCACAGGCCAACGCCGTCCCGACGCTGGTCTTCGACGAGGCCGACGCCGGCGTCGGCGGTGCGATCGCCGATGCGGTCGGCGAACGCATGCGCGTGCTCGGCCAGTCCAGACAGGTGCTGTGCGTCACGCACCTGCCGCAGGTTGCCGCCAAGGCGCATCATCACTGGCGGGTGCTGAAAACCGTCGTCGGGGACAGCGCGTCGAGTGCGGTCGAACCACTGACCGACGAAGCCCGGGTCGAGGAAATCGCGCGGATGCTCGGAGGGGCACGGATCACGCCGACGACGCGGCGCCACGCCAGTGAAATGCTGACACAGAGGCGGGACTGACGGACGTGCGAGGCAACCAGCCGACTGCTTCGCACCTTTCGGGTTCAACCTTTCGGGTTCAACCTTTCGGGTTCAACCTGACGCCGGAACCATCCGCCCGGGGTTCAAGTCTCGCGCTTGCGTTTCTCGGGCCGGAATTCGCAGTCTTCCTTGATGCAGGTCCCGTACAGGGACAGCGCATGATCCTGCAACTCGAATCCGCGTTCGGCCGCAATGATCTTCTGCCGGCGCTCGATCTCGGCATCGAAGAATTCCTCGACCCGACCGCAATCGACGCACACGAGATGGTCGTGGTGTGAGCCTTTTTCGAGTTCGAAGACCGAACGGCCCGACTCGAAGTTGCTCCGCTTGAGCAGACCCGCCTGCTCGAACTGCGTGAGCACGCGATACACCGTCGCCAGCCCGATTTCCTGCTTCTCGGCCAGCAACTCGCGATAGACATCCTCGGCACTCATGTGCCGGTTGTCGCCGGACTGGAAGATCTCGAGGATCTTCAGCCGCGGGGCCGTCGCCTTCAGGCCCATGCTTTTCAGTTCGGAAGTCGTCGACATCCCTGCTCGTGACCATTCAACACGTTCGCGCACCCCGTCAGCACCGGGGCATCGGTGCCGCGTTCGACGCTACCCGTATCATAGCGGTTCACTTCGAGGGAGGCTCCCGAAACCATGTCGTCCGCTCCCCGGTCCGCCGTGTGGTCCGCCGTGCAATCTCTCGTGCGATCGCTTGCGCAATGGCGCGCACGATCGGCGCTGCGGTTCGTGCCCGTGCAGGCACCCGCATCCCCGTGTCCGTGCGTCGACGTCGATGCCCGCAGTGATCGGTCCGGCCGCCGCAGCGGCGCAGCCGCCGAGCCGCACCGGCCGCGCGTCGGCGCAGCAGGCCGATCCGGCCGGTATGCGACGCTTGCTGTCCTCGTCGCCGGCGCGGCGGCTGGTGGCTGTGCGCTGAACGATCCGAATCGCAGCGGACTGCTCGAGCCCTACCGCATCGACCTGCCGCAGGGGAACTATGTCACCGCCGAAAACGTCGATCGCGTCGAGCAGGGAATGACACGCGAACAGGTCCGTTTCGTCCTCGGCACCCCGTTGCTGCGCGACCTGTTTCACCCCGATCGCTGGGACTACCTGTTTCGCTACCGCTTTCCTGACGGCACCGTCGAACAGCGCAAGGTGACGGTCCATTTCCACGACGATCGCGTGGCTGCCATCGAAGCGGACGCGTTGCCGCAGCGCGAGGACGCAACCGATCCGGCCCTGCCTGGCTATCGGCCGCCCCGGGCGCAGGCACGGGCGGACAGCGACGGCGACAACCAGGACACGGACAAGGCCAGGGACACCGGGTCCGGAAACGGCAGCGACAGTGACAGACCCGACTCCGGGTCAGTGGGGGATCCATCGTGACGATGAATATCTGCGTGGCCGGTGCAACCGGACGCATGGGGAAAATGCTGATCGAAGCCGTGCTCGATGCGCCGGATGCGCGTCTGAGTGGTGCGCTGGAGTTGCCCGGCAGCAGCGGACTCGGCCGTGATCCCGCGGAATTCCTCGGCCGATCGAGCGGCATCAGAATCACCAGCGATCTCGACGAAGGGCTGCGCGAGGCCCGGTTCCTGATCGACTTCACACGCCCGGAAGGCACGCTCGTGCATCTGGAGCGCGCGCTCGCGCTTGGCACCGGCATGGTCATCGGCACGACCGGCTTCGACGATGCCGGCCTGGCCGCCATCCGTGCGGCGGCGGAACGCATCCCGATCGTGCATGCACCGAACATGAGCGTCGGCGTCAACGCGGTCTTCGAACTGCTGGCGGCCGCCGCGCGCATCCTGGGGCCGGATTACGACGTCGAGATCATCGAGGCGCACCATCGCCACAAGGTCGATGCACCGTCGGGCACGGCACTGAAGATGGGCGAGATCATTGCCGGTGAACTCGACCGGAAACTGGCCGAGGTGGCCGTATACGGACGCGAGGGCCACACCGGCGAGCGCGACCCGTGCACGATCGGCTTCGCCACGGTGCGCGGCGGCGACATCGTGGGCGACCACACGGTCATGTTCGCCGGCATCGGCGAGCGGATCGAGATCACGCACCGCTCGTCGAGCCGCGTCACCTATGCCCAGGGAGCGCTGCGCGCCTGCCGCTTCCTGCATGCCCGTGAACGCGGGCTGTTCGACATGCGCGACGTGCTCGGACTGCGCGGGGAAAGCGCGTAGGGCGTGAAGCCTTCCTTCTGGCGCGCCCGCCGGGCGCAGCCGCGCGCCTTGCACGTTCCGGACAGGTGACTTTCGATCGCACCACGCTCGTCGCAACCGCAGGAACACTCGTCCTGCATGCGGCCATCATCGCCGGCCTGCTCTGTCCGCGCACGATCACGCCGCCGGAAAAGATCCAGCCGGTGCGGATCGTGCTGCTGGACGAAGACCCGGCAGACCGGGCAGATGGTGGACCGGCCGCGGGACCCACGAAACCGGCGACTGCGGAAGAGGCGACCCCGGGCACTCCGGCCAGTCCCGCCAGCGAGCCGGCGGCGACAACACCGGCCCCCCGGGCAGAGCGCGAGTCCGAGCCTGCCCCGGTTCCCGTTCCAGCACCGACCCCGGTTCCGGCACCGACCCCGGCACCGGCGCCGACTCCGCCACCCGCTCCCCCCCCGGCTCCCACCCCGGCTCCCACCCCGGCTCCCACTCCGGCTCCGGCTCCGGCCGCAGCGAAGTCGCCTCCCCCGCCTCCCGTGAAATCCGCTCCGACCGCCCGTCCGCGACCACCCGCCCCGGTGCCACCGCCGGTCGCCGCGGCGGCAGAAAGACCCCGGGCCAGCCCACCAAAACCCGGGCCGTCCGGCCGACCCGACAAGGCACCGGCACCCTCTCCGGCCGCCGTCCACGCCGCGCCTGTCACACTCACGCCCACAATCCGTGCGGCACCACCCGCAGAGCAAGCGGGGACGACTGCTGCAGAAGTGCCGTCGGCCCCCACCTCAACCGGCCACGCCGACGTACAGCGGTCGGCAACCCCCGTCACCGTGCCTCCGGCCGGTGCAACGCCCACGACCGGCTCCGGCAGTGGCGAGCGCGTTGCACCCGCAGACGCGAGCGGACCGGCAGGCATCAGCACGACGAATGGCGCCGGAATGCCGGCGCAACGGACGGCACCCCGGATCGACGCCAGCTGGCGCGGCAATGTGCCACCGCCGTACCCACCGGTCGCGCGACGGATGGGCGATCAGGGCGAAGTGCATCTGGACGTGTACATCGGCACGGACGGCACCGTGCAGGAAGTGCAGTTGCGCAAGTCGAGCGGCTCGCCATTGCTCGATCGTGCTGCGATCGACACGGTGCGCCAGTGGCGCTTCGAGCCGGCCATGGCCGACGGCGTGCCGGTGGCCGAGTGGTACCGGAACTGGCGCTGGGTATTCCGGCTCGAGGACGGTCCGCGCTGAAGCCGGCTGGCCGGCGATCCCCTGCGAAGGCGGCGCACCCGCCAGAGCGCATGCAGCAGACGGCTGCCGACACGCTCAGAACGTGTGAAGTAATCGGCCGCGCCCGGGAGGCTCGTCAGGAAGCCGCGCCGGCCAGCGCGTCGCGCACGATGCCCGGCGTCAGGATCTCCGGGAGGATCTCCGGCACCGGCGCTCCGGGCCGGTACAGCAGATAGAGCGGAACTCCATTACGCCCGAATCCGGCCAGCGAGCCGGTGATGTCCGGATCACGATTCGTCCAGTCGGCGCGGAATCGGGCCACGCCGAGCTCGTTCATCCGCGCGACGATCGACTCCCGGTCCAGCACCAGCCGCTTGTTGACCTGACAGCTGACGCACCAGGCTGCCGTGTATTCGACGAATACCGGCCGACCGGCGTCACGTGCCTGTCGAACCGCATTTTCCGACCACGGCAGCCAGCCGCCACCATCGATGCGGGCATCGGCCCGCGCCACCTGCGCGGATGACGACGGCAGGACAGGTCCGGCGGCCGGCCAGGCGACCCATACCCCCGCCGCCACGCTCGCTGCCGCCAGTGCGCCGGCAAGGATGCGCTGCCGCGCCCGGGATGCGTCGCTCGAGCCGCGCGCAGGCGGCGCATGCTGGATGAAACGCCCGTACAGCCAGGCGGCAAAACCGAGCAGCACGGCACCTGCGGCGAGTGCGAAGACCGCGTCGATACCCACCTGCTGACCGAGAACCCAGGCCAGCCAGGCAGCGGTGGCGTACATCGGAAACGCCAGGAACTGGCGGAAGCTCTCCATCCAGCGTCCCGGCGGAGGCAGGATGCGCAGGGCCTGCGGGAAGAATCCGAGCAGCACGTAGGGAGCGGCCATGCCCACGGCGATGGCCGTGAAGACGATCATCGCGTCCCGACCGGAACTGGCCAGCGTGAAGCCCAACGCCGAACCCATGAACGGCGCGGTACACGGCGTGGCCACCAGCACCGCGAGCACTCCGGTGGCAAACGAGCCGGACAGCCGGGCCGGCGGCGCGGCGGACCCGTTGCCGGCACCGGACGGCAGGCCGACGCCGCCGAGGCGCGTCATGGCCAGGCCGATTTCGTAGACGCCGGAAAAATTCAGCGCGATCGCAACGAACAGCAATGCCATCGCCGCGACGAACACCGGCGACTGCAACTGGAAGCCCCAGCCCGCCGCCTCGCCACCGGCCCGCAACAGCAGCAGCAGACCGGCCAGCGCCCAGAAGGAAACAAGGACGCCGCCGGCAAACGACAGTGCCGCCAGGCGCGAGCCGGCGTCGGCCCGATCGGCGTTGCGCGTGAAGTCGAGCACTTTCAGGCCGATGACCGGAAACACGCATGGCATCAGATTGAGAATCAGCCCGCCCACCAGACCCGAGACGACGGCCAGCCACAGGGTCGCCGATGCAAAGTTCCGCGCCAAGGCACGCCCTGCTGACCCTGCCTCACGTCCGGAGTCGATCGCACCTGCCACTCCGGTCGCCGCCGCGCCGGATGCCTGTCCGAACAGCGGCGGCTGCGCCGACGATGCACCCGACGGCATGTCCGCACGCCAGCGGCTGCCCGAACCATCCAGCCAGCCCTGGCCGCGCTCGTCTTCGATCCCCTCGCCCCCGGGCTGCGCGGACACGCCCCGCGCCCGCCAGATCTCGGCCCCGATCGGCAACACCTGTGCCGCCAGCCGCGGACCCGCCTCGCTGGCCACTCCATCAATGACGAGCACCCCGGCGGCCGCTGCCAGCACCCGATCGTCGTCGGCGGCCAGTTGCCGGACCCCGTCCTCGCTCAGCCGCACCTGCAGGACCCGACCGTCCCCGGCAGTTCCCCCGGCGTGGAGAACCTGGTCGGCGGCATTGTCGATGAACCCTTCCTCGTACGGAAAGAACTCGGCGCTGGCTGCCTGCCCGTTCAAGGCAATCGACATCACCTCGCCGTCGGCGCGCACGGCCACTTCGGTCGTTCCCCGGGGCATGCCTGCCTCGGCCACCTCGAACAGACCGGCAAAACGGGATTCCGGGGCGACACCGCCCCGCTGCACCGGCAGCACGAGCGCCAGGCGTGCCTCGCCGGGAATGCAGATGTCGCGGCACATCAGCCAGGACACGTGCGCCGCGAAATGCACATCGCCGCCCGGCAGCGAAGACGGCACGTCGAGTGCCATCGGCAGCACGATCTCGCCCTCGTAGCCATAATTGGCCAGCGGCGGAATGAAAAGACGCTGCGGCGCCGGCCAGCGGATGGCGCCGGCGACGAAACCCTCGGGAAGATCCAGATCGACCCGGGTCGGCAGGCCCGAATCCCCCGGATTGCGCCAGTACGTATGCCAGTGCGGATCGTGCCGCAGACGCACGCCGATGCGCATCGGCGTGCCCGGCACGACGGCCGTTCGGTCGGCAACCAGTTCGGCCTCGACGCTGTCCACGCGTACCGCACCAGGCGCCGGCGAATCGCCTGCCGCCCAGGCAGGCGCCACCAGAGCGGGCCAGAGCCCGATCAACGCCAGCAGTACGGTGAAGATGCGGATGGCGATGGGGATGCGGATGGCGTGGCGCCCGCGATGATTTCCTGCACGGGCCTGGCAATACGAATACACTCTTACCCCGAAAATACGACCAGGACGATCATCGAAGCGCGCCGACAGTGCACGCGGATCGACCTCCCTGTGCCAGTCCGGCATGCTACCGGAGAGCTGCCCGGAGCACGGTTCCGGCAATGTCCGGAAGCCTCGGGAACCTCATATACCATCACGCCATGGATCAGGTATCTCGCGAAATCGAAGAACTCGGCGAACGCGTCGAACAGATGCTGGGCATCGTACGCCGACTTGCCGCGGAAAATGCCGGACTGCGCGACGAACTCGCGACACTCCAGGATCGTCACCAGGGGCTCGAACACCGCGTCTCGGACGCACGGGCACGCATCCAGACGGCACTGGCGCGACTGCCGGCCGCCCCGGCAGACGCCATCGCCGAAGCGCTGTCAGACCCCGCACGACGGGCCGCCGACTCGCCGCCAGCCGCGATCGCGGCCGTCGGGGACAGAAATTCAGCCGCGGAAGGAACAACCCGGGCGGCCGCAGGATCACCGACCGGTCCGACCGGCGACCCGGTCTCGAGGGACAGCGGCCGGGCAGGCGCGGAGCGCGCGGACTCCGCGTCCGCAGACTGATCCGGATCCGCAGTCTGCGGCAACGATTGCACGGGAGCCCATCATGGAACCAATCGACGTGAAGATCCTCGATCGCGACTACCGGCTCGCGGTCACCGGAGAAACCAGACCCCGATTGCTCGAGGCCGTGCGTATCGTCGATGAAAAGATGCGCACCATTCGTGACGCCGGCCGGGTATCGGGAGTGGACCGGATCGCCGTGATGGCGGCCCTGCAACTGGCGCACGAACTGCTGCTTGCGCAGGAACCGGACAGCGGCACGTCTTCGGCCGACGTGCTTGCGCGCATCCAGAAGATGCGTACCGACCTGGACGCCGAACTGGCCCGGCAGCAGCCCCTGTTCTGACCGATGCGAACAGTCGGTGCCGCGTTGGCACCCGCATTGTCCGGGATCCATTTTTTCCACTGCCCGGGCATCACCGAATCTGCCGATTCACGGTAGAATCGAACCGACCCTGCAGTGTTCGACCAGGTCATAGATTCCTTGAACCAATGCTTTGCATCCAGGTCGCGGCGATACTGCGTGTCGCTGTTGCGATCGTCCCTCGTCGGACGAACCTGATGTGGCACCTGCTGCGGCCGATCTGAACGGAACGGTTCAGGATGCCGGCCTGACCGGCACCGGCGGGGTCCTTTTCTTTCTTGCCATTTGTCCATCGCACTGATCGCCTCGTTCCTGCTGCTGGGCGCCTGCACGGGATTCGCGGCGGGCCTGCTCGGCCTCGGCGGCGGCATGCTGCTGGTTCCGTTCATCACGATGCTGCTGACGATGCACGGCTTCCCGCCGGATGACATCGTCAAGATGGCCATCTCCACGTCGCTCGCGACCATCCTGTTCACCTCGCTGTCGAGCGTGCGTGCCCACGCGCGCCACGGTGCCGTGCGCTGGCCGATCGTGCGGAGCCTCACGCCGGGCATCATCATCGGCACGATCCTTGGTGCCCACGTCGCGTCCTTGCTGCCCGGTTCGCTGCTGGCGATCGGCTTCGGCCTGTTCGTCGGCGCCATGGCCACACAGATGTTCCTGCACCGGCCGATCCGCTCCGCACGGACCCTGCCCGGATCCGCCGGAATGATTGGCGCCGGCGGCGCGATCGGCGTGCTGTCGGCATTGGTCGGCGCCGGCGGCGGCTTTCTCACGGTACCGTTCCTGACGCGCTCGAACGTGCCGATCCATCAGGCCGTGGCCACCAGCGCCGCCTGCGGCTTTCCGATCGCGCTGGCCGGCACGCTCGGATACATCCTGGCCGGCTGGGAACGGGATCTGCCGGCCGGCGCGATCGGCTACATCTATCTGCCCGCGCTGGCCACGATTGCCGTCACCAGCGTGCTGACGGCCCCCCTCGGCGCCCGGGTGGCGCACGCCACCTCCGTCGATCGNNGTTCTTCTGCACCTTGCCCATCGTGTTGCGCGGCAGTTCGTCGATGACGAACACATGCCTGGGCAGCTTGAACGAGGCGATCCGCTCCTTCAGTGCCGCCAGCAGGGCCGATCCGTCGGGCCGGGCACCCGGCGCCGGCACGATGACGGCGGCCACGGCCTCGCCGTAGTCGCGATCCGGCAGACCGATCACGGCCGACTCGGCGACGCCGTCGAGCCCGTCCAGGATCAGCTCGAGCTCCTTCGGATAGATGTTGTAGCCGCCGCTGATGATCAGATCCCTGCTGCGTCCGACGATCGACACATACCCGCTGGCGTCGCGACTGCCGAGATCGCCGGTGCGGAAATAACCATCATCGGTGAACTCCTCGCGTGTCTTATCGGGCATGCGCCAGTAACCGGCAAAGACGTTCGGCCCGCGCACCTGGATGGCGCCGACGGCACCGGCCCCGCATTCATTGCCATCCTCGTCGACGATGCGCAGGTCGACCCCCGGCAAAGGCAGGCCGACCGTGCCGGGCTCCCGCCGTCCGTCGTACGGATTCGACGTCAGCATCACCGTCTCGCTCATGCCGTAGCGCTCCAGGATGGTGTGGCCGGTGCGCTCGCGCCAGTCGCCGAAGGTCTCGATCAGCAGCGGCGCCGAGCCGCTGACGAACAGCCGGATCGAGGCGCAGGCCGCGCGGTCGAATGCCGCGTCGGCGAGCAGGCGCGCATAATAGGTCGGCACGCCCATGAACACGCTCACCCGCCCCAGCCGCGCGATCACCTCCGCAGCGTTGAATTTCGGCAGCATCACCAGCGTCGCAGGCGTTGTAGAGCGCGAGGTGCAGCGCCACGAACAGGCCGTGCGCGTGGAACAGCGGCAGCGCGTGCAGGATCGAATCGTCCGGCGAGAAATGCCACGCCTCGTGCAGCGCCGCGACGTTGCTCGAAAGATTGCCGTGGCTCAGCATCGCGCCCTTCG
>JRYH01005059.1_pt1 | contig 15458 bp, 16 predicted proteins | sample 235351 | NCBI WGS metagenome assembly JRYH01 (sample SAMN03074221, study PRJNA261480) | activated sludge metagenome | biome: Wastewater Treatment Plant; feature: Wastewater; material: Activated sludge; isolation source: activated biomass of a wastewater treatment plant treating wastewater... ... | reverse complement strand
CCTTAAACGACGGCGTCCCGCCGCTTGAACGCTCCGCAGGGAGCCACCATAGTCCCCCCGACGCGACAGGATGGCCCTGGCGCCCCGCGGCGCCTCGGCGCGGCTTTGCCAGACAGGAAGGAATGCCGATGACACAGACGTCGAACCGCTTGCTGGACGAGGTGGCCAAGCTGATGACCGACGCCGCAGGCGCGGCCCAGGGGCTTCGCCAGGAGGCCGAGGGCCTGTTTCGCGCGCAGGCCGAGCGTATGTTTCAGGGTATGGACCTCGTGAAGCGCGAGGAGTTCGAGGCCGTGAGGACGATGGCCGAGAAAGCCCGCCTCGAGAACGAGCGCCTCGCGGGTCTTATCGTCGCGCTCGAGGCGCGGATCGCGAGCCTCGAGGGCAAGCCGTCGCAGAGCGCGTGACGGGCGGACTGCTTCGCCGCCGTTGTCGAGTGCGCCGCGGCCCTATCCACATGTAACGAAGACGTCCGCGTCCCTTTGTGCGTGGGGAGAGGCGTCGAAGCCGCGTCGTCCCGATGCGTTGGCGCATTGCTCGTGGACAAAGGCGCCGTTGTCTTGCGACTCGCAGGTCCCTCTGTTTTCGTCACGCGGCTTGAGTGCTTCGGGTGCGGACGCGGTCTCTCGATCGGAAGCGCGCACGCGAAGAAAACCCCTGGGACAAGTCGCGTTCCGCCCCATTCCCGTCATGGACCGAGCGCGCAGTCGGCGGCTATGTAACGGCTGCCGGCGGACACGAAAGGTCGCCGGGTTCCAAGGAGCCAGAATGGCATCGTCCGAGAAGGGCCACGAGCGCCTCATCCACCCGATCGATCTCGTCGAAGAGCTCGCCGCGACCTATGATTGGGCGACCGACCGCATGGCCGATGACGAGCTCACGCTGGTCGTTGGCGGCAACTGGACCGACTATCACGTCTCGCTCAACTGGCGCGACGACCTCGAGGCGCTGCACCTCGCCTGCGCGTTCGATTTCCGCGTGCCCGAGACGCGCTTGAACGAGATGTACCGGCTGATCGCCCAGATCAACGAGCAGCTCTGGCTCGGCCATTTCGATCTCTGGACCCAGGAGGGGCTGGTCATGTTCCGCCACGCGCTCCTGCTCAACGGCGCCGTGGTGACGCCGGGGCAGTGCGAGGCGATCCTCAAGGCGGCTCTGGAGGCGTGCGAGCGCTACTATCAGGCCTTCCAGTTCGTCGTCTGGGCGGGTAAGGAGAGCCGGGAAGCCCTCGTCTCGACCATGTTCCAGACCGAGGGCCAGGCCTGAGCGTGGGCCCGGGACGCGGCCGCGCCGGATTTTCGATCCGGCGGTGAAGCCGTCGTCGGGGGGTGACCTCGCCGGGCGCAGCCGGTCGGGGATCGCCATGACGTTTTCATTCGATGGACCGCTCCTTCTCGTGGGAGCCGGCAAGATGGGCGGCGCGCTGCTCGAGGGGCTGATCGCCAACGGCCTCGACCCGCGCCGCGTCCTCGTCCAGGACCCCGCCCCGCCGCCGGAGATCGCCGCCATCCTCGCGCGCCACGGGCTCGCCGCCGCGCCCCGGATCGAGAGCGTGTCCGCGCCGCCAGGCGTGATCCTCGCCGCCGTGAAACCGCAGGTGATGGACGCCGTCTTCCCGCCCGTTGCGCGGCTCGCCGATCCCCGGACGTTGACCGTCTCCATCGCCGCCGGCCGCACGCTCCGAAGCTTCGAAGCCCATCTCCCGGCGAACGCCGCGATCGTGCGCGCCATGCCGAACACGCCCGCCGCCATCGGGCGCGGCATCACGGTCTGCGTGGCCAACGGCCACGTGACGCCGGCGCACAGAGAGCTCTGCGATGCCCTGATGGCGGCCGTGGGCGAGGTGGCCTGGGTCGACCAGGAGGCCGCGATGGACGCCGTGACGGCGGTTTCGGGCTCCGGCCCCGCCTACGTCTTTCTGTTGGCTGAGGCGCTGGAGAAAGCGGCCCTCGCCGCCGGGCTCGAAGCCCCCCTCGCAAGGCGCTTAGCGCGCGCCACCGTGTCGGGCGCGGGCGAACTCTTGGCGCGGAGCGAGGAGGATGCTGCCGTTCTGCGTCAGAACGTGACGTCGCCGGGCGGCACGACCGCGGCGGCCCTGGCCGTCCTGATGGCCGACGGCGGGCTCGAGGCGTTGCTGACCGAAGCCGTTCTGGCGGGGATGGGGCGCAGCCGCGAGCTGGCGAAATGATCATGGCGTGTCATGACGACCACGCCCGCGGCCACGTGACCTCAAAATAACGACCCGGATGAGCCCGAAGGCTCCGGCGACCGGATCCCTTCGACGCCGTCGTCGGCGGAACCTGACAAGGCAAGGAGGAGAGCCCGTCCGTTCCACGCGCCGCTTCGGACATCGCGCCGGATGCGCAGGTGGCGGCCCGCTTACCCGGCTGCTCGGGCTCGACGCTGCCGCAAGTGCGGCGTCACCCGACGCTTCAAGCTATGCTATACTGTAACAATTGGCGCAACGCGGCATTTTTCCCAGTCACGGATTTGTGTAGCGGAGTGTGCCGCAAAACGCACAGCGGACCAGCCCCCCGGTCCGGTCACTATGGATAGGGGAAACGTCCGTAGAATCAGCGTGTTGCACGCGGTGTGACGTCCTTGACGAGGCCCGAGGCCGCGTCGCAGAGGACATCGTAGTCGAGCCCGTTCTGGCGCATGAGGAAACGGTAGATCGGGCGCCCGTCCGGGGCGACGTCGGCCGCATGTCCCAGGGCGGCGCCCATGGCACCCACGGTCCTGGCGCACGCGTCGACGGTGGGCGTCTCCTGCGACACGGTCTCCGCGGCGGCGGCGGAGTGGCCGAGGGTCACCGCAAGCAAGGCCAACGGCCAAATCTTGGATCGGCGTGAAGTCATGGCGGGACCGCTCCCTTCAAAAGGGATGCCTCCGGTCTGGAGACGAGATGAAATAACGTTACAAAATTCGCGGAGGGACAGAACTCAACATCGCGTGAGCGAGGACTGGGAGCGGCGCACGCCGGAGGATCAGGGCGTCAGCTCAGCCTCGGCGCCGCGAGCGCGAGGGCCGCGATCGCCGCCGCGCTGACGGCGCCGACGAGAAGACCGACATGGCGCCCGCCGACGGCGGCCGCCATCGCCGCCTTGGCGGCGGTATTGACGCCGGCCGCGATCAGAATGGCGGTCACGGCGTCGGGGAGCGTCACCTGCCCGCCCGCGAAACGGGCCATGGAGAGCGTGAGCGCATCGACGTCGGCGATGCCGGAGATGGCCGCAAGCAGGTAGAGGCCGGCGGAGCTTGCCCGGTCCGCCATGGCTTTTGCGACGAGCATGATGATGGCGATGAGAGCGGCGAGCTTCAGGACCGTTCCGAGATCGAACGGGCTGCGGATGTCGACCAGGGACTGCTCGGCGGAGCCGCTCTCGCCCTTCCAGAGCAGCACGCCGCTGCCGGCGAGCTGAACGGCTCCCGCCGCCAGCGCGGGCCAGATGAGCGCGCCCAGCAGCTCCGGTTTGATGAGCCCGACGAGCACCAGGATCCGCGCCAGCATGGTCGCGCCCGCGAGGAGAATGCCGCCGGTGAGGAGCCGCGTGCTTTCCGGATGCTCGCGCGCAAGCCGTGCGAACGACAGCGTGACCGCGGTGGACGATGCAAGCCCGCCCGCCAGTGCCGCGACGGCCACGCCCTTGCGGTCGCCGAAGATCCGGATCGCGACATAGCCCGCGAAGGAGATGGCCGCGATCAGGATCGCGAGCAGCCAGAGCTCGGCGGAGTTCAGGACGTTCCAGGGATCGATCGCGCGGTTGGGCAGGGTCGGCAGCAGCAGGAACGTCATCGCGAGCAGCATCAGCGCGCTGCGCAGCTCCGGCCACGTGAGGGTACGCACCCAGCCGTGCAACGTGTCCCGCAAGGCCAGCAGGATCGCCATGGCGACGGCGGCCGCGACCGCCACGACCTCGTTGCCGAGCATGGCATAGGCGCCGAGCATGAAGGTGAGGATGCCGGCGACCACGCCGGTGACGCTGAAGTTCTTTTCCGTGACCGCTTCGAGATAGCTGAACGCCGCCATCGCCCCGGTGTAGGCCAGGAGCGCAAAGGCGAGCACGACCGGCGAGCTTACGGCGGAGATCGCCCCTGAGATGCCGCCGAGCAGACCCGTGAGCGCGAAGGTCCTGAGCCCGGCCGCGCGCTGGTTGTCGGATTCTTCGCGGGTCTGCCAGCCGCGCTCGAGGCCGACCAGCAGCCCGATGGCCAGCCCGACGGCGAGGCGGCGAAAGATTTCTTCCTGGTCCATGCGCGCGGCCTCCGCTCCATGACCTAAAGCGGAACGGAGATGATGGCGCGCAAGCCGCCCATCGAGCTCGTGCCGAGGGTGATGTCCCCGCCATGGCTCTTTGCGATGTCGCGCGCGATGGCGAGGCCGAGGCCGCTGTTTCCCTCGTCCTGGTTGCGCGAGCGGTCGATCCGGTAGAACGGCCTGAAGACGTTGGCACGCTCCGAGGCGGGAATGCCTGGCCCGTTGTCGTCGACCTCCACCCTGAGCCATGCCCCTTCGGTCGCGGCGCGGATCACGATCTGGTCGCCGTAGCGCACCGCGTTCGAGACGAGGTTGGTGATCGCCCGCTTGAACGCCTGCCGCTTGAGCGGCAGCACGATGTCGCCGCGCCGGCGGCGCAGCTTGAGCTCGATCGACGTGCCGTAGACCTGGCTCTCCTCGTGTACTTCTTCCAGGAGCTCGGTGAGGTTGGTCATCTTGGCCTCCTCGCCGCCGTCGCCGCGGGCGAAGGCGAGGTAGTCCTCGAGCATGTGCTGCATCTCGTCGACGTCGGCCTTGAGCGACTGCACGTCGGGTCCCTCGCCCATGAAGGCGAGCTCGAGCTTGAAACGCGTCAGCACGGTCCTGAGGTCATGGCTGACGCCGGCCAGCATGGTGGTGCGCTGCTCGACGTGCTGGCGGATGCGGTTGCGCATCTCGATGAACGCGGCCGCCGCCTGGCGCACCTCGCGCGCGCCGCGCACCTGAAAGTCGTCCGGCACCGGCCGCCCCTTTCCGAAGGCGTCGGCGGCATCGGCGAGCCGCAGGATCGGACGGATCTGGTTGCGCAGGAACATGACCGCGACCGTGAGCAGGATCACGCTCGATCCCACCATCCAGAGCAGGAAGATGTGCGAGTTCGAGGCATAGGTCTGCGTGCGGACGGCCAGGAAGCGCAGGATCGAATCCGCATGCTGCACGCGGATCTCCACGTGCCGCGACTGGCCGACCGTATCGACCCAGAACGGCCGCTTGACCTGCCGCGAGATCTCGCGCGAGAGCGCCCGGTCGAGGAGATCGAAGAACGGCTTCTGCCGCGCCTCGGGCAGATCGCCCGGCGGCAGGATCTGCATGGACAGGTTGAGCCGGTCGCGGGCGATGCGGATGATCTCGTCGTATTCGCCCGGGTTCGCCGTGTCGTAGAAGTCGATCAGCGCCGCAACGTCACGCGCCGTCGTCTCCGAGAGGCGCCGCGTCACGTTTTGCCAGTGCCGCTCCATGAAGACGAAGGCGATCACCCCTTCGAGCACGACGATGGGTGCGATGATGATGATGAGCGCGCGGGCGTAGAGGCCCTTGGGCATCGAGTGGGAGAGGAGGCGGAGGAACCTCTTGTGCCAGTCGCGAAGCGGCTCGAGCACCGCCGCGGTGAGACCGATGAGCGACCGGACTGATTTTCCCGCGCGCCCCAACGCTTTTCCGGCGCGCCCCGATGCGTTGCTGAAGGGGCCGAGGAGATCCAAGGGCTCAATCCGCGTAGAGGATGTACCCCTTGCCGCGCACGGTCTGCAGGTAGACCGGGTTCGAGGGGTCGGTTTCTATTTTGCGCCTGAGACGGTTGATCTGCACGTCGATGGCGCGGTCGTTGCCGGTCGTATCCTCCGTGGCGAGCTCGTGGCGCTGGATGGGCACGCCTGGTTTCTGCGCGAACTGCCTGAGGAGATCGCGCTCGCGTTCGGTGAGCTTGACGGTCTCGTTGTTCCGCTTGAGCTCCCCGCGCGCGATGTGGAACACGAGCGTGCCCATGCGCACCTCGTCCGACGGGGCGGCCGCTGCCGACTGCGCCGTCTGTCCCCGCCGCAGAATGTTGCGCAGCCTGAGGAGAAGCTCGCGCGGCTCGAACGGCTTCGACACGTAGTCGTCGACGCCGGCTTCGAGACCCTCGATCCGCTGCTCGGGCTCGGCGCGCGCCGTCAGCATGCAGATCGGGATGTCGCGATGGCGCTTGATCTCGCGGGCAAGCTCTATGCCGCTGATGCCGGGCATCATCACGTCGAGCAGCACGATGTCGAAATCGAGCCCGCGGAGCGACGCCTGGGCCATCTCCGCGTCTCCCGCCGTCGTCACGCGGAAGCCTTGCGAATAGAGGTAGCGCGCGAGCAGGTCGCGGATCTTGAAGTCGTCGTCGACGATCAGCACGTGGGGCGCGTCGTCGGGCAGCGGTTCTGCGCGTTGGCCGGCTAACGAGGTCATCGCTGCGTCTCCTCGCTGAGGGTGTCTCCTGTCTGCGAGCCGCGCACCAGCGCCTCGACCTGCGCGCGGTCGGCCTCCGAGATCATGGCGAGCAGGAACCGTTTCGTCGTCGCCGCGGCGTCAGGGCCGGCGGCCGCAAGCGCTGCCTCCACGCGCTTGACCTGCAGCGCCGTGAGCCGTTCGGCCAATCGCGCGCCCTTGACCGTCGCGTAGAGCAGGCGCTCGCGGCGATCCTCCGCTCCCGCCTTCTGCGTGATGAAGCCCTCGCCGACGAGCTGTTTCAGCACGCGGGCGAGCGATTGCTTCGTGATCTTCAGCACTTCGAGAAGATTGGCGACCCTGAGGCCGGGATTGCGGTGCACGAAGTGCAGCACGCGGTGATGGGCGCGGCCGAACCCGTACTGCGCGAGCACGGCGTCCGGATCGCCCGTGAAGTCGCGGTAGGCGAAGAACAGGAGCTCGACGTGGGTGATGAGGTCCGCCCGCTCCGCGTCCGCCCGCCCCTCCGCGTCGCCGCGCTGAGGGCCGCTGCGCCGGGTTACGGGCGGGTCTCGAGTTATGTCAGCCATGTTGACATATTTGAAGGCCATTGATACTCCTGGCAAGTCATTTTCAAGGGGCCGCCGAGACCCGGGCCCGGCGCAGGATGGAGCGCCGGCGCTCTGCGATCTCACTGCGGCTTTCCCGATGGCGGCAAGGACCCGGCTCGACGAAAAGTCCCGGGCTCCCGCGCCGAACCCGAAATGCGGAGCTGAATAGGACGTTATCATGGCTGAGATCGTTCCCTACCACGATCGCGACGGTTTCATCTGGATGGACGGCCAGCTCGTTCCCTGGCGCGAGGCGAATATCCATATCCTGACCCATGCGCTGCACTACGGCAGCGCGGTCTTCGAGGGCGAGCGCGCCTACGGCGGCGAGATCTTCAAGCTGACGGAGCATTCCGAGCGTCTGGTCGAGAGCGCCCGCATCCTCGAGTTCGAGATCACGCAAAGCGTGGCCGAGATCGATCGGGCGTGCCGCGACACGATGGCCGCCAACAAGCTCGTCGATTGCTACGTGCGTCCGATCGCCTGGCGCGGCAGCGAGCAGATGGGCATTTCGGCGCAGCAGACCAAGACCCATCTCGCCATCGCTGCCTGGGAATGGGGTTCCTATTTCCCCATGGAGCAGCGCTTGAAGGGCATCCGCATCGGCATGGCCAAGTACCGCCGCCCGGATCCGGCGACGGCGCCGGCGCGTGCGAAGGCTGCGGGCCTCTACATGATCTGCACCATCGAGAAGCACCGCGCCGAGCGCGCGGGCTACGCCGATGCCATGATGCTCGACTGGCGCGGCCGCGTGGCCGAGTGCACGGGCGCCAACATCTTCTTCATCAAGGACGGCGTCATTCACACGCCGGAGGCGGACTGCTTCCTCGACGGCATCACGCGCCGCACCGTCATTGCGCTGGCGAAGAAACGCGGCGTCGAGGTGCGCGAGCGCGCCATCCTGCCGGAAGAGCTTGCCTCCTTCTCGGAGTGCTTCATCACCGGCACCGCGGCCGAGGTGACGCCGGTCTCCGAGATCGGCGACTTCAAGTTCAAGCCGGGCCAGATCTCCGAAACGCTGCTCAACGATTACATGGCCCTCGTCCAGCCCGACAAGAAGCTCGCGGCCGAATAGCCCCGCCATAAATCCGAAAACAGTTCGTTGGTCTCCCGGGCGCGATAGGCCCTTGCTTAGGGGGGGCCGTTCCCGTGCAAGCTGAGCGCCGTAAGGCGCTTAGCGATCGCTCAGGGGGCGAGAATGAGCATCAGGCCTGCGTATCTCTATTCTGGATTGGTTTTGCTCGCGCTGGGCGGCGCCTGGTTTTTCACGCCTCTCGGAACGCATGTCCTGGCGCTCCTCGGCTTGGATGCCGGCGCCCGGCCGCAAGGTTTCGATACCCCAGACGGAGCGAGCACGCTCGAGCTGGTCTCTCTTGGGCTCAACGCGCTGAACGCGTTGTTTGCGGGTCTCGGCGTCTATTTCACGGCCAAAGGTCTGATCGGCAAATCGCCCGCCCCGTAGCAAATCCGCCGGCTGCGTTTGCGGACACACGGAGCGGACCATGCAGACCCTCAGGCGATTTTCGCTTCTCCTCGCGCTGGTTTCGGCTTTTCAGATGGGCGAGGCGCATCGGACGCGAACACTCGGCGCCGAAGGCTCCTCTTCGCAAAGTGAATATGCGAAGCACGCGACCGCCAAGTACGACGTCCTGTTGAAAGACACGATCGGCCAGCTCGTCGCGATAGATCCCAACATCGACAGTTTCGAGTTGGGAAAGCCCTGTGGCGACAGGTGTCTCTCCATCTACGTCCTCGACGGCAAGAAGATCAGGGAGCGCGAGCCCGCCGATATCGGCGTAAGGATCGCCAGGAACAACTTTGTCTTCGTTCCTCCGAATGCCCTGCTCATCGACGAGTATTTTCTGCTCGAGATCGTTCTGTCGAGCCTCAGCGAGCATATCGCCATCGCAAATCAGATGAGCATGCTGAAGCGGAACGAAGGCACGCAGGTCGGCGTGGATCTCGCCACCGGGCTCGAGATCAACAGGATCATGGCGGGGTTCCGGCAAGCGGAGAACCTGCGCGTCCTGCGTGAGGAAGGCCGGTCGCCTTACACCGACGAGGAAATTGCAGCGTTCGTAGCGTCGGTCCCGATCGTTGCCAGCAAGGGCAAGGGGCTTCACGAGGGCTTGGCCGTCGCGCTCGCCTTCGTCATGTTCCATGAGTTCGGCCACTACAAGGACAGGACGTCAGGCGCCTTCGATCTGAGCTGGAACGGGATCTCGTGGTTGCTGCGGGAGCGCGTGATCAACGCGCAGTCGCGCCGCCGCGAGGAAAGCGCCGACGAGCACGCTAAAGAGATGCTGGTAAGCCTCGTCCGCGCCAGACTTGCCGAGGGAACGCCGAAGATGGAGATCTACACGTCGGCCGGCACGCTGGCGCAGAATTTCCGCCACATCCACTATCTTCGCATGTTCGGTGGTTTCCGCGGCTTCACGGCCCGCGACATCATCTATTCGCTCTATCACAAGGAATGCGAGGAGTTCGCCCACGCCAACGATGCGAGCGGATCGCAGAAGGTCAGGACGCGCGGTATTTTCGGTGATTTCGAGTTTCTGACCGGCGCGGAGGAGAGAAAGGCCGTCCTTCTCAGCGCGCGCGAGTTCGAGGATGTCCGCGCGCGTCTGATGCAGAGTCTGACCGCCACGCATCCCTACCCTGCGACGCGGGGCGTCGAAATCATAAACCTCCTGAATCGCGAGATGCGGGAGGCGAACGGGTCCGGAGACCTCGGCAAGGCGGCCTTCTCGGAGGAGCTGCGGTTCATCGAGGCGGTATCGAGCAACAACCCGGGAAAAGCCTCTCCCGATGTGGATGGCGTGCGTCCCTTTCCCTTTGATCTGGAAGCCCTGAAAAATGAGGTGTCCGCCACCTCCCCCGAAGGGCCGGAGGTGAAGGTCGAGCGGGCCGTCAATTGCGAAGGGTCCCGATGCGCCATCGTGACGTTTTCGTACGAGGGCGAGGAGCCGTTTGGCTATCTGGAGGTCATCGCCAATGACAAGGGGGCGCTCGACGTAAACTACGTCACCGAGGTGCCCATGCTGGATTTTCTCTCCGTTTCTCGTACGGACGAGGAGGTGAGGCAACGCCTGGAAAAGCGATTGCTGTCGGCACTCGTCGTCGCGCGCCTCATGGATATCGAAACGATGCCGGCGATGGAAATTTTCTCGCGCGTGGCGATGCAGAATCGAGCTTGTGGTGCCGCCGGGCTTGCGCTCGCGGAGAAGGACAGGACCATCGGCGTTTCGACGATGGCGCGCGCGGGATGGGTGCGCGTCCATGTCCGTGGATTGCAGGACGAGGCCAAGGGTCAGGCCAGCCCGGAGTGAGAGAAGGGCAGCCATAACGCATCCTCTCCACGGCTCGGGTGAAGCAGCCGCCTTCAGCCACGGCATTTATACTGAAATTTTAGGTTCAGCGAACGAACGGCAGCAGGCCGGCGCGCGTTGAGGAGCGCCACCAGCAGAGGAGACACGGGATTTGACCAAGCACAGCATCCAGGGAAAGACCGCCATCATCGCCGGCGGTGCCAAGAACCTCGGCGGGCTCGTCGCGCGCGACCTCGCCGCACACGGCGCCAAGGCCATCGCCATCCATTTCAACAGCGCGGCGAGCAAGAGGGAGGCGGACGAGACCGTGGCCGCTGTCGAGGCCGCCGGCGCGGCGTGCGTCGCTCTGCAAGCCGATCTGACGTCGGCTGCGGCGATGGAAAAGCTGTTCCGCGACGCCATCTCGGCTGTCGGCGCGCCGGATATTGCCATCAACACCGTCGGCAAGGTCCTGAAGAAGCCGTTGGTCGAGATCAGCGAGGCCGAATACGACGAGATGAGCGCCGTCAACGCGAAAGCGGCCTTCTTCTTTCTCAAGGAAGCAGGCAAGAGCCTGAACGACAACGGCAAGATCTGCACCGTCGTGACGTCTCTGCTCGGCGCCTACACGCCCTTCTATTCGTCCTACGCGGGTACCAAGGCGCCCGTCGAGCACTTCACGCGCGCGGCCTCGAAAGAGTTCGGCAGCCGCGGGATCTCGGTGACGGCCATCGGCCCGGGCCCTATGGACACGCCCTTCTTCTATCCCGTCGAAGGGGCCGATGCCGTCGCCTACCATAAGACCGCGGCCGCTCTCTCGCCGTCGAGCCCGACGGGTCTGACCCACATCGAGGACATCGTGCCCTGGATCCGCTTCCTGGTCTCCGACGGCTGGTGGATGACCGGGCAGACGATCCTCGTGAATGGCGGCTACACGACGAAGTAGCGGCTCCCGCCTGGCGCATCCGGGCCTGTACCTCGCGGCAAGGTCGCGATAGGTCTCCGTCGGCGGCACGCAAGACGGAGGGGCCCGGAGTGTATGACGTTGCGATCATCGGCGCAGGCCACAACGGCCTGACGACCTCGGCCTACCTCGCCGCAGCCGGCCTCAAGATCGTCGTGCTGGAGAAGAATGCCGGCGTCGGCGGCGCGGCCTGCACCGAGGAGTTCCATCCCGGCTTCCGCAACTCCGTCGCCTCCTACACCGTCAGCCTCCTCAACCCGAAGGTGATCCGCGACCTGGACCTAGCGCGCCACGGCCTCACGCTGGTCGAGCGCAAGGTGGCCAATTTCTGGCCCATCGACGAGACGCGCGCCCTCGTCATGCCGTATGGGCGCGCTGCCCGCGAGAAGGCGATCGCGGAGCTCTCCCCGCGTGACGCGACGCGCCTCGCCGCTTACGACGCCGCGCTCGATCGCGCCGCCCGCGTGCTCAAGGACCTCGTGCTCGAAACGCCGCCGAACGCAGGCGGCGGCTGGCCATCGCTCTGGAAGGGCGCGCGGCTCTCACGTTCGATTCTGAGGCTGCCGCTCGAAACACAACGCGATCTCGCTGCCCTCTTCACGGAAAGCGCAGCGGATTACTTGGGCCGCTGGTTCGAGAACGAGACCGTGAAGGCCGCTTTCGCCTTCGACGGCATCGTCGGCACGTATGCGGCGCCCTCGACGCCCGGCACGGCCTACGTGCTGCTGCATCATTGCTTCGGCGAGGTGAATGGCAAACCGGGAGTCTGGGGGCATGCCATCGGCGGCATGGGCGCCATCTCAGCCGCCATGGCCAGCGCCGCACGCGAGCGCGGCGTCGAGATCCGCACCGACTGCCCCGTCCGCGAGTTGATCGTCGAGCGCGGCCGCGCGGTGGGCGTGATGCTCGCATCCGGAGAGACGGTGCGCGCCCGCGCCGTGGCGGCAGCCGTGGCGCCGAAGCTCCTGTTCTCGCGCATGGTGCCCGACGGCGCCGTCGATCCCGCGCTGCAGGGGCGTTTCAAGACGCTGAAGTCCGGCTCCGGCAGCTTCCGCATGAACGTGGCGCTGTCCGAGCTGCCGCAGTTCACGTGCCTGCGTGGGAGAGAGGACGAGGGCACCCTCGGCGCCGGCATCGTCATCGGCCCGACGCTGGATTACCTCGAGCGCGCCTATCTCGACGCCCGCCGTGACGGATGGTCGAAAGAGCCGGTCGTCGAGATGCTGATTCCCTCCCTGCTCGACGACACGCTCGCGCCGAAAGGCCGCCATGTCGCGAGCCTCTTCGTGCAGCATGTCGCCCCGCATCTGCCCGCGCCCCGCTCCTGGGCCGATCCGCGGGAGAAGGACGCCTTCGCCGACCGCGTCATCGATACGGTGACGCGCCATGCGCCCAACTTCAGGGCGAGCGTTCTCGGCCGTCAGGTGCTCTCGCCGCACGATCTCGAGCAGCGCTTCGGCATGGTGGATGGCGACATCTTCCACGGCGCCCTCTCGCTCGATCAGCTCTTCTCGATGCGTCCCGTGCTCGGCCACGCCGACTACCGCATGCCGCTGCCGGGCCTCTATCTCTGCGCGTCGGGGGCGCATCCCGGAGGCGGCGTCACTGGTGTTCCGGGGCACAATGCGGCGCGTGAGATCGCGCGGGATCTTAAGGCTTGGTGGCGTTGAGAAAACCGCGTGAAACACCTCGCGAAAGGCTCGCGTTGCTATAGCTCATGAACGATATCAAATATATGATATTGCTATCAAAAATAGGATCCTCGCAGCCCCGAAACGAGGCCCATTTTAACCTTTTGTAAAGCGAATGAACCGAGCCTCGATCTCAGGCGAATCGAGACGATTCAAGGGGATTTCGAGATGGGCAAGCTGTCGGTTTTCATGGCGATGAAGCGCGATCTGGCATTCGAGTACGAGCGCGAGTTGCGCGCCGTGCGCAACCTGATCCAGGGCATCACGCGGGTGTCGGGCTCCGAGTACACGATCGAGCTGGCCGCCAGCGAGGGCTTCGTGGCCGGCAGCCGCGCCCGTGCCGCGTTCGTCGACGGCTTCGGCGCCGCGGTGCACGAGGCCCTGGTCCGGTACGCGCACGATCTCGCGCGCGAATGCCTCGATCACGGCATGGATCAGGAGATCATTGGCGGGGCGCTGGGCGGCAGCCCGGCCCGGACGCTGCCCTCGCAGCAGCAGGCGCCACATCCAGCTCCGCAGGCGGCGATGCCGCCTTCGCCCGCCCAGCCTTCATCTGTTCAGCCCATCGTGCAGCCGGTGCCCATACCGCAGCCAGTGCCCATGCCGCAGCCGGCCGTGATGCCCGACGCGAGCGCCGTGCGCCTTGCCGCTTGCGCCTGATCTAGCCGGTTGCGGGCGCTCCAATTGGGCTTCGAGACATCCCCCCATCTGCGGCCCGCGGCTGCTATGATGGCGCAAGGCGGGTCACGGCACGGGAGCGTCCATGCGCGTATTGATTGCCGGCTGGCACGGGCAGGTCGCACGCGCGTTGATCGAGGCGGCGCCACGTTTGCCGTATGTCACGGCGCTGGCCGCCGGCCGCCCGGCGCTCGACGTCCGCGATCCCCGCTCCATCGAGCGAGCCTTCGGCGATCTCTCGCCCGACATGGTGATCAACAGCGCGGCTTACACGGCCGTCGACAAGGCAGAGACCGACCGGGAAGCAGCCTTCGCCCTGAACCGGGATGGCGCCGCGCTCCTTGCGCGCGCTGCGGCCCGCCGCGGGATCCCCGTCATTCACCTCTCGACGCATTACGTCTTCGACGGCCGCAAGGTGACGCCCTACGCCGAGGACGATCCTCCCGCGCCGGAAACCGTCTATGGGCGCTCCAAGCTCGAAGGCGAGCAGGCGGTGGCTGAGGCGAACCCGCGCCATATCATCCTGCGCACGGGATGGGTCTTCAGCTCGGCCGCGAACGGCTTTGCCGCGCGCATACAGGCCTCCGCCGCGGCAGGAACGCCTCTGCGCGTGGTCGACGATCAGCGGGGAAATCCCACGTATGCGCCCCATTTGGCCGCCGCGGTGCTGGAGCTTGCGCACCGTCTCTGTCACGAGACCGAGCGCGCGCCGGTCTGGGGCACCTATCATGCGGCCGGAGCCGGCGAGACGACGTGGTATCGGCTCGCCACGGCCCTGATCGCCCACACGCCCGAGGCCGGCGCAGCCCGGATCGAGCCGATCGCCTCGCGGGACTATCCGACGGTCGCACCGCGGCCGGCCAACGCGACGCTCGCCTGCGCGCGCTTCGAGCGCGACTTCGGGCTCCGCCTGCCGCCCTGGCAGGAGGGCGTCACGGCATGCGTCGCTGCGGGTCGATAACGCTCGCCCTCACGCCGCCTTGCGATCGCGGCGCACCTTGAGGATGGCGCGCACGAACATCTCCAGGAAGAGGAGCAGCAGCATGAAGAAGGGGATCCGGATAAACGGTGCAACGTTAGCGAAGCTGGTCGCATCGAGATAGCCGAAGTGCTCGGCCAGCCTCAGGATGGCCTCGGCGCAGACGGTGAGCAGAAAGAGATTGCTCGCGAGCATCAGCCGGGGCTGCGCCTCGTAGTACTTCGTCAGGAAGGAGTTGGGGGGCGGCTTCGACCCGGACGCGAGCGACGCGATCACGATCGGCAGCAGCACGAGCGCCACGAAGCCGTAGATGAGAAGCTGAAGGATGGTGAGCATGGGAAACCTCCGAAGGGAGCGGCGATCTCCCAAGGAAGCCGGATGGCGCCGATCCTGTCAGTTCCGGCCGAGACAGGCGAGGCCATCGGCGAAGGCCGCGCGCTGGCCCCGACGCCAGTCCGCAGCATCCCGACCCGAAACCGAGAGTTTGCTGCTTCCGGACCGCCCGAACTCTGCTAAATCCGAGCGATGCTGGAGATCACCGACACCCTCTCGATCGACGACGACGAGCTCGAGGAGCGCTTCATCCGCGCCTCGGGTCCGGGCGGGCAGAACGTCAACAAGGTCTCGACGGCGGTCGAGCTGCGCTTTGACGTGCGCCGCTCCCCGAGCCTGCCGTCGGCCGTGCGAGACCGGCTCGCGCGCCTCGCCGGTCGCCGCCTCACGGATGAGGGCGTGCTCGTCATCCGTGCCGAGCGCCACCGCACGCAGGAGCGCAACCG
>JRYH01003996.1_pt1 | contig 15484 bp, 20 predicted proteins | sample 235351 | NCBI WGS metagenome assembly JRYH01 (sample SAMN03074221, study PRJNA261480) | activated sludge metagenome | biome: Wastewater Treatment Plant; feature: Wastewater; material: Activated sludge; isolation source: activated biomass of a wastewater treatment plant treating wastewater... ... | reverse complement strand
GTCGCAGGTTCAAATCCTGCCCGCGCCTCCAGCCCGCTTTCTGGCTGGCCGCCCTTGCAACGGTCCATCTTCACCGCCGCCGCGCGGATCACGAAGTGGGACTATGCCTATCGTAAGACGGCATGATGGCGGCCATCCAGAGCGCGGCTCATACTGAGGGTGTTGCACGTCGGATGAATGAAACTCCGGCCCGCGCTCAACCTGCAAGGCGGCGCCCGAGCATGGGCGGCCCGCTGTGATCGGCCATAGTCCGACCTCCCATGCCACCACCCCCAGCCGCGACAATCACCACAGGAGGCCATAAATGGGGACCGCAAACTTCTCAGTTGGGCAGTACGGCAAGAACCGTGGTTCTGGCGCGGCAACGCTCCTGTCCACCTCGGTGCGCACATCTGGCGCGCACACCACAAGCGCGTCCGCCTCAAGCCTTGCTGATGCTGGCGGAGCAATCTCTCTCGCCGCCGGGGAAATCATCACCATCTCCTGCACCGCCGCTTGTCGGATCAATTTCGGCGGAACGGCGGCAACCGCAACGACCGGGCATTACATCGCTGCTGACGTTGAAAAGCAGTTCGAATGCAACGACCCTGGCGCGGTCAGCATTATCGAGGCATAATGGCTTCCCCATTCGAATGGACCCCAGAGGTAGAGGACGAAATCTTTGGGCGGCTGATCGCTGGTGAGAGCATTGTCATGATGCTTGCCCCCGGTCGCGATGATTTTCTGCCTAGCGAGACGACTTTCTACAAAAGGCTGACAGAGGACGGCGAGTTCGCGGAGAGATACGCGCGCGCGCGGGAGGCCCAAGCGCACCGCGAAACCGAAGAAATCAAGACAATCGCTGATACGGCGACGGCAGAAGACTACAACGTAGCGCGCCTTCGCATCGACGCGAGAAAATGGCGGGCAAGCAAGTTGGCCCCGAAGGTCTACGGCGACAAGGTAGAGATGGAGCACTCCGGGGCGCTAAAGCTTGCCGGGGTTGAGATGACATTTGTCCGGCCAGATTCTTCGCCCGAAGACGCCTGAGGTATTTGCGCCGCTCTGGATGAGCCGGGCGCGGTACAAGGGGGCATATGGCGGACGCGGGTCGGGGAAGTCACAGGACAGGGCGCAGGCCGTTGTTCTGCGCATGATGACGCGGCCGGGTGCCAGAATTGTGTGCCTCCGCGAGGTGCAGAACTCAATCAAGGACTCGGTCTACCAGTTGATTTGCGACTGGATACAGCGGCTCGGGGTGGGGGCGGCTTTCGACGTTACGCGGGATGAGATCAGAGGGCCTGGCGGCTCGCTCTGCATCTTTCGCGGGATGAAGGACCAGAACGCCGAAAGCATAAAATCCCTGGAGGGCTACGAGGTTGCGTGGTTTGAGGAGGCGCAAACCTGTTCGCAGAGGTCACTCGATCTTCTGCGTCCTACCATTCGCTCACCGCAGTCTGAATTGTGGTTCACATGGAACCCGAGATTTAAGACCGACCCGATAGATACGTTTCTGAGGGCGAACCGGCCTTCGAACGCAATTGTTGTGAAGGCGAATTATTCGGACAATCCGTGGTTTCCCCCGGAACTTGAGGTCGAAAGGCTTCTGGACGAAACCGGGGATGAGGCGCGATATCGAAACATCTGGCTTGGCGCTTATGAGGACCAGAGCGACAAGCAATTCATCAGCGCAAATTCTGTGGACCGCGCCAGAAAGTCAAAACCCCATACGGAGCCGAATGACGAGCTTATCATGGGGGTGGATGTTGCCCGGTACGGCGATGACCTGTCGGTGATAGCTTTCCGAAGAGGCAGGGACGCCTATTCGGAACCGTGGCGCGTGTATCGAAAAATTAACACGATGGAGCTTGCCGCGCGGATCGCCGAGCATTTCGACAGGGTAAAGCCGGACGCGCTATTCGTTGACGAAACAGGCGTCGGCGCTGGTGTTGTAGATCGTCTGGAGCAGATGAATTACCCCGTTGTCGGGGTGAACTTCGGCGCCAAGCCAGACGGCCTTGTAGACGAAAAGGTTTCCAACAAGCGCACAGAAATGTGGGCGCGGATGCGCGCATGGCTCAACAAGGACGTTGGGATTCCTGACGATGACAAGCTTGAGGCTGAACTTACTGGCGTTCAGTACAAGCATGATGCCGACAACGCCATCGTCCTTGAGCGCAAGGAAGACATGAAAAAGCGCGGCGTTCCTTCGCCGGACATGGCTGACGCTTTGGCTATCACATTTGCCTATCCGGTCATGCGGCGCGGCGAGGCTGACTATGAATCTGACGGCGCACATGGCCGCAATGAAGTCACGGGGTACTGATGGAAGCGGAAGAAGAAGAACGCCCGTCCGTGCCGCCGCAAGTGTTCTTGCAGGCCATTCTCGGCATGGGGAATATCGCTGAGCATCTGGACGACAACCGCCTTGGTGAAATCGCGGAAGATGTTTTGCGGGATTACCATACTGACAGCGAGTCCATGAAGCCGTGGCGGGAGAAGATGCAAAACGGCATCGACCTCGCCAAGCTGATGAAGAAGGACAAGACCCATCCTTGGGAGGGTGCGGCGAACGTTCGATATCCATTGGTGACGACTGCGGCGCTGCAATTCAACGCCCGCGCCTATCCGGCAATCGTCCCGAGCGAGGACGTTGTGCGCGCGAAGGTGTGGGGCCGGGATGCCAACGGGGCAAAGGCCGCTCGCGGGAATCGTGTTGCGGCTCACATGTCGTGGCAGCTTACTTGCCAGATTGAGGAATGGGAGGAGGAGACAGACAAGCTTCTGACGATGCTCCCCATCGTCGGCACGGTCATTCGCAAGATGTGGTTTGATCCGGTTGAAGGGCGTCCGCGCTGCCGTGTTATCCCGTCCGGGGCATTCGTCGTAAACGACGCGGTCAGGATGCTAAGCGAAGCCCCGAGGGCGACGGAGGAACTTCCTCTGTTTCCGGCTGAGATCGAGACTCGCAAGCGGTCGGGAATCTTCCGCGACATTGAATATGTCGAGGATGACGGCGAAGACGACCACAAGCCGCAGATGTTCCTTGAGCAGCATTGCAGGCTTGACCTGGACGACGACGACTATCCCGAGCCGTACATTGTCACGATCCACAAGGAAACGAAGAAGGTGGCGCGGATCGTTGCCGACTTTGACGCGGAAGACGTGGTCATGAGCGGCGATAAGGTCGTTCAGATCCGGCGCGGCAGCTATTTCGTGCCGTATCACTTCCTTCCTTCAATGGACGGCGGGTTCCACGGCACGGGGCTTGGGCTGCTTCTTGGGGATATCTCCGAAACGGTCAATACGCTCATCAACATGATGTTGGACGCTGGACAGCTTTCGGCGCTTGGTGGTGGGTTTATCGGGTCTGAATTCAGGATCAAGGGCGGGTCCAGCAAGATGCGCCCCGGAGAGTGGCGTCAGGTCGCGGCGCGCGGCGGGGATGTTCGGGCGGCAATGGTCCCGATGACTTACCCCGGCGCGGACGCGACGCTATTTCAGCTTCTTGGGCTTCTGATCGAGGCGGGAAAGGACGTTGCGTCCGTCAAGGACGTTCTGACCGGCGAGACTGGCGGTCGCAACATGACAGCGACGACGACGCTTGCCCTGATCGAGCAGGGGATGCAGGTCTTTACCGCCGCATACAAGCGGATTTTCCGTTCCTTGAAGCAGGAATACAAGCTTCTGGCGAAGATCAATGCGGCGACCGTTTCGCCGGAGGAATACAACGCCTTCCACGACGAAGTGGACCAGCAAGGCCAGCCCATCATGCTGGACCCGGCCCAGGATTACGGCGCGGCTGACATGGATATTGTCCCGGTTGCCGATCCCCGCAGCGTCACGAAGATGCAGGAGGCGGCCAAGGCCGAACTTCTGATGCAGCTTGCGTCGCAGGGTCTTGTGAACCCGGCGGAGGCGGGGCGCAGGGCGCTTGAGGCCGCGTCTATCTCGAATGTCGATGAGCTTTTGCCGCAGCCGAACCCGATGCAGCAGCACATGGAGCAGCTTGGGGTGGCCGGGGCTGAGGCAGATGTGACCTTGAAGATGGTTGGGATTGAGAAGGCGCTGGCAGAAATCCAGAAACTCAAGTCCGAGGCCGTCAAGAATATCAGCGATGCCGCCGCGACGGAGCATTCCGCCCGGCTTGATGAGATGCAAACGAGACTGGAGGCCGCGCGTGACGGACTTTCGAACATTCTCCGAAGCGGACTTGGAGGAATGGCGCCAGCACCCGGTCAGCCTGTTTATCAAGGAGGCGCTGCGGGAGTCGTTCCGGCAGCAGGTGGGTTCGGCACAGCAGGCTTATTGGGCGGGCAACCCATGGCCGGAAGCGGAACGGCTGGCCCTTCTGCGGATGCAGGCGCTTTCTGAGGACATGTTTGAGTCCTCGCTTGATGATTTGATGGCAGCGATGGAGCAGCACGATGAACCCGAGCGGGATATCGCCGGTTGAATTCAATGTCTTGGTGAAACAGGACGCGACTGAGGAAAAGACGAAGGGGGGATTGATCCTCCACGCTGACACGCAAGAGCGCGACAAGCATTCGCAGATTTTCGGCACGATTATTGCCCTGTCTCCGATGGCTTTCAACGCCGATGTGTGGCCGGTCGAATATGAGCGCCCGAAGCCGGGGCAGCGCATTGCGTTCGCCAAGCATTCCGGGACGTTCATCAAGGGCCTTGATGGCGAGGAATATCGCGTCGTCAAGGACAAGGATGTTGTGGCAATCATTGATGGATGACATGAGCGAACAAGAGCAGGTTGCCGAACCGGAAATCGGCGCTGAGGAAGTTGTCTCGCAGGAACTCGTTGTCGAGAAGACGGCGGAGCAGGTTGAGGTCGAGACAGAGGCCCGCAAATATGGGTGGCGCCCGAAAGAGGAATTCGACCGTGATCCCGAGGGCTGGGTTGATGCCAGTCGGTTCATGGAGCTTCCCGCAACGCACCTGAAAATGCAGCGCGACATTACGAAGCGGCTGCAAAAGGAGTTGCAGGAGCGTGATGATCGCCTGTCGAACATCGAACGCACCGCGAAAATGGCCGTTGAGGCCGCGCGAAAGCAGGAGCGGGCGAAGTACGAAGCCGAGCTTGAAAGCATCCGCAAGGAGCGCAGGGCGGCGGCAGAGGAGGGCGACGTTGCCCGGATCGACGCGCTGGACAAGCGGGAGGATGAGGTCCGCAAGAATGCCCCGGCGGTAGACGATGAGCCGCTCACGGCGGCGCCCGCCATCGCGCCGGAAATCCAGACGTATCTCGATGCGAACGATTGGACAAAGAACCCGGCGGCAATCTCGTTTGCGAGGGGCGCAATCGACCTGAACCGAGAAATTCAACTCCTGCCGCCCATGAAGCAAGTCGAGTGGGCGGAAAAGAAGGTGCGAGAGGTGTTCCCGGAGCTTTTCCCGGTTCAAAAGAGAGCGCCGGAATCCAAGGTTGACCCTGGGGGGCTTGGCCTTCTGACCCGAAAGAGCGGGAAATCAGCGGACGACCTTCCGGCGGATGCAAAGGCAATCGGCAAGGAATTCGTCTCTCAGGGCTTGTTCAAGAGCATTGACGAATACGCCAAATCCTATTTCGCGCAGGAGTGATGAATATGGCCCGTGGTGAGCAGATCCAGCAAGAGCGCCGCCGTCGCAATAGCAACGGCCTGTCCGGCAAGCGCAATCGCCTTGCCGTTGATGAGTCGATGCTGGACAGAGAGAATTTCGTGTATCGGTTCGTCAACGACGAGCCGGGCCGAATCCATGCCCTGACGGTTCAGGACGATTGGGAGCCAGTCGTTGACCGCAAGGGCGAAATCAAGACCGATGGGACCGGCATGGGGTCCGAAGTTGCCGTGCATGTGGGACAAGGCTCGCAAGGCCAGACCCGCGCCGTTCTTCTGCGCAAGCGGAAGGATTGGTACGAAGATGACAAGCGCCAGGAACAGCGCGTTATTGATGATCTGGAAAACTCTCTGAAAGCGGGGAACGCCCCCGGCGCTGAGAGTGATGGCACCTACACTCCGAAAGGCGGGATCGTCTTCGAGAATGGAGCCAAAGTCTAATCAATCACAGCATAAGGAGTAGCCGAAATGGCTAACGCTGACGCTCCGTTCGGGCTTCGTCCCGTTCGGTATCTCAGCGGTGCTCCGTACAATGGCGCGGCGAACTTGTACTACGTCCCGTCTACGGACAACACCGCAATTTACATCGGGGGGATGGTCAAGCTGGCCGGTTCCGCCGATGCAGACGGCATCGCTTCCGTTACTGGCAACGTTTCGACCGGAAACCCGGTTGTTGGCGTTGTCGTTGGCGTGAAGCCCGTTACCGCGACCAGCACCACCTACCGCGAGGCTTCGGTCGAACAGTATGTCTTCGTCGCTGATGACCCGAACCTTGTGTTTGCGATTCAGGAAGACAGTGTGGGCGGCGCTCTGGCGGCGGCGAATGTCGGCAACACCGCTGATATCACCGGGTTCACCGGTGGTTCCACTTCGACCGGGCGTTCCTCGCTTGAGATCGACAGTTCCACGGCCACGGCTTCCGGCGACGGCACCGAGGACGTTCTGATCGTCGGTCTTGTGCAGGAGCCTGACAACGCAATCGGCACGAATGCGAATTGGCTTGTTCGCCTGAACAACCACCAGTTCGTTGACGGCGTGGCTGGCGCATAAGGAGGGCTAGGAATGTCTGTCATCACTACCGGCGCACATCCAAAGGCCCTTTGGCCGGGTGTGCATAAGTTCGTCATGGGCCAATACGAGACCCATCCCGTCGAATACTCTCAGGTGTTCGACATGGAAGACTCGAAGATGGCCTATGAAGAGGACGTGGAAACCACGGGCTTCGGGCTGGCGCAAGTCAAGGCCGAGGGCGCTGGCGCTGCGTATGAGGGCCAATCTCAGGGCTTCATCAAGCGCTACACGCATGTGGCCTATTCCAAGGGCTACATCGTCACCCGTGAGGAAATGGACGATAACCTGTACAAATCGCGCAGCTTCAAGCGCGGTGCGCAGCTGGCGTTCTCGTTCCGCACCACGAAGGAAATCGTTGCGGCCAACATCCTCAACCGCGCGTTCAACTCGTCCTATGTGGGCGGGGACGGCAAGGAGCTTCTGGCGACGGATCACCCGTCTCTGGCTGGCACCTGGTCGAACGAACTCGCGGTTTCGGCTGATCTGTCCGAGGCGTCTCTTGAGACCCTTCTGACGCAGATCATGGAGGCGACGAACTCCAAGGGCCTCAAGATCGCCATCCGTGGCGAAAAGCTTGTGGTTCCCCCGGCGCTTGCCTTTACCGCCGAGCGGATCATGAAATCCACCTTGCAAAACGACACGGCGAACAACGCGGTCAACGCGATCCGTTCGATGGGTCTTCTGCCCGGTGGCGTTGTGGTCAATCACTACCTGACCGACAACGACGCATGGTTCGTCAAGACTTCGGTAATGGACGGTATGCGCGGGTTCAACCGCACGCCCTTCGAATTCACCCAAGACAATGACTTCGACACGTCCAACGCGAAAGCGAAGGGCTACGAGCGTTATTCGTTCGGGTGGACCGACCCGCGCGGCCTGTACGGCTCGCCCGGTGCGTAACCAATAGGGCGGGGCTTCGGCACCGCTCTTTTCCAAGGAGGCTATCTGATGGCCACGAAAAAGCCCGCCGCCACTGAGAAGAGACCCGGTTACGCCATGGTGGACGGCAAGACCCGCAAAATCCTGAAAGGGAAATGACATGGCGAAAACGAACTTTCCGGGCGGCATCATCGCCCCGTTCATCGACACTGCGACGGGATCCGCTGTCGCCAGTCTGACCGACAATTCCGGCGGAACGGCTGCGGATACCATCGCGGCAATTGGCGGCACCTACAGCCAAACCGAAGTGCGCAACGCGATTGCGTCACTTGCGGCCAAGATCAACGAAATTCTGGCTGCCCAACAAAGCTGACGGCGGGGCTGCGGCCCCGTCATCAACGGAGGTGACGCATGGGTATTGCTGATTACTACCTTCACGGATCCCATAACGTCATCTGCGACAGGTGCGGCTTCAAGTACAAAGCCCATCATTTGCGCCTTGAATGGAACGGCCTTCGCACATGCTTCGGCGCCGGGACAAACAACTGTTTCGAGGTTCGCCAGCCGCAAGACTTTGTGCGCGGCAAGGCGGACAAGCAGGCCCCGGATTGGGTCCGCTCCGAACCGACAGACGCATTCCCCGACAACATCACCCCGGATGATCTGTAATGGCCGTAACTGGAACCTACACAGTCCGAGACATTGTGAATGATGCCATGCGCAAGGCTGGCGTTGTCGCTGTCGATGAGGATGCAACGGCAGAGGAGGCGGATATCGCAATGCGGTGTCTGAACCGCATGTTGAAGGCGTGGCAGACCTATCGGTTCAACCTCTGGACTAAGACCAGCATGAGCGTTTCCGCGACGACAGCAGCGAGCTACACGCTCAACCCTGTCAGGCCGATGCGCATTCTTAGCATCCGGTGGAAAAACACTGCTGCTTTGGAAACGACGATGCAGCAGATGACAAGGGACGAATACGACACTCTCCCGAACAAGGTTTCGACCGGGACGCCTACGACATGGATGTATGACCGCCAGCGCGAGGCGGCGAAATTGTATGTCTGGCCTGTACCGGCAAGCGTGACGACAGAAACGCTCGAAATCACCTATGAGCGCGAAATCGAGGATGCCGCCCTTTCGGACGTTGTCGATGTTCCGGGCGAATGGTGGGAGGCAGTCGTTTACGGGCTTGCGTCTCGCGTCGCTGAGGACTTTGAAAAAAGCGTTCCGAAGATCGACGCAAGGGCCACTGATGCACTGATGCTGGCGCTGGCAGATGATCGCGAGGAAAGCGTGTTCTTCGCGGGGCCTTACTGATGCCTCTGGTTGAATTCGTCGGCCAATCCCGCAAGGATACGGACTTTTCGCAGGCGAACACGTCGCGCCTTGTGAATTGCTACCGTGAGCCTTTGGAGGAGGGCCACCAGATCAAATCGGTCCTGGGGACGGCGCAGCTTGCTTCGATTTCTGCGGTGTTCATGCGGGACATGGCCGAGATCGGCGGGAATATCTATGCCGCTTGCGGCGGCGGTCTGTACAAGGTCGAACAATACGGGACCGTCACGAGCCTTGGCGCGATTGAGGACGGGGATTCCACGGTCTCCGGCAATAACGGCAAGGTCACTGTCGCGGCGGGCGGAACCTATTACGTCTGGGATGGCTCAAGCCTGACCAGCCCAACCGGAGGGGCATTCGATAACGTCGGGTCGGTCGAGTTTCTGGGGCAAGACACGATCCTGACCGAACTCGGCGGGCGCCGGTTCATGTGGTCTGATGTTGCGGACCCGACGAGCCTTGACGGGCTGAACGTAGCGACAGCCGAGGGGCGGGACGATGACATTCTGCGGGGTGTCGTCATCAACGGTTTCCTGTGGCTCCTGAAAGAGAAATCGACGGAAATCTGGTATCAGACCGGGGCGGGGTACGCCCGCGTCAACGGAGGGATTATCGACCGTGGCCTGAAATCCTTCGGCCTCGTGACAAAATTCTCCGGCGGCGCGTTCTTGGTGGGTGACGATGGGATTGCCTACATCACCAACGGGAGCGGATTGCAGCCGGTTTCCACGCCCCCGGTCGAAACGGATATCATCCAGGGGCAGGCGCGGCGCTGCTTCTATTACGAGGACGAGGGCCACAAGTTTTGCGTGATCCAGTTTTCGGATCGCGCATCGTGGGTTTACGACCTCTCGACAGGGGAGTGGCACAACCGCGCGAGCGGGACGGATCACATGCCGTGGCGGGTGGTGTCTGCGGTAAAGGCATGGGGCTACTGGCACGTCGGGAGCGATTTGGGCAAGGTTTTGCGCCTTCTCAGGATCAACACCGACGCTGACGGGCCTTTGGTTCGCAAGATGGTGTCGCGGACGCTGCGGACGGGGGAATATCAAACCTTGTCGCGGCTTGAATTGTTCGGTCGCATTGGCGAGGTCGAGACCGGCGGCGGCGTCACATACATCCTGGGCGGAACCGACTTCGTCTTGATGGATACTGACGGGCTGGCCCTATTTCATAGCCTGATCGAAGGCGAGGCGAGGCCGCCCGCGCTGTTTGTCCGCGTGTCCCGCGATGGCGGGAAAACGTGGTCCAATGAGAAGTGGCGCAACTTTGGCGAGATTGGCGATTACGACGCGCGCCTGATCTGGCGGTCTCTTGGCCGGGCAAGGCAAACAACGGTCGAGGTCACGATTGCGGACCCGGTTGAACTGCCGATCAGGTCGCAAGCTCTTTTGGAGGTCTCATGAGCGTTAATATCCATGAGCGCGTGATTGACCCCCAGACCGGCAAGCTGACGCTTGAGGGCTACAAGATGCTGGTCGCGCTTGAGAACCGTCTGGACGCGATTGCGGCGGTTGCCGCGCCGTCAGGCGGGGCGACGGTGGACGCAGAGGCCCGCGCGGCTGTTGCGGCAATGATTGCGGCGTCGGGATGAGGTTGGCGACGACGCAGGACATTCCTGCGCTGACCGAGATGGGGCGGAAGTTTCACGCGCAATCTGCAATGCCGTTTGGGTTTGATAGCGACGCTGTTTCATCGCTTCTGGGTCGAATGATCGAGAGCGACACCGCAATAGTCGTCACGACAGATCGCGGCGCAATTGGGGGCGTTCTGAACCCTGCATACTGTGATCCATCGTGGATCATGGCTGTTGAACTGTTCTGGTGGGCAGAAGGAGACGGCCTATCGCTTTTAAAGGCTTTCGAGGAATGGGCGAAAGAGGTCGGCGCATCGGAAGTCAGAATGACTTCACTGGCCGGACTTCCTCGGGCTGACGCGATCCTGCGTCGCAAAGGTTATGCGCCAACGGAAATCAGCTATCAAAAGGTGATATGATGGCAATCGGTACAACCGCTGCTCTCATCGGCGCGTCAGTCGCTGGTTCAGCTATCAGCGCCGGGGCAGCCAAATCGTCGGCGAAATCCCAAACGCTGGCCGCGAATAACCAGCTTGCCGTACAAAAAGAGATGTACGACCAGCTGCGGACGGACCTTGCCCCGTATCGCGATACTGGCCTGAACGCTCTCGCTGGCGTGAACTATGAGCTTGGCCTTGCGCCAAAGCCTGCCGATTACGCCGGGTTTCAGGCGACGCCGGGCTATCAATTCGCCCTCGATCAGGGCCAGAAGGCGCTTGAGCGGTCTGCGGCTGCATCTGGCGGACTGTTCAGCGGGCAAACCGGAAAGGCGCTGGTGGACTACGGCACCGGAATGGCAAACCAGGAGTACGGGAATTACTTCAACCGCCTCTATGGCCTGATGAACATGGGCCAGAACTCCGCCGCCATGACGGGACAGGCGGGGCAGAATTACGCCGATCAGGCGTCGAACGCCTTTGCCAATATCGGGAACGCGCAGGCTGCGGGCAGCATCGGCACGGCGAACGCGATCAATAACGGCCTCGGGAATGCTATCGGCATCTGGCAGTACCAGAACCAGACAGGCGGCAATACCGGCATCAATATCGGCAACCTCTTTGGCGGGAACTCTTGGGGATGAGCTACGCTGACGCCATAGCCTCAATTGAAAGCGCGGGGTCGGGGGATTACCGCGCCATCGGCCCAGACACCGGCAAGGGCCGGGCTTACGGGCGCTATCAGGTGATGGATTTCAATATCGGGCCTTGGACAGAAAAGTATCTCGGCGTTCGCATGACGCCGGAAGAGTTTCTGAACAACCCCGCAGCCCAAGACGCCGTGTTCAACGGCGAATTCGGCTCATACGTTGAGAAATACGGAAACCCGCAAGACGCTGCATCGGTATGGTTCTCCGGCAGGCCGCTTTCAAAGGCTGGCAATGCCTCGGATGGCTATACCACTGTTCCCGAGTACGTTCGCCGCTTCACGAACGCACTCGGGAGCGGCGGCGGCGATGTGCGCAACCCCTTGGGCTCAAATCCTCCCGCCCCCCAAGGCAACGCGCTTTCCGCCGTCCGCCCGTCTTTCCAATACAACGCCCTCCAACTTTCCCCGTATCGGATGACCTGACATGCAGATGAATCCCTCCATCATCCTCGCCGGTCAGCCGCTCAACGCATTGGGCGCTATCCAGCAGGGCAATCAGGCGGCGGCGCAGACGAACGCGCTGCGGGACCAGAACAACCTTCGCAATCTCTATGCCTCTCAGGGGGCAGGCATTCTTGCGGGCGATCAGGGCGCGCTGAATGCGCTTGCGGGGCTTGACCCTGCTGCCGCCATGGGGATTCAGCAAGGGCAACTTGGCATGGCCGCCACGCGCCAGAATATGCAGTTTGACGCGGAAAAAATGCAGATGGCGCGGGAGCAGGCGAAACTTGCCGCCGCGCAACACGCCGCAAGCATGACCGCAGCGGAGCGGGCGCAGGCCGCAAAGGAACTGGCGGACGGGCTGTCTGGCGCTGCCTACTTCTACCAGAAGGGCGACCGGGCCGGATACGACACTTTCCTGGCGCAAAACGGCATCGACCCGTCAGCGCATCCATTCGACGCCTTCCCCGCCCACGCGGCGCAATACGAAGGCGTTCTGGACGCGCTGAAAAGCTTTGGCGACATGAGCGCCGGGCCGGATCCTACCAAGGGCGCGCCTACGGGCTTCATGTGGGCCGATCCGAACAACCGCGCCGCCGGTGTTGTCCCGCTCCCCGGTGCGGAGAAGCAACAGGGGCCGCTTTCGTCAGTTGCTAAGCTGACGGCTGATTTCAAGGCGGGGCTGATCGACAAGGCTACCTATGAGGCGGCGCTACAGAAGGCGACGGCGCAAGATCAAACGACCATGTCGGTTTCCCCGGATGGGACTGTGCAGTTTAGTCAGGGCGCTGTTTCGAATACCGCAAAAGTCCCGACGATGACCGTTGATGCCGCAAAAAATACCGGGTTCTACGTCAGAACACTTGAGGCCAACAAGATCCTCAACAAACTTGAGGCGCAGGGCACAGATTTCTGGCGGAGCAACCTTGATGCTGTCCCGTTCGGCCTTGGCAATTATGCGAGATCGCCTAAATTCCAGAAGTTTGACCAGGCGCGGCGCGATTTCGTCAATGCCATCCTTCGCAGGGAATCCGGCGCGGTCATTTCCGATCAGGAATTCGAGAACGCGAACAAGCAATATTTCCCCGTGCCGGGTGATAGCAAGGAAGTTATCGCACAGAAGCGCCGCAATCGAAAGACAGCCATTGAAGGCCTACGCCTCGGATCTGGCGAAGGGGCGGCATATGTTGACCAGCAGCGCGGCGCGACTACTTCGGCTCCCGCGACAGGTTCGCAGCCGCAGGGCCAGCCGATTTCTGACGATGCTCTGATTCAGAAGTATCTCGGAACCGGACAGTAAGGCGCCATCCGAGAATGGCGGGCCAGAAGCCGATGATAAGGAACGCCCAAGGGTCTTGCGCCGCATAAGCGCAGAATGCCGCGAAGGCGATAATCGGAATCCAGATGAAGAAATAACCGGGTCGCATCCTGACAAGGTGCGCCTGCTTCATCGTGAATGCAAGGTAAGGTTTTCATGGCTACATTCGATCAAGTCATGCAGGCCCTCCGCAACGCGGATGCCGCAGGCAATGCCGAAGACGCCAAGCGCCTCGCGCAGATCGCGCAGTCAATGCGACAGCCGAAGGCGGACCCGTACTACAATGGCCCCGGCGAGGATTTGACGACCGGTCCGCAAACGCCGCCGCCAGTTGAGCAGCAAGGGCCGATCCGCAGCACCCCGAACCGTGCCGGGGACGTGACGATGGATCTGATGGAGCAACCGCTTGCCGCCGCGAAGGCATACGGCGCAGGATTCATAGACCAGTCGAAAAGCCCGACCATGCAGGCGATGCCGGAAAGCTGGAACCCGGCGCTGAAAAGCTTCTACGCCCGATTTGGTGACGCAGGGATGGCGGCGCTTTCCGCTCTGGGGGCCGGTTATGCTGGCGCTGCTGGGATCGTCGGGGAGGCAATCGGTTCGGGTCGCGCTGATGAGCAGCGCCTTGCAAACGACCTGATGATGATGGGCCAGGTTGCGGTTCCTGAATTGGCGGGCGTGTCTAGCGTCGGTCGGGCGGCAATGTCTGTGCCGGGTAAGTTGGAACGGGCGGGGGCGCCGACAGCAAAGCAGGCGGCGGCACGGGCGGCGGGTGATATTGGCGTCACGCCTTCTCTTGGCATGACCGGGAAAACCGGCGCAATGGCATCGGCTGCGTTGGAGAAGGTTCCTGGGGCTGGGTCCATTATCGCAAAGGACGCGGCGCGGGCAGTTGGGGAAGTCGAGGCGGCTTTTGCCAAGTCTGTCGCGAATATCGGGAAGCCGGTTTCTGCCTATGAGGCCGGGGGGAAACTTCAAAGCGGGCTGAACAAATTCGTTTTGCAATTCAAAGACAGGGCCGGGAAGCTTTACGATGCCATCCCGATCCAGAGCGGGGCAAAAGTGAAGGCGGACAACACCGTCGCGGCCATCGCGGATGCCAAGGCTGTTTTCGCTGAAAACCCTCAGTTGGCGCAAAAGCTTGGGCTGACGAATTGGGATTCCGTGGCGTCCGAGATCAGCGCGAACAACATTTCGTGGCAGGCGTTGAAGCAATTCAGGACGGAAGTCGGGGAGGCCATCGGAAAATCAACCGGGGCGCTAACCGATACCGGCACCGGGCGCTTGAAACAACTCTACGGCGCGCTGACAGCGGATATGGAAGCCGCAGCCAAGGCGGCAGGGCCAGAGGCCGCAAGCGCGTGGAACCGGGCCAATGCATTCTACAAATCCGGTGCGAAGCGGATTGAGCGTAGCCTTGATGCCACGATCACAGCCAAAAACCCGGAGAGGGCATTCGAAGCATTCGACGCGCTGACAAAAGCTGACCGCTCGTCTTCCGACTTGCAGCGCATGAGGCAAATCAGGGCATCCATGACGCGCGACGACTGGAACGATGTTTCCGCGTCCATCGTGCAGCGTCTTGGGCGGTCAAAGCCTGGGGCGCAAAGCGCGACTGGTGACGTGTTTTCCCCGTCTTCTTTCCTGACGGAGTGGAACAAGCTTTCTCCCGAGGCAAGGAAACTTCTCTTGCCGGAAGACGCCCGTGTCGAACTCGAAAAGCTGGCGAAGGTCGCGGAGTCCGTCAAGAGCGGAAATCTTGAACGCAACATGTCGAACACCGGCACTGTCATCATGGCAGCGGGAGCGGGCGGGTCCTTCGTGTCTCACCCCGTCGCCACCATCTCCGCTCTCGGCGGGGCAAACATCGCCGCTCGCGCGCTGACAAATCCAGTGTTCCTTCGCGCGCTTAATCGCGCCGCGAGGGGCGACGTAAAGGCCCTTGAGCAACTGGCATCCGGCAAGGGCGCATTCACCAAAGACGCTGCGACCGTCCTTCGCCTCATGGCCGCAGAAACGGCGACGGGCGGGGCCGCAAACAGAGACGCCACCCCGGCGACCGCTGCTTCCCGATAGGAACTCCCACACATGGCAAACCAACTTATCTTCGCGCTTCCGCGCGTGACGG
>JRYH01004121.1_pt1 | contig 15485 bp, 16 predicted proteins | sample 235351 | NCBI WGS metagenome assembly JRYH01 (sample SAMN03074221, study PRJNA261480) | activated sludge metagenome | biome: Wastewater Treatment Plant; feature: Wastewater; material: Activated sludge; isolation source: activated biomass of a wastewater treatment plant treating wastewater... ... | reverse complement strand
CGTGCTGCCGGTCGTGAAACATATCCCCGGGCACGGGCGCGCGCGGGCCGACAGCCACCATGAGCTGCCGCGCGTCGGCGCGCCGCTCGACCTGCTGGAGGCCGGGGATTTCGCCCCGTTCCGCGCGCTGGCGGACCTGCCGCTCGGAATGACCGCCCATGTGGTCTACGAGGCGCTTGACCCCCTGCCGGCGACGGTCTCGCCGCATGTGATCGCGCTGATCCGGGACAGCATCGGCTTTGACGGGCTGTTGATGAGCGATGACATCTCGATGAAGGCGCTCACGGGCACGCCGCAGGACAATGCCCGCGCCTGTATCGCCGCCGGCTGCGACATCGCGCTGTTCTGCAACGGGACGCTGGCCGAGCGCGACCGGGTCGCCCATGCCGCCGGGCGGATGGGGGCGGACAGCCTGCGCCGGGCCGAAGCGGCGCTGTCGCAACGCCGCGCGCCTGCAGATTTCGACATCGAGGCCGCCTGGGCCGAACTTGCGGCGCTGGCCCCGCTGCCGGCGGGGGCGGGCTCGTGACCGAGCAGGGCACGGGGCCGCTCACCGGCACGCCGGTGTCGGTGGCCGAGCGCATGGCCGCCGAGGCGCTGATCGTCGATGTGGACGGTTTCGAGGGGCCGCTCGACCTGCTGCTGACGCTGTCGCGCAACCAGAAGGTCGACCTGCGCCGCATCTCGATCCTTGAGCTGGCCCGCCAGTATCTCGCCTTTGTCGAACAGGCCAAGGCGCTGCGGCTTGAACTGGCTGCCGATTACCTGGTCATGGCCGCCTGGCTTGCCTTTCTGAAATCGCGCCTGCTGCTGCCCCCCGATCCCGAGGAAGACGGGCCGAGCGGGGACGAGATGGCCGCGCATCTCGCGTTCCAGCTCGAGCGGCTTCAGGCCATGCGCGATGCGGCGGCACGGCTCATGGGGCGCGATCGGCTCGGGCGCGATTTCTTTGCCCGGGGCGTGCCGGAAACGGTCGTGCGCCGGCGCAGCACGCAGTGGTCGGTGACGCTGCTCGATCTCATGCAGGCCTATGCGCGGATCCGCACCCGCGACGATTTCCGCCCCTTCGTCATGGATCGCGACAACCTTTTCACCATGGAGCAGGCGCTCGACCGGATGCGCCCCCTGCTTGGCTTTGCCGGCGACTGGACCGACCTGACAAGCTACCTTCCCGACGGGTGGGACAATGACCCGAAGCGGCGGCGCTCGGCGACGGCGGCGACCTTTGCCGCCTCGCTCGAACTGGTGAAGGAGGGGCGCGCGGAACTGCGCCAGAGCGAACATTTCGCCGCGATCGAGTTGCGCAGACGGGCCGGGACGGCATGACCGGGCCCGATTTTACCATCCCGCCCATGGCCGAGCAGGAACGCATGGTCGAGGCGATCCTTTTCGCCAGCGCCGAGCCCGTCACCCTGCGCCTGCTCGAGGCGCGGATGCCCGCCGGCTCGGACCCGGCCGAGGCGCTCGTGCTGCTGCGCCGCCGTTACGAGGGGCGGGGGGTGCAGCTTGTGCGCGTGGGCGATGCCTGGGCCTTCCGCACGGCGCCGGACCTCGGTTTTCTCATGCGCGATGAAAGCGTCGAGACGCGCCGCCTGAGCCGCGCCGCGATCGAGACGCTGGCGATCATCGCCTATCACCAGCCGGTCACGCGCGCCGAGATCGAGGAAATCCGCGGCGTCTCGGTGTCGCGCGGCACCATCGACCAGCTTCTTGAACTTGACTGGATCCGCCTCGGCCGGCGCAAGATGACCCCGGGCCGCCCGGTGACATTCGTGGTGACCGAGGCGTTTCTCGATCAGTTCGGCCTGGAATCCGCGCGCGATCTTCCGGGACTGGCCGAACTGCGCGCGGCCGGCCTGCTGGAAAGCACCGCACCGCCCGGCATGGCGCCGCTCGTGCCCGGGGACGCGGATGATGCCGAGGCGCAAGAGGCAGGCCGCGGTCAGAGCGAGCTTTTCGAAGACTGAAAACCGCCGATGGACGGGACGGGAATTGAAATCCCTGCCCGGGCATGACAGTCTTGGCGCCACGCGATGAGCCCGGAGTTTCGAGAGATGAATCGCCTCGTGACCATGATCCTGCGGATCGCTCTGCGCCGGTTGGTGAGTTCCGGTGTCAATCACGGGATCCGGGCAGCTGCATCGCGTGGCGGCCGTGCGGCTGCGGATGATGTGACCCGGGGCGGGGCCGGTGGTACGTTCGGGAACCAGCGCCGGGCCATGCGCCTGCTGCGCCTCCTGCGGCGCTGATCGTGGATGACCTGCCGCCAGGGCGGCGCAAAGGGTCGGTTTTCAGGTAAATAGTTTCCGGTTTTGGAAAAACGGAACCCGATGGTCTGCACGGTGCAGATGCCGGCTGCCTTGGGTTTTCGCCCTTGCAGCCGCAACGCCCGCGTCTTGCGGATCGTCCAGCAAGGACCATGCCCTATCGTGCGCACGCTTTACCTGCATATCGGAGCACATCGAACCGCGACCTCGGCAACCCAGAGCTTTCTCGCACGCAACAACGACAGGCTTCGCGAGCATGGCTATCTGCCGGTTAACGGCGTCGGGCGGCAGACGGCGCTGGTAAAGGCCCTTGTCGAGGGGGAACGCCCGGTTGCGGACGCTGCCCGGATGATCCGGCAGCAGGCCGAGGCCGGGCCGGCCATCCACTCGGCGATCATCAGCGACGAAAACATCTGTTTCCAGAAGGACCTCTCCATCTTCGCGCGCTTTCGCGAGCATTTCGATGTCCGTATCATCTTTACCCTGCGCCGGCAGGATCTCTGGCTGGAAAGCTGGTATTACCAGAACATCAAATGGCAGTGGAAACCGCGTTTCAGCCACCTGACCTTTCCCGAATTCATGGATCGGCGCCATGAATTTCACTGGATCCATTACGATTCCTACATCCGCCATCTCGAAACCCTGTTCGGGGGCGAGAATATCCGCCTCACGGTGCATGAGCGCGCGCAGATGCCGGGCGGGCCGATTGCCGCCTTCTGCCGTCACCTCGGCCTTGACGACCTGGACGGGTTCACCCAGCCGGGGCGCGTGAATTCGAGCCTGTCCCCGCCGGTTGCGGAGTTTGCCCGCCGGATGCCGCTGGACCGGGCGCCCAGCCCCTAGCGGCGCGAACTGATCCGTGTCCTTTACCGCATCGACGCGGAGCTGCGCGAAAACAGCAACAGGCACAGCAGCCTGCTGATGACGCGGCCCGAGCGCGAGCGCGTGATGGCAGAGTTCGACCCCGGGAACCACGCGGTCGCGCAGCGCTATTTCGACCGCGGGACGCTGTTCGAAGACCCCCTGCCGCCGGCCGACGCGCCCTTGGGCGAGATGGCGCTTCCCGAAGCCTCGCAGGACCTCATGGAAGATTACATCATCCCGCTCCTGCACGGGCTGATCGAGGGCCGCCGCAAGAAGCAGGGAAAGGCGGATGGCGGGGACGGATCACCGGCCGCGCGGCGCAGCGGAAGCTGACGTTGGGCGGCCGCGGCCCGGGCCGAAACGGGCAGGGCGATCAGGCGCGGGCCGGGCGCCGTGCCGCGGCCACAAGCCAGAGCGCCACCAGCACGAGCGAGGCCACCGCGTTCCAGCTTGCCATGGAGAGGCCGAACATCTCCCAGGCGACATCGTCGCAACGCACGAGCGGCGCGGCCATGATATGCGCCATCAGCTCCGCAGAGCTCATGCCGTCGGCCGAACTGGCGGTGCAGGTGGCCGGCCCTTCCCACCAGCCGCGCTCGACCCCGGTGTGATAGAGCCCGATCCCGGCCGTGGCGAGCGCGGCAAGCGCGCCGAGCACCGGCAGGATCCGCCCCGGCCGGATCAGCGCCAGCGCCGCGATCAGGATGGCGATTCCATGCGGCCAGCGCTGCCAGATGCAGAGCGAACAGGGCGCCATGCCGCCCAGGTACTGAAAGGCGAGCGCGCCGAGCAGCAGGGCCGCCGAGCCCAGCCCGGCAAGCAGGATCAGCAGGTTGCGCGTCACAGATACCGCACCACGATGAATCCCCCGAGAAGCAGGGCGACAAAGACCGTGAACACGAGCCCGAGCCGCTGTTCGATGAACCGGCGCACCGGGGCGCCGTAAACCCGCAGCAAAGCGGCAACCGCAAAGAAACGCAAGGCCCGCGCCAGCAGCGACGTGGTGATGAAGATCCCGAGCGGCAGCCCGGTCCAGCCCGACATGATGGTGATCACCTTGTAGGGAAAGGGCGTCACGCCCGCGATCAGCACCGCCCAGAATCCGTGTTCGTTGAACCGCTCGTTGAACAGCGCCATGGCCTCGGTCTGTCCGAGCGCCTCGAGCACCGGCCGGCCGATGGTCTCGAAGGCGAGCGCGCCGATGGCATAGCCCAGCACCCCTCCGAGCACCGAGGCAACCAGCGCCACGCCGGCAATCAGCCAGGCCCTTGACGGCCGGGCGAGAATCATCGGGATCATCAGCACATCGGGCGGAATCGGGAAGACCGAGCTTTCGACGAAGGCGACCAGCGCCAGCCACCAGAGCGCTTGCGGATGATCCGCAAGGCGCATGGTCCGATCATAAAGACGCCGCAGCATGAAGACCTCCGCAGGTGGATCAGCGGCAGGAAGCATGACGTGCGCCCGCGGTCAAGCGCGCTTCGCGAGGGCGGTTACGGGCGGCGCCGGTCACTTCCCTGTTTACCTGCGTTGGGTGCGGGGCTAGAGAATGCGAAGTCAGGACAGGGCGCGGCTGCGCCGGGGTCCGTGCGGGTGTGGCGAAATGGTAGACGCGAGGGTCTCAAACACCCTTTCCGCAAGGAGTGTCGGTTCGACTCCGACCACCCGCACCATGAATTTCTCGCCCGCCCTGCGCCATCGGTTGCCGCGGCTGACGCAGGTCGTGTGAGGGTCCGTTAAGCACCCGTCGGTCATCGACCCGCAGCTTGCGCGCACCTTGGTCGGCAACAGCGGTTCAATTACCGACCACTCGAAATCCGTGAGATCAAAGCGGGCCGTTCCACCCTCCTGCTCTGGAAAGCAGTGAATCATAAATAGGCCTGCCTTGGGAATCCGGTTGCTGGGTATGTAATCTAGACCTGTGGCATCTATTGCGGTATTCTCCGTTCGAGCGGTGCCCCAGATTGGCTGGTTTCGGCCTCAAGTATGGAGGTCGCCTGCATAGTAGCACGTTCATTGGGCTCAAGGCCCATAATGAACGAGTTTCTTTCGATCGAACACTCGGGCATGTCAATGCACACGATGGTTGACATGCAGTCTGCGCCATTTTTTAATAAAGTAGTAAAATATCATAACTTGATTAATATGTGGGACATCTTCAATGCGTTTGGCAGATACCGCACCTAGAATCGCACGGACAGGCTGTAGCGCGGCGCTATCCGTGGGGGTTTTTATCGCGACATGCCTTCATGGCACGGCCAGGGCTGATGGATGGGAGCTTTTCGAGAAAACAGATCCAATCCATGGAACGTCGTGGGATTACGCCGAATTGAAGCCTGTTTCCGGTGCATCGCTTCTGCTTGCGCTGGAATGCAATGATGGGAGGCCGGTTGTTTGGCTCGCAAACGAGAACAATAGGTTCCGGCGAGTGAATAATGAAGGCGACTTTGGTATCGTATTGGTTGAGATGCGAATCAACGATAATCATTCGATGACAGTGGCCTTCACCGAAGCGCAGACTCCCGGCCTAATCTATTCTCCAAGTCAAATCGAAGCTCTCGTTATGGCTATGAATTTCATGTTCACGCCAAAGAGCGAACAGCCCGCAGTTGTCCATGATTTCAGCAAGTATATGGCCCTGTTCGCCATGTCGTCCAAGATGCTGATACGTGTCTACGACATAAGGGGGAATCCCTATCTGGCAGAATTTGCTCCGTCGCAAGGGATCGAAGGTGCAATGAGACATCTGCCGTGCATCTGATTGGCTTGTCGAAGGTCTGCGAATGCACCTCACCGGCTTGATAATCAGATGGGCGTTGTTGCAGAAGTCCTTTGCGAACAGGATTCACATGGCGAATCTGCAGGTGTGATGGTCGGTCGTGCTACGATCTGGTCCCGCCCGCTACCGCACAACGAACTGGAAGCCCTATAACGAAGCGTTGCAACGACGGGCTTCTCTCCTGATCTGACTGTGCAGGGACATTGGGTCGCTCGCTCCGAAGGCTGGCCGCAATAGCTGATCGCCGGTGTTCAGCGATGCCGCGATCCAATTCTGCGTAAGCGATGGAGCGCGTACGTCAGCCCGTTGCGGGCAGGACGAGTTCGGCGCCCGCCTGGGCAAGGGCGTCCTCAATTTCGGCGGGAGGCCGCGTTTCGGTGACAAGCTCGTCGATGCCGCTGAAATCGCAGACCTGTACCAGCCCGCGGCGCCCGAATTTGCTTGAATCGGTGATCACCACCCGGCGCGCCCCCCGGGCAAGGACCACGCGGGCGAATTCCGCCTCGGCCAGCGCGTAGTCCATGATCCCGGTCGCGGCATCCACCGCTCCGGCCGAAATGATCGCGTGATCGACGCTGAAGCGGGCGATGAATTCGAGCGCCGCCATGCCGAAGGCCGCGCCGGAATCGCTGCGCAGTTCTCCGCCCGCCATATGCACCCGATTGCCGTTCATCGTGGCGAGGGTGCGCGCGACATCCGATGAATTGGTGACCACGGTCAGGCGGCGGTGGCCCAGCAGTTCCTGCGCCAGGAAGCTCGTGGTGGTGCCGGTGTCCAGCATGATCGAATCCCCGTCGCTGATGGTGGCCGCGACCGTGGCGGCGATCAGTCGCTTTGCCTCGGGGTTTTCGCGCATGCGCCGCTCGAACGGGGCCTCGCCCACCATCGCCCGCAGCCCCACCGCCCCGTGCATCCGCAGCACATCGCCGCGCGCAGCAAGCGCCCGGATGTCGCGGCGCACCGTCTCGGCCGAAACATCGAGCAACCCGGCAAGCTCGGTGATGCCGATGGTGCCCCGGTCGCGCAGAAGGGCAAGGATCCGGTCGTGGCGGGGGGAGTGGTTCATGGCGTCGCCCTCTGCCTGTCGCTGCCTGTCCGAATTGGCTGCCGTGTCATGTCGACTGTCGTGATTCCCTGTCGCCCTGACAACGGAGAGCCGGACCTGCCGGCAATTCCGGATCAGGGCATGACTGAAATACCACAAAATCTGTTGACCTGTGACCGTTTTTGACCGACGCTTGGCCTTGCTATTCCGGAACATCAGCTTGGGAGGGCGCATGTCGGGTCACGAGGAGATCCCCGGGGTGTCATTCGCACGGATTCGCGATCTGCCATTGTGGAAGGGCGCGATCACGGTGCAACCGCTCATGGGCGGCATCAGCAACGAAAACTGGCTGGTGCGCGACGATGCGGGCGGTCACGTGGTGCGCTTTGGCGAGGATTACCCCTTTCACCACGTCCAGCGCGAACGCGAGATCATGTCCGCCTGCGCCGCCGAGGCCGCGGGTTTTGCACCGCCGGTGGAATACCACGGGGAGGGGGTTCTGGTCAGCCGCTATCTTGATGCCCGAACCTGCGACGAGCCGGCCGTGCGCGCCAATCTCGGCCGGATTGCCGACATCATCCGGCGCTTTCACCACGAGATGCCCCATCATGTCTCGGGCACGGCCTTCCTGTTCTGGCCCTTTCACGTGGTGCGGGATTATGCGCGCACGCTCGAGGCTGCAAACAGCCGGATGAAACCGCGCCTCGGCGAATTCGTCGCGCTGGCGAATGAACTGGAGGCGGCGCAGATGCCGCTGCCGATCGTGTTCGGCCACAACGACCTCCTGCCGACGAACCTGCTCGATGACGGCGAGCGGTTCTGGATCATTGATTTCGAATATGCCGGGTTTTCCACCCCCATGTTCGACCTTGCCGGGCTGTCGTCCAACGCCTCCTTCTCGCGGGAAGAGTCCGGGGAACTGCTCGGCATCTATTTCGACCGGAGCCCGGATCGCGACCTGAAACGGTCGCTTGCGGCGATGCAATGCGTCTCGCTGCTGCGGGAGGCGATGTGGAGCATGGTTTCCGAACATCACCTTGATGCTCCCGGCACCGATTACGTCGCCTATACGGATGAAAACCTCGAGCGGCTCGCCGCCGCGCTTGATGCCTATCACACGGAATACGGACGCAAAGAATGACAACTGCCCTTCCCACCCATGCCCGGATCGTCGTCATCGGCGGCGGGATCGTCGGCTGTTCGACGGCCTATCACCTGGCCCGCGATCACAAGGCCGAAGTGGTGCTGCTCGATCAGGGCAAGCTCACCTCCGGGTCCACCTGGCATGCGGCGGGGCTGGTCGGGCAGTTGCGGTCCTCCGCCTCGATCACGCAGGTGCTGAAATATTCGGTCGATCTCTACAAGCGGCTGAAGGACGAGACCGGGCTCGAGACCGGCTGGAAGATGACCGGCTGCCTGCGCCTTGCGACCAACGAGGAACGCTGGACAGAATATCGCCGCCTCGCCACCACCGCGCGCAGCTTCGGCATGGAGATGCACCTCGTCTCGCCCGAAGAGGTCGCCCGCATGTGGCCGCTCATGGACGTGTCGGATCTGGTCGGGGCGTCGTGGCTGCCGACCGACGGGCAGGCAAACCCCTCGGACATCGCGCAATCGCTGGCCAAGGGGGCGAAGATGCACGGCGCGCGCATCTTCGAGGGTATTCACGTCAGCGGCTTCGAGATGGACGGGGATCGCATCCGCGCCGTGCTGACCGACCAGGGGCGCATCGAGTGCGAAACGGTGGTCAACTGCGGCGGGCAATGGGCGCGCCAGATCGGCGCGAAGGCCGGGATCTCGGTGCCGCTGCAGCCGGTGAAGCATCAGTACATCATCACCGAACGGATCAACGGGCTGGCGAGCGACACGCCGACCGTGCGCGACCCGGACCGGCGGGTCTATTTCAAGGAAGAGGTCGGCGGGCTGGTGATGGGCGGCTATGAGCCGGACCCGCAGGCATGGGACACCGGCCTGCCCGGCGGCGACGTGCCCGAGCCCTGGGAATTCCAGCTTTTTGATGATGATTTCGACCATTTCGAGCAGCACATGACGCAGGCCATCGCCCGCGTTCCGGTGCTGGCCGAGGCCGGGCTGAAACAGATGATCAACGGCCCCGAAAGCTTTACGCCGGACGGGAATTTCATTCTTGGCCGGGCGCCGGAATGTTCCAACATGTTCGTCGGCGCCGGGTTCAACGCCTTCGGCATCGCCGCCGGGGGCGGTGCCGGCTGGGCGCTTGCCGAATGGGTGATGCGGGGCGAGGCGCCGCTCGACCTCTGGGTCGTGGACATCAACCGCTTTTCCGGCCTGCACCGCGATCGCGACTGGGTGCGCGAGCGCACGCTCGAGGCCTATGGCAAGCACTACGCGATCGGCTATCCGCACGCGGAATACGAAAGCGCGCGCCCGCGCATCATCTCGCCGCTTTTCGAGCGCCTGAAACGGCACCGCGCCGTGTTCGGCTCCAAGCTCGGCTGGGAGCGGCCGAACTGGTTCGCACCGGCCGGGTTCGAGGCGCGCGACATTCCCGCCATGGGGCGGGCGAACTGGTTCGGGGCCGTGGGGGCGGAACATGCGCTGGTGCGCGAGCGCGCCGGGCTGTTCGACCAGTCCTCCTTTGCGAAATACGAATTGCGCGGAAAGGGTGCTGCCGCGGCGCTCGAACATGTCTGCGCGAACCATGTGGCGCGGGGGGAAGGGCGCCTTGCCTATACGCAGATCCTGAACAGCCGCGGCGGGATCGAATGCGACCTGACCGTGGCGCAGCTTGTGCCGGACCACTTCTATATCGTCACCGGAACCGGTTCGAGGATGCATGATTTCGCGTGGATTGACGATCATTTGCCGGTTGATGCTGATGTGACGCTTGAGGACGTGACCGAAGCCTGGGGCACGCTTTCGCTGATGGGGCCGCGCGCGCGCGCCGTGCTGTCGGCGGTGACGGATGCGGATGTCTCGAACGACGCCTTTCCGTTTGGACATGTGCGGCAGATCACTGTCGCCGGCCACCGGTTGCGGGCGCTGCGGGTGACCTATGTCGGCGAGCTCGGCTGGGAGCTTCACGTGCCGCTCGAAGGCACCGGCGATGTGTTCGACACGCTGATGGAGGCGGGCGCGCAGCACGGGCTCGGGCTGGCCGGCTATCGCGCGATCGAATCGCTGCGGCTCGAAAAGGGCTATCGCGCCTGGGGGTCCGACATCACGCCGAACGATTCACCCTTCGAGGCCGGGCTCGGCTGGGCGGTGAAGCTCGGACGCGACACGCCCTTCATCGGCCGCGAGGCCGCCGCGGCCACGGCGGCGGCACCGCTTGCAAAACGGCTGGTCTGCTTCACCACCCGCGACCCCGATGTGGTGCTGCTCGGGCGCGAGACGATCCTGCGCGACGGCGAACCGGTCGGCTATCTGACCAGCGGCGGCTTCGGCTACACGGTCGGCCATCCGATCGGCTATGGTTATCTGCGCAATCCCGGCGGGGTTGATGACGCCTGGCTCGGCACGGGGCGCTACGAGCTTGTCGTTGCGAATGAAACGGTCCCGGCCGACCTGCATATGCGGAGCCTCTACGACCCGAAGGGAGAACGCATCAGGATCTGACGACAAACCGGCCTGCCGGCGATTGGGAGCGCCGGCTGCCCGGGACCGAACGCCATCAGGGAGGGAACCATGGCATCCATCGGAACCTATGTGATCTATATCATCATGGCCTGCGCGGTCGCGGGGGCCATCGCCTCGATCCGGAATTCGGAAACCGGGCTTGGCAAGGAATTCATCGAGGGGCTCCATTCCATCGGGCCGATCTTCATCCCGGTGGCGGGGATCATGGCGTCGATCCCCTACCTGTCGGAGTTCATCCGCGTGGCGGTCGGGCCTCTCTTCGCCCTGATCGGGGCCGATCCCTCGATTGCCGCGACGACGGTGATCGCAGTCGACATGGGTGGCTATCAGCTTGCCGATGCGCTTGCCGGGTCGCGCGATGCCTGGATGGTCGCCACCATCGTCGGCTTTACCTCCGGGGCGACCATCATCTTCTCGATCCCGGTCGGACTGGCCATGCTGGCAAAGCGCGACCACAAGTACATGGCGCTTGGCATCATGTCGGGGATCCTTTCGGTGCCGATCGGGGTGTTCATCGCCTGTGCGCTGATCTCTCTGGCCGGGCTCGACATCCGGCCCGAGGTCTCGACCACCGCCGCCGCCTCGCACCAGATCACCATGGGCCTTGGCGGCATCCTGCACAATCTTGCGCCGCTCATCGCCTTCTGCGTCGCGATCGCGCTTGGCCTGCGCTTTGCGCCGGATGCGATGATCGCCGGGTTCCTGTGGTTCGGGCGCATCATGTATGCCGGCATCACGCTGGTCCTGGTGGCCTCGATCGTCGAATATTTCACGGGCTTCTTCAGCGCGGTGTTCGGCTCGTGGGGGTTCGACCCGATCATCGCCGACGAGGCGGACCAGTTCCGGGCGCTCGAGATCGCCGGCTATATCGGCATCATGCTGGCTGGCGCCTTCCCCATGGTCTATCTGCTGACGAAATATCTGGCCGGGCCGATGCAGGTGATCGGAGCCCGCATCGGCGTGTCGCCGGAAGGGGCGGCCGGGCTTCTGGCCGCCAGCGCCAACATCCTCGCCATGTACCGGCTGGTTGGCATGATGCGCCCCCGCGACAAGGTGCTGGCCATCGCATTCGCGGTCTGCGCGGCCTTTACCTTCGGCGACCACCTGGCCTTTTCCGCGAATTTCCAGCCGACCATGATCCTGCCGCTGGTGCTTGGCAAGCTGCTGGGCGGGGTGTCCGGGTTCATCCTCGCGGTCTGGCTCTCGGTGCCGAAGGCCGAGGCGCTCGCCCGTGCCGAAAACCCGGAACCGGCCGAAGGGGACGAGGCGCCGGCCTGACGGGCGGCCGCGCTTCGACGCGACCTGGGAGGGCCGGCGGAAGGCCGGAGCATATCGGCCGCAGGACGGCCGAGTGCACCCCCCACGGGGGCGCGCCGCAAGGGCGGAGCGCGGCGAACCTGCAGGAGAACTTGCCGGGCGCGGAACCCGCCGTTACCAATCCCGGGGCCCAAGTCAGGAACATCGCGCAGCCGGAACGGCGGGTGACGCGCGGGCCGGCGCGGAAACCGTAGTCCCGAAGAGGCCACCGGATGGACCAGATGAACAGTCGCGAGCTTGGCGAGATTCTCGGCGCCGTTCCGCTGCCGCTCGTGGTCATCGACCCGGACGGCAGGATCGCGGCCGCCAACGCGCCGGGCGCCGACCTGCTGGGGGCGGAACAGATCGGGCGGGACCATGCCATCGGGCTGCGCCAGCCGGCCCTGTTGGCCGCGATCCAGAAGGCGTTGCAGGGGAGCGGGCCCGAACAGATCCGGGAACAGATCCGCTATGAGGTTCTCAAGGCCCCGCATGCGACCAGTTATCTCGTCACCGTCACGCCGGTTCGCGTCGCTTCCGAAACCATGGTGATCTGCGCCTTCGAGGACATCACGGAACGGGAGTTCGTCACCCAGTTCCGGCGCGATTTCATCGCCAATATCAGCCATGAACTGCGCAGCCCCCTGACCGCGCTCATGGGTATCATCGAGACCCTTGAAGGGCCGGCCCGCGATGATCCGGCCGCCCGCACCCGGTTCCTGAAGACGATGAAGGCCGAGGCCGCGCGAATGTCCCGCCTGGTGCGCGACCTGCTGTCGCTTTCGCAGGCCGAGGCCAGGGAACGCGAGCGGCCGGAAGTGCCGGTGGATATTCCCCGGCTGGTCGCGGGGGTCGTCGATGCCCTGCGCCCGGTCGCGAAAACCGCCGGCGTGACGCTGGAGATCGCCGGCACCGCGCCCGTTGCGCCCGTTCCCGCCGATGCCGACCAGATCACGCAGGTTGTCCAGAACCTGGTCGAGAATGCGATCAAATACGACCGGCGGGGAAAGCGGGTCACCATCGCCGTCCTGCCGGACGAGGCCGGCGACATGCTGCGCATCGACATCGTTGACCAGGGGCAGGGGATCGAGCCGCAGCACCTGCCGCGCCTGACCGAACGGTTCTATCGCGTCGATCCGTCACGCTCGCGCGGGCAGGGCGGCACCGGGCTCGGCCTGGCCATCGTCAAGCATATCATTCACCGCCATCGCGGCAGGCTCGGCATCGCCAGCACGCTCGGCGAGGGCACGCGGGTCTCGGTCTTTCTGCCGCGGGGCTGAAGCGGGCAGACTTTATCGAAACGTTACCGGACCGTCATCAGACTGTTACAAAACGCGGCTAGGGCTGTGCGCGACGGTCGCCATCCCGGCGATCGACATGATGCAACAGGAGACAGCATGTCCCGCATGAAGCAGACCCTTTCGTTCTTCGCTCTTGCGACGGCCCTGACCGGCGGCGCGGCCGCCGCCCGCGATCAGGTGCAGGTCGCCGGATCCTCCACCGTCCTGCCCTATGCCGCGATCGTGGCCGAGATCTTTGGCGAGAATACCGATTTCCCGACCCCGATCATCGAATCCGGCGGCTCTTCGGCGGGGCTCAAGAAATTCTGCGAAGGCGTGGGCGACAACACCATCGACATCGCCAATGCCTCGCGCCGCATCAAGGACAGCGAGGTCGCGGCCTGCGCCAGTGCCGGCGTGACCGACATCATCGAGGTCCAGTTCGGCTATGACGGGATCGTCTTTGCCTCCGACATCGGCGGCAACGCCTTCGCCTTCACGCCGGCCGACTGGTACAAGGCGCTGGCCGCTCAGGTGGTCGTCGACGGGGAACTGGTCGCCAACCCCGCCACGACCTGGGACCAAGTGAACCCGGACCTGCCGGCGCAGCCGATCATGGCCTTCATCCCCGGCACCAAGCACGGCACCCGCGAGGTCTTCGACCTGAACGTGATCGAGCGCGGCTGCAAGGAGAGCGGCGCCGAGGAGGTGCTGGCCGCCCTGGTCGGCGACGAGGCCGCCCGGACCTGCACCGCGCTGCGCACCGACGGCCGCGCGGTCGAGATCGACGGCGACTATACCGAGACGCTCTCGCGCATCGGCAGCGACAAGGACGGCATCGGCGTCTTCGGCCTGTCCTTCTATGAAAACAACACGGCCCGGCTTCAGGTCGCGACCATGAACGGGGTGACGCCCTCGGCCGAGACCATCGCCTCGGGCGAATACCCGGTCTCGCGGCCGCTGTTCTTCTACGTCAAGAAGGCGCACATCGACGCGGTCCCCGGGCTGAAGGACTACGCGGAATTCTTCGTCGCCGACGAGATCGCCGGGCCGGGCGGGCCGCTGGCCGAATACGGGCTGGTGCCCGACCCGGAACTGGCCAGGGCGCAGGCCACCGTCGCCGATGAGGTCACGCTGGACTGAGGCCGCGCGGGCGGTCCGGGCATACCCGGGCCGCCTGCCGCCGATCGGAGGCATCATGTCCGAATACTGGCTTTTCGCGGCGGGTCTTGCGCTGGCCGCCTGCGCCTATGGGTTGGGCCGCGCGCGGGCGCTGGCCAGTGCCGGGGGCGACATCCGCGCCCTGCATTCGCTGCCCGGCCATTACGGCTGGGCAGCGGTACAGATGACGCTTGCCCCGGCGCTGGCGGTGCTGCTGCTGGCGCGGCTGGCCGGCTGGGCCGGCCCGGCCGTCATGGTCGCGGCGCTGGTTGCGGCGCTGGCCGGCCTTGGCTGGTCGCTCTGTCGCGGCACCGCGCGCTTTCGCGCCCGCAACGCGGTCGAGCGCGGGGTGATGGGCTTCCTGATCATCGCCTCGACCATCGCCATCGCCACCACGGCGGGCATCGTGCTGTCGATGCTGTTCGAGACCCGCAATTTCTTCGCCCTCTACGACTGGCGGGATTTCTTCTTCTCGGCCACCTGGGCGCCGCAGTTCCAGGGCCAGTCGCAACTGGGCATCCTGCCGCTCTTGTGGGGGACGCTGTATATCAGCGCCATCGCGCTGGCTTTTGCGGTGCCGGTCGGGCTGCTGGCGGCGATCTACATGTCCGAATATGCCGGCCGCCGCCTGCGCGCGGTGGTCAAGCCGGCGCTGGAGATCCTCGCCGGCATCCCCACCATCGTCTATGGCCTGTTCGCGCTGATCACCGTCGGGCCGATGCTGCGCGACTATTTCGCGCAGCCGCTGGGGCTGGGCAGTTCGGCGTGTCCTCGGTGATGACGGCGGGGCTGGTCATGGGCATCATGCTGATCCCCTTTGTCAGCTCGCTTTCCGACGACATCATCAGCTCGGTGCCGCGCGCTCTGCACGACGGCTCGCTGGGGCTTGGCGCGACGCGCTCGGAGACGGTGCGCAACGTCATCCTGCCGGCAGCGCTGCCAGGCATTGTCGGCGCGCTTCTTCTGACTGCCTCGCGCGCCATCGGCGAGACCATGATCGTGGTGCTGGCAGCCGGCGTTGCCGCCAAGCTCACGCTCAATCCGTTCGAGGCGATGACCACCATCACCGTCAAGATCGTCAACCAGCTCACCGGCGACCTCGACTTCACCTCGCCGCAGACGCTGGTCGCCTTCGCGCTGGGCCTGACGCTGTTCGTCATCACGCTCGGCATGAA
>JRYH01002130.1_pt1 | contig 15485 bp, 18 predicted proteins | sample 235351 | NCBI WGS metagenome assembly JRYH01 (sample SAMN03074221, study PRJNA261480) | activated sludge metagenome | biome: Wastewater Treatment Plant; feature: Wastewater; material: Activated sludge; isolation source: activated biomass of a wastewater treatment plant treating wastewater... ... | reverse complement strand
TATATATACGCAATGCGTAACTACATTGCAAGGGGAAATAGCGCAAAGCGTAAATTATTTTGGGTTGCTCTGTATTGTGCCCATAAGGCTTGACTACCCCAGATATGGCGCTATTATGGGTCGCAACGCGATGGTTCTGATCTGAGAGCCGTCGCGTTTCCGCTTTCTGGTGTCGCGGTGGAGCAGCCCGGTAGCTCGTCAGGCTCATAACCTGAAGGTCGCAGGTTCAAATCCTGCCCGCGCCTCCAGCCCGCTTTCTGGCTGGCCGCCCTTGCAACGGTCCATCTTCACCGCCTCAGCGCGGATCACGAAGTGGGACTATGCCTATCGTAAGACGGCATCGGGGCGGCCATCCAGAGCGCGGCGGCGTGGAAAGCAGACACGCAAAGCGTGGAGACCAGGCGACCCCGAAGGCCCAAGGGGTTCGGCACACGGCGGCCCGACATCGCGAAAGTCGGCGGATCGCAGTTAAGCCCTGGAGCTGGAGTAGCGCCCGGCCCGCGCTCAATCACACATAACCAAAGAGGTCAGGCATGACGACCCACATCACATTCCGTGATGCGGCTCAGTTTGGTGGAGCATCAATCCCATCAAAGCCGCGCGCGTCCGAAACCATGACGGAAAGCGGAGCCTCGGCGCAGACCACAATCACCGCCCGTCTCGGTGAAATTTGCCGCATCACTGCAACCGTTGACATCATGGTCAACTACGGCGCCAACCCGACCGCCGCCGTAGGCTTCGGCGACATGGTAACGGCTGGCGGATCAATCGACATCGGCCCCATGAGCGCGGGCGACAAGGTGGCAATCATCACCGCATAATAGGAGCGACCAACCGGAAACGGAGTCGCGAATCATATGGCTGCACCTCGAAAAAATGCCAGCAAGCCCGACGACCCAAGGCAGGCTGCAACACGGCAGGCAATTCAGACGACCCAGCTCATAAACCGCTTGCAGGGCTTTGCCTTAGGACGGTCCGAGACGCGCGGATCTGATGGCGAGGACGCTAAGCCAATAGAACTAGACGCAAATCGCATTCGGGCGATTGAAATCCTTCTCAGAAAATCCCTCCCCGACCTGCAAGCCATCACGATTGATGGGAATCTCGGCATCACCATCACCATCCCGCCTGAGACCAGAAAGCTTTGACGTTTGCCCTCAACCCCGGACAGCAAAAGGCGCTGGACGACCTGCTAACGAAGGGAAAGCGATACAACCTGCTTTATGGTGGATCACGGTCTGGAAAATCGTCGCTTCTCGTCGCTTGCGATCAAGACCGCGCCCTGTTTGCTCCTGGATCAAGGCACCTAATCGTCCGCAAGGAGATGAGCGCGGCCAAGGTCAGCATTGCGAAGGACACGTTTCCGAAGATGTGGGCCTTGAGGTATCCAGATGCTTCGGCGCCGGAATGGCACGAGCAGGATGGCTTCTACTCGTTTGCCAATGGTAGCGAGATATGGCTTGGCGGGCTGAATGACGACAAGGCGGTCGAGAAGATGCTTGGCCGCGAGTACGCGACGATACACGGGGAGGAGGTCAGCGAGTGGCCTTACCGCTGGTTCACGCTTCTGCGGTCTCGTTTGGCGCAGGTCTGCACAACGATTGAAGGGACAGAGTTAAGCCAGCGGTTCTACGGATCGCTCAACCCGACGACCAGGATGCACTGGACCTATCGGCTTTGGATCGAGGGCATGGACCCTCAGGATGAAGTTCCGATTGACCGCGCACAGTATGGCCACCACGTCATCAACCCGTACGACAACAAGATTAACCTGACTGCGGACTATCTGGCGGACCTTGAGAGCCTGCCGGAGCGTCAGCGAAAGCGCTTCCTCCACGGCGAATATGTCAGTGATGACGACAACGCACTCTGGCGCCGCGAGTATTTCCATAGGTCAACGCTTCGTGAGGATGGAAACTGGCCGGTTCAGATGCGCCGGATTGTTGTCGCAGTTGACCCGGCTGTATCCTCGGAGCCTGGGAGCGACGAAACCGGAATCGTCGCGGTTGGTCTTGGTGTGGATGGCCTCGGCTATGTTCTCGCGGATGAGAGCGGGCGCTACAGGCCAGAGGAATGGGCGCGACGGGCCGTGAGCCTTTATCAGTCTCTCGGGGCTGATCGTATCATCGGAGAGGTCAACAACGGCGGCGATCTGATTGAGGCGGCGATCCGGGCGCAAAACCCGAGCGTCCCCTACAAGGCAGTCAGGGCGACGCGGGGCAAGGCCAAGCGGGCCGAGCCTGTCGCGGCAATGTATGAGCGCGGGAAAATCCTGCACATCGGGAAGTTCCCGGACCTCGAGGACCAGTGCTGCTCTGTGACGGTGGACTTCGACTCAAAGGTCGCAGGGTGGTCGCCAGACCGTGTTGACGCTCTGGTATGGGGCTTCACGGAGCTTTTCCCGGCGCTTTCGGCCCGCAAGGCATCTGGCCCTGCCCCGGCCCCTAAATTGAGCATGGTGTAATGGCACGACCGAGCAACGCAGACCTCATTGCCCGAGTGAAAGAGCTTGAGGCGCAGCAGAATACGGGCGGGTCTGTCTCCATGCGGGTCCGTGGTCTGCTCAAGGAAATCGTTCGCCACCCGGATCGCGCCAAGGCGCTTGCCGAGGAAGCGTTGGGGCTGATCTGATGGCAAAGCCGATCACGGATGAAATGAAGGCCAGGATCGGCCAGCTTATCGTTGATGCGAACGACAAGGAGAACGCTGGCAACCGCGCTGACCTTCTGGACCGCTATCTTGGCGAGCCGTATGGCGATGAGGTTGATGGCCGGTCGAAGTTCATCGACACGTCCACAGCCGACGCGGTAGAGGCAATCCTGCCGGAAATCATGGACGTGTTTACCTCGGCTGAACATGTGGTCGAGTTTCCACCCATTGGCCCTGATGATGAGGAAGCGGCAAAGCAGGAAACGGCTGTTGTCCGTCATATATTCTGGCAGCAAAATAACGGATTCGAAATCCTCTATACCTGGCTGAAAGAGGCCATGATCCAGCAAAACGCCTATGTCTGGCGCGGCTGGGTTGATCGTGAAAAAACGGAGATTGAGGAATACGAGGGCCTGAGCCTCGAAGAATACCTGACCGTCATGTCCGATCTGGACGACGATTATGAAATTCTTGAGCTATCCGGCCTTTCATTCGAGACCGATCCGGCAACCGGCATGGAAATCCCGGTTCAGGAGATGGACGAAAACGGAGAGCCGGAGGAAATCAGCACCCGCATTCGTTGCGTCGAAAAGGAAAAGCGGTATCTGATCGAGCCTTTCCCGCAGGAGGATTTTTTCTGCACCCCGCGCTGGGGCAAGGTATCTCTTGATGGTGTTCCGTGCTGCGGTCGCGTTCACCGGAACAAGACGAAAGAGGACTGGCTTGCGTTCGGGTTTTCAGAGGCCAGCCTTTCGGCCCTGACTGAGCCGGTTACGGACACGCAGGAGACGTCGGCGCGGCACTATACGCAAGACCTCGTGGAGTCGAAGGAAAACGTCAAATACCTTGAGTTGTACGAGGCTTATGTCCGCGTCGATCTGGACGGAGACGGCGTGGATGAGCTTATCCAGGTCTGGTGTTCGGAAGAAGCTGGAGTTGTGATGGAGTGGGAGGACGGCGGGCAGGCGGTCACGGAAGTATCCAGCATCCCGATTTCTGCCATCACGCCCTACATCATGCCGCATCGCCATATCGGCCGGTCTGTCGTGGAGAATGTGGACGATATTCAGCGCGTCAAGACCGTGCTGATGCGTCAGATGTTGGACGCGATCTACAAGACCAACTATCCGCGCCCGGTGTACGATGAGAACATGGCGGGCGAAAATCTTGCGAACGACCTTGCTATGCCAAGCCCCGGCGCCCCGATCCGCACCGGCGGCGCGATGGTTGAATGGACCTCGCCGCCTCAGATTGTTGGGCAGATTGTACCCCTCATCGAGAAGTTCGACAGCCTACAAGAGGTCCGCACGGGCGCGACGCGGTACAATCAGGGCCTTGATGCGGAAAGCCTGAACAAGACCGCGTCCGGGATTAACATGATCCTCGGCGCGTCGCAGAAGAAAGCAAAGCTGGTTGCGCGCACGTTCGCTGAAACCGGAATGCGTGACCTTTTCCTCGGAATCCACGACGATCTGCGCAAAGGTCCGGTCAAGGAAATTGCCATCAAGGTGCGTGGACAGTGGATCAGCGCCAATCCGCGTCTCTGGCGGCGTCGTAAGGACATTCAGGTCAACATCGGCATGGGTCGTGGAGACCGCGATGAGAAGCGCGCAGGCCTGATGCTGATCGGGCAGACGCAGGAGAAGCTAATCGCTGCCGGGTCGCGAATGGTGGATGAAAGCAAGTTGTTCGCCACCATGTCTGACACGCTGGACACGTTCGGGATGATGGGTGCGGAGAAATACTTCTACGACCCGCAAAAATTGCCGCCGCCTCCCCCGCCGCCTCCGCCGCCGCCTGATCCGATCATGCTTTCAGCGCAGGCGCAGGCGCAGAAATATGCAGCCGATGCCCAACTTGGAGCGGCAAAGCTGCAAGCGGATGAGCGTGAAAAGGAACGCCAGTTCCAGGTGAGGATGCAGGAATTGCGCCTCAAGGAGCTTGAGCTTTCAAACCGTATTCAGAATGAGCGCGAGACCTTGGACCTCAAGGAAAAAGAGGCCGTTATGAAAGACGACCTTGAGCGCGACAAGTTGTCCACGGGCGGCACCCCTGCCGTTCCGTATGGGCAGGTCACGGGCAGCAAGGACTAGGTCCACTGTCGAAATCACAGAGGTAACACATGGACGACGAGAACAAGCCACGGGCATTCTCGATTGAAGAAGGCGTTGCGGCGCTGCGGCAGTCCCGCGAGGACCAAGCCAAACCCGAAGAGCCACAGGAAGAGGCGGAACCGGAAGCCGAGGAAGTCCAGCAGGACCAAGCCGAGGCGGAAGTTGACGACGAATCCAGCGCGGAAGATGAACATCCGGACGACGAAGCTGACACCGATGAGGATGAGGCAGAGGACGAAGGCGACGACGATGACCTTTATGAGGTCGGAGGCGAGCAGTTCACCCTTTCGCAGTTGCGTGAATGGAAAGCTGGCGCAATGCGCATGGCAGACTACACCCGCAAGACACAGGAGGTTGCGGAAAGCCGCAAATCCTTCGAAGCCGAGCGGGCACAGTGGGACGCCGAGCGTAACGCCGAGATTGACCAGATTGCGCAACAGCAGGCGCAGCTAAAGGAAGCATTGGCGACCTTCGCTGTCGATCAAGACCCTGAACCGCAGCCGGAAGGCTTGTCTTGGGAAGAATACACCAAGCGCAAGACCGCATGGGACAAGCGACAAGGCCAGAAGAATCAGGCCCGCGAAATGTTCCGGCAGCTGCAACAACAGCAGCATACGGAATTGCTCCAACGGGAAATCCGCCAATTGGTGCGACACTTCCCGACGTGGCAAGACCCGGCTGTATTCGAGGCCAGCGCGAAAGAGTTGGTCGGTGTTGCGGGGCAATTCGGATTTTCACCGGAAGAGATGGCGAGCATTGCAGACCATCGGATTTTCCGCGTCCTCAACGAGCTTAAGACCCTTCAATCAGAGTCTGGAAAGCGCAAGGCAAACGAGGCAGCGGCGGTGAAGAAGGCGGCAAAAGCGGCCCGGCAACTTACGCCGGGGGCAAAGATCGACAGCAAGAACCAGGCATCCAAAGAGGTGCGCCAGAAGCGGGATCAGCTTCGCAAGACGGGCAGTCTTGCAGATGCCGTTGCGGTACTGCAAGCCCGGAGGGCGCAGCGCTGATTCCAGGTTCAACCCTTTCTGAGGAAACTGGAAAATGGCACAGCCAACCAACACCTACTCGTCCTATGATCAGGTCGGCATTCGCGAAGACCTGACGGACATTATCCACGACGTGTCCCCCACGGATACGCCGTTCTATTCGTCGGCGGCAAAGACCAAGGCGACGAACACCTATCACGAGTGGCAAACCGATGCGCTCCGCGCCGCCGCCAACAATGCCCACATTGAAGGCGACGACACGGTGGCGACCTCCCGTTCGGCAACCACCCGCCTCGGCAACTACACCCAAATCTTCAAGGATGCGGTGCAGACGACCGGGACGGACATGGCTCTGAACAAGGCCGGTCGCGGCGACGAGATGGACTACCAACTCGTCAAGGTCGGTTACGAGCTTCGCCTCGACATCGAAAAGGCGCTGCTAGACAACAACGCCCGCGTGGCGGGTTCTGACGTTGTGGCCCGTGAGCTTGCCGGCGTTCCGGCGTGGCTCTACACCAACACCGAGTTCGAATCCGGCAACTCCGGCGCGGACCCGACTGGTGACGGAACCGATGCGCGGACGGATGACGGAACCCCCGTCGCCTTCTCGCAGACGCGCCTGAACTCGTGCCTGCAATCCATCTGGGAAAACTCGAACCGCACGGGCAACCTGACCGTGCTGCTCAATGCCTTCCAGATGACCAAGGCACTGACCTTCACCGGCAACAACAACCAGCGCGCCACGGTTCAGGCGAGCGGCAACAAGGTCGTCAACGTGATCGACGTTTACATGACCCCGTGGGGAACTGTGGACTTCGTCATGTCGCGGCATGTTCGCGCCCGCGATGTTCTGGTCCTCGACATGGGCATGTGGAAGGTCGCGCAAGCGCGCGGCTTCGTCACCGAGCCTCTGGCGAAAACCGGCGACAACGAAAAGAAGCAGATCGTTACGGAACTCACGCTTGAGTCCTGCAACGAGAAGGCTTCCGGCGGTGTATTCGACAACCTGACCTCGTGAACCTGACGGGGCTGTAACGGCCCCGTCTCCACACCAATAGAAGGAACAGGCATATGCCATCTCCCTATCTCTCCAACTATGGGGTGGGGTGGCCTCGTCCTCTGACATCATGCAGGGCGCCATCGGCATGTCCACCGACGCGGCGGGCGTCACCATCCCGACCGCTTCGACCTCTGACACGATCACCCTGAACGGCTCGACCACGGGCGGCGTCAAAGGCTCGCATGTCGAGTTGCAGGACGTTGCGTCCGGTGTCTGGCGCGTCTCCGGCTTCCTCGTTTCGACGGGCGCCGAAGCCACACCGTTCTCGGCCAACGTCTGATAGGAGATGGGGCGGCTTCTGTCGCCCCCTTTCACATGAGGCAGGATAGAATCTTCAAGCAGGACGGTAAGCTTGTGTACCACAAGCGCACCGATCCAACGCCCGTTCTCGAAAGCGTCAAGGCATTGCGCGACGCTCCTTCTGCCCCTCTGGCGGATAGCGTTCATGTCGCCCGCCTTGATGCCCATGTGGTCGAGATGTGGGTGAAAGAGGCCGGTTTGCGATGGGATGACCGCGAAGCCGTTCGTGACCTCATCAGGCGCAAGTTGATGGACAGTGACAACGCGGCATTCCGCGTCTGGCAGGGGGCATACTGATGGACTTCGGGACGCTGAAATCTCGGGTTCTGGCGCTGATTGGTCGCGCCCCCGCTGATGTTTGCTATGAACTTGTGACGGCAGACATCAATCAGGAGGTGCGCCTTGCCGCCATGGAGACCTCGACAACGCTTGTCGAATCCGCCACTATCACGCTCCCCGATGATTTCCTGCAAGTCGTTTCGATCTATCGCGATGTGAACCCGCGAACGATTTTGCGGCCTCTTACGGCGCAGGCCCTGCAAGGGGTGTTTCAGACCAGCGGAATCCCTCAGTTCTACGATGTCGAGAATGGCCAGTTGCGGCTTTCTCCGTCGCCCAACGGATCGGAAAACCTGATCCTGCGCTATTACGCGAAGCTTGCCGATCTTTCCGGCGATGACGACACAAACGCCGTGCTGACCACCTACCCGGCAATCTACGTTTATGGCGTCCTTACCCACCATGCCGCCCTGATCCGCGACCAGGAGGCCGCTGCAATTTGGCTGGCAGGCTATGAGAAGGCCAAGCGGCAGGCACGGGCGGCTGACAACAGGCTTCGCGGTGGCGGGGCGCCTATTGAACCTGTGGCGAGGGCTACGGCTTGATTACGGAGTTCCGCTTTGGTCCATGGCTCCCCGATGCCATTGACTTCAAGAATCCTGGGCTTGAGGATGCGCTGAACGTCATCCCGTCGCCTGAGGGATACCAGCCGGCCCTTGGCCCCGATACGGCGAGCGCTAACGTTGGCGCGGCGGTTCTTTCGGCGGCCATGTTCGAGCGAGCGGACGGGACGCGGGTGACGGTTTGCGCAACGGCTGGCGACTTGCACACGGTCATTAACGGGACCGTGACCGATAGCAGCCTGGGCCTGTCACTGACCGACCCTGTTGCATTTGAACGCTATGGTTCTTCGATCTACGCCACAAGCAAAAGCGGCGTTTGGTATCTTGACGACATCGAGGCCGATAACACGTTCGCGGCGGAAAGTTGGACGATCCCCCACGGGGCTGTGATTGGCCGGGTGAACGACTTCCTTTTCATGGGGGATTTGACAGACACGGATTCGTCCGATGCCCCGTTCCGCATCAGGTGGTCGCCGTTCAATGATCCACAGGGCGAATGGGAAACCAGCATCGCTACGCAGTCTGACGCAGTTGATATGCCCGAAGGATATGGCCCGGTTACTGGAATCGGCCCCGGAACCTATGGCGTCATTTTCCAGAAGAATGCCATATCTCGGATCAGCTACACAGGCGGGACGGCGGTCTTTGCGAAGGTAATCGTGGATCGTGAGCGTGGATGCATCGCGCCCCGCAGTATCGTGACGGTTGGAGACCGGCACTATTTCTTGGCGCATGACGGCTTTTTCTACACGGATGGCGGCCCCGCGCAGCCGATTTCGCGCGGCAGGGTTTGGCGGTGGTTCCTAGAGAACTCACAGGCGACATATTCAAGCGCCGTGAGCGGGGCGGTCAACTGGCCTGACAGGTGCATTCTGTGGAGCATCCAGGGCGATAGCGGGGCGCCTATCGGGCTTCTGTGCTTCAATTGGGAAACGGAAAACTGGTCTCATATCGACCTGACGTTTGATGCTATTTTTGCCAGCGGACGGGATGGTGTGTCACTGGAAGATGTAGCGGCGACATATTCGAATATAGACACGATGCCTGTCAGCCTTGACTCACCAGAGTTTGCGGCGCGCGGGCGGTCTGTCGGTGTATTTGTCGGCGGTGAAATGTCGCAGCTTGCGGGAAGTTCGCTTGGGGCGATGTTTGAGACCGCAGAATGGCAGCCAGCACCGGGGAAAAGGTCATTCGTCCGGGAAATCTCGCCGCTCATCACAAACGCAAGCGAGGATACCACAGTAAAGGTCGGTGGGCGCGTTCGGTCGAACGACGCGATTTCCTTTTCGTCCGATGTAAGCCTTGGTCCAGCGGGGTTTGCGCCAGTGAATTTTGACGCTCGCTACTTGCGAGCGCAGTTTCGCATCCCAGCAGGGACAAACTGGACGGATGCCTATGGATTCCAGGCGGATTACAGCGTGAGCGGGGCGACCTGATGGCACAATTCGGCGTCAGAGTTGACCAGCAAATCAGCGAATACGTCCCGCAAAGGCCGATACCGCTTTCGCACCTTCTCATCACGGCCACGACATCTGGCGCGGCGCAGACGTTCTATACCGTTCGTGCAAAGGTGATGCTGAAAGTCAAGGCTCTCAGCGTGACAAATGTTACCGGGACTGCGGCGGCACTCACGCTCCACTCTATCCCCGCAAGTGGTTCAATTGGCGATGGAAATGCAGAATTGAAAGGATATTCCATCCCCGCAAACACGGCAGTTGACGTGACAGCCCTTGTCGGCGGGCTTTATGAGGCCGGAACGGTGCTTAAGGCGTACTCTGGCACTGGTAGCGCCTTGGTGTTGCACGGATGGGCGGAAGAAGTGTTGTAACGCCGGTCCCGGCGTCCGATCTGGATGGGTATTTGCCCTATCTGGAATGGCATTTCGAGCAGTTCGCGGCGAACGGGCAGTTCGAGCCTAAGGACTTTGTCCAGCAAATCCGCGACCGCGAGCGGCAGCTTTGGGTGATTTGGGATGATGGCGTGAAATGCGCCATGCTGACCAGCATTTTGGCAGATCGCCTCGATACGGTTCTGGTCACGCACTGCTGTGGTCGCGACATGCGCGAATGGGTCCATTTGTGGCCCGTTATTGAGGCATGGGCGCGCGAAACGGGCGCAAAAAGGCTTGAAGCAATCACCCGGCCCGGATGGGAGCGGGTTCTGAAACGGTTTGGAATGAAAAAGACGCATGTCGTCTTGGAAAAGAGGCTCTGATGGGCAGTTCATCGACTACAACCCAACGCGCCGACCCGTGGGCGCCAGCACAGCCATTTCTTCTCGGCGCCATGAATGATGCTAGTGCGCTGTATGACGCTGGGGGCTTCAATATTCAGCCCTACGGCGGCGACATGGTTGCAGACTGGAACCCATACCAGAATGCGGCATATGGCGGCGCAGCAGGCGTTTCTGCGGGCGCTATGGGCAACGCGGCGAATGCCTCTGGCGTCCTTGACGCGATGATGGACCCGAACGCGCAATCCGACCAGTTCAATCAGGTTCTGCAAAACACCATTTCCGGCATCATGCCGCAGATCAATTCGTCCTTCGCCGGGTCAGGCATGACCGGGTCAGGGCTTCATGCGCAAAATCTGGCGCGCGGCGTTTCGGCTGGTGTTGCGGACACTCTGAACAGCAACTGGACCGCGAACCAGAACCGGGCGCTACAGGCCGCCGGTATGGTCCCAGGCATCAATGCCGCCGCCATGGGCGCGAATGACTACCTGAACCAGTACGGCGCGGGTGCACAATCTCAGTCGCAGAATGAAATCAATGCCAACGTCTTGCAGGATCAGCAGCGCCAAACGGCAGCCCTGAACGCGATTCAGGATTACATGTCGCTTATCTCGGGCGTCGGTTCGGCCTTCGGTGTGCAATCGTCTCGCCAGTCTCAAAGCCCCGGCCTTCTTGGCATGATGGGCTTCGGCTTGCAGGCCGCCCCGCTTCTATTCTCCGATGAACGCCTGAAAGAGGACATCAAGAAAGTTGGCCAGACCGACGATGGGTTACCGATTTACACTTACCGCTACAAGGGATTCCCGACCGTTCATATGGGCGTCTTGGCTCAGGAGGTGGAGAAGGTAATGCCCGAGGCGGTGGTCGAACAGAATGGCTACAAAGCCGTCAACTACGGAGCATTCTAATGGCTGGTTTGCTTGATGCTGCACGGCAATGGATGACGCCGGAGCGCGCTATCGCGATGCAGGGCATCGGCATGGGGCTATCGCAGCTTGGCGCTGGCCAGCCCGTCAATATGTCACCGGCATATGACGCCTTGCAGCAGCGCAAGCAGCAAGCGCAACTCAAGAGCCTCATGGAGCAGCCGGGTATGCTTGACAGGTTCAGCCCGCAGCAGAAAGCGGCACTTGCGGCCATGCCTGAAAGCCTCGCAACGAAAATCCTGATGGAGAGCATTTTTGCTCCGCCGCCTGAACCGACGAAGGGCATTGTCGTGGGTGACAATCTGGTGAACCCGATCACCGGACAGACGATCTACCAAGGGCAGTCGAAGCCGACCGACGATATGCGCGAATATGAAATGGCGCGTTCGCAGGGCTACGCCGGGACGTTCACGGATTACATGACAGAAATGCGCCGCGCCGGAGCGACGACCGTCAATGTCGGCCCCTCTGGAATCGACTACGGCCAGCCGCCAACGGACATGGTTTGGCTTCGCAACCCGGACGGGACGGTGCGTCTCGACCAGCGCGGCGCACCGATGGCGGCGGTCGTCAGTGGTTCCAAGTCCGACATGGATCGCGTGAAATACATTACGGAGATGGCGGGCAGTGCCATCAGGGAAGCAGAGCGGCAGGGCGCGGCTTCCTCGGCTGACGCGACCGCATCGCAGATCGTGACGGATGCCGCCGCCAGGGCGCGAGAAGCGGCCCAGAACCGCAACGCGGGGGCGGCTGGCACAACGATTGTCGGGCAACTTCCGTGGACGGACAGCGCCGAGGTACTGCGGCAGACGAATGTCCTGAAATCGATGGCATCCATTGAAAACCTGAATGCCATGCGGGCGGAAAGCAAGACAGGCGGCGCGCTTGGCAACGTGACGGAGCGCGAACTGCAAATCTTGCAGGACAAGTCGGGGGCGCTCGACCCGAACAGCCCGAACTTCCTTCGTGATCTTGACGATTACGAGCGCACCATTTTGCGGACCATCCACGGAAAAGAGGCCGGTGACAGAATCTTCGAGCAAACGCGCGGAATCGACGCGGCAAGTTCTGCAAGGGCAGACACCACAACCACCCAAGGCGCTGAAAATGATCCTCTAGGGCTTTTCAAATGACCAGTCTTGCAGAACTCCGCGCGAAATTCCCGCAATATGACGGCGTTTCCGATGGTGACTTCCTGATCGGCCTCAACAGGAAGTTCTACCCGGACATGAACCCACGCAAGTTCCTCGACTCCATCGACGGGACTGTGAACGCACACGCCACCATCAAGAACCCTGACCTCAAGGCGTGGTATCGGGAGCAGGTACAGAAGCCGCTTGATGGCGAAACTGCGTCAGATACCGCCCGGCGCGTCGGCGGTACCGCGATGGGACCAGTCGGGACGCCGCCGTCTGCCGTTGAGTCTGGGATCCATGGTCTGGCGCAGGGCATGTCATTTGGATTTGCCGATGAGGCAATGGCGCCCCTCCTCGCGATGGCAAAAGGCATGGACAGGGAGTCCGCCTTGCAGTTCATGCGCGACAGAATTGACCTTGGCCGGAAAGAGAACCCGATTTCTGCCTATGGGAGCGAAATTGCAGGCGCAATGGCGGCCCCGGCGGCGGCACTCAAGGGAGGCTCTGGCCTTCTTGGGAATATGGCACGGTCTGGCGCTGTTGCTGGCGGTGAGGGCCTTCTATACGGGTTTGGGACCGGCGAGGGCGGCGCGGCGGAGCGTTCTAGGAATGCAGCCAAAACTGGAATCATTTCCGCACTTCTTGGTGCCGCCGCTCCGGTTGTTGGCGTCGCGGCGAAATCCATCTATGGCAATGTCGCAAAACGCGCAGCGGTTCGGAAGGCGGTCAATTCTGCCCCGTCTCTTGATGATATGAGGGCTGCCGCGAATAGGCTTTACGCACAGGCAGATGTATCGGCGCCAATGTCACGCGGTGATTTCGCCAATGCCGCTACGGGGATGCTTGACGAAGCCGCGCGCAAGGGTCTTGATGCCGACCTGACGCCTGGCGCGGCAAAGGTTGCTGATCGCATCACGGATGCGGCCACAACGCCAGACCCTAACATCGGGTTTCGTGAACTCGACATTCTCCGCCGAAAGGCTGGCATCCCGGCGGGGAATTTCGCCAATCGAACAGAAAGCGCCCTCGGCACAAAGATGGTTGAGGGGATTGATAACTTCGTGGACAGCGCCGACCCGGCTCTTGGCAAGCTTGTATCTGATGCCCGCGACATGTGGGGCAGGCTGCGGAGAAGCGACACCATCCAAAAAGCCATGAAGCGCGCCGAAGAAGCCGCTAGCGGATATGAAAACGGGCTTGCAATTGAGTTCCGCAAAATCTTGAAGAGTGACAAACTGTCGCGCGGATTCTCGCAGTCAGAGAAAGATGCGATGCGGGCTGTCGTCAGGGGGACCCCATTCGGGAATCTGATCCGGCAGGTTGGGAAAATGGGGATTGGCCTGAACCGTCAGTCCAATGGACTTGGCGCGATGGTTGGCGGCATTGCCGGGACCGCAGCTACAGGCAGCCCTGTTGGCGGGATACTATTCCCGCTTATCGGAACGGCTGCGAAGGCTGGCGCGAACTCTGCCAAAAGATCGGCCGCCAATCGCGCAGAGGCACTTGTGCGCGCTGGCGGCATTGGTCCGGTCAATGCTCTTCCAAATGAGGCTCGTGGCATTCTTGAAATGCTGTACCGCCGCGCGATGGTCCCGGCTGCCGGTCAGCTAAACCCATAAACCACGGCAGCGGAAAAAAGTAATGGGAATGCAGCCCCGGCCAAGGCCCACCCTGGGATTTTGTCGTCAGGCTTTTTGTACATCGCCGCAAGGGAGGCGACAAACGCAACCGTTAGTGCGTTCCCGATGAATACTGCGGCTGCAAGCTGAATGATGCCCATCCGCAAAACCTGCCCCTTCCGCAGCGAAAAATCAAGGTAGTGAAAACATGACCCCATTCGCGGCGAAAGTTGCGGAGACGGCCCGCGCTATAGGCATGGACCCTCTCGACCTTGCAACCATCATCTCATACGAGACCGGCGGCACGTTTGACCCCATGCAGTCTGGCCCGACAACGCAATGGGGGCAGCATCGCGGGCTTATCCAGTTCGGTGAGCCGCAGGCGCGTCAATACGGCGTTGATTGGGCAAGCCCGGAGGCGTCGCAGCTTGGACCGGACGGGGCAATCGCAAAATACTTCACCTCCAATGGCTACAAGCCGGGGATGGGGCTTCTGGACGCTTACAGCATAGTCAACGCTGGTGCGCCGGGTCGGTATAATGCGAGCGATGCGAACAATGGCGGCGCCCCCGGAACTGTAGCCGACAAGGTCAACAGTCAGATGTCAGGGCATCGAGCGAACGCTGAGCGCCTTCTTGGGCTGTCATTTGGCGATATGCCGAACTCAACGCAGGCGATGGACCAGATCGGGTGGAACTCTGGAACCCCCATAGAGCAAAGCCCGTGGGATACGGCGTCGGGAATCCTTGGCGCTTTCTCTGACATGTACGCGCAAGCCCCGGAGCCACCTCAAATCCAACCGCGACAGGTCGCGCAATACACCCCGCAAAAGCGCGAAAACTCCGCACTTCTTCAATTCCTTGCTTCCTTGAGGTAAGCCGATGGCCATTGCCGACTACAGCAACACCGCCGCAAGCAATACAACCGTTTCCGGCATCAATATCGCGGAAGGTTGTTCCCCGGCTGGTATTAATAATGCCCTGCGGCAGATCATGGCCGACATCAAGGATTTCTATGATGTCGTGCCATCGGTTTACTCGACCGAAACCGTTTCCGAGACGTGGACATATACCGCCAACCAGAAATTCAACGACAATGTGAAGGCGGTTTTCGGGACCGGCGGCGACCTCGAAGTCTACCACAATGGCGGCAACTCTGTCATTGCTGACGTGGGCGTTGGGGGCCTCACGATCAGCGGTTCTACCGTAGACATCCAGGACGCTTCCGGCGCTTCAATGATCCGCGCCCGCTCCACGCTTGAGGCGACGCTGTACTATAACGGCAGCGCAAAGCTTGTCACGACCAACACGGGCGCAACGATTACCGGCCTGCTGAGCGGCGACACAATCGGCGGCGCCATGGTTTCGACTGATATTTCAGCGGATACCGGAAGCACCGTTAAGGTTCCGCATGTTGCCGCTGTGGAGGCGGCAATCTCTTCAATGGCCGAGATATTGACAATCGCCACGCGGCAATCCGCATCGGGGACGGCTGTCGATTTCACTGGAATCCCGAGCGGGACAAAAGAAGTCGTCATCATGTTCGATGGTGTCTCCAC
>JRYH01001972.1_pt1 | contig 15599 bp, 12 predicted proteins | sample 235351 | NCBI WGS metagenome assembly JRYH01 (sample SAMN03074221, study PRJNA261480) | activated sludge metagenome | biome: Wastewater Treatment Plant; feature: Wastewater; material: Activated sludge; isolation source: activated biomass of a wastewater treatment plant treating wastewater... ... | reverse complement strand
TGTTCGCCGCGATGGGGTTCGCGTCCTTCCCCTACGTGCAGAAGTTCGACACCGGGTTCGTGTGGCTGGGCCACAAGAAGCTGAATCGAAACGAGTTCGACAAGGACGAGGCGCCCGGCATCTGGCGCGAGTTTATAGTTCGCGTGGCGCGGATGGAGTCAGCCATCGAGAGCGACAAGTTCCCCGCTAACCCGTCGGGCCTGTGCCGCGCGCACTGCCCGGTTCCCAAGTCGATGTGTGAGTTCTCTGGGAGAGAGTAAGTGTCCGTTCGTTTGAGCATCCTGACCGACGAGGAGTTGCTTCGTTACGTGGATAACCTGCATCAGCCGAGCGAGCTGATCCTCGAACTGGCGTCCCGCCTGCGCGCGGCGTTGGACGAGATCGACGACCTGCCCGGCGGCTACTTCGACGGGACGACAGCGCGGTGAGTACCCCGGAGGGCAAGGTCAAGATTCTGGTGCGCGCCGAGCTTACTGCGCGAGGCGCGTGGTTCTTCTTCCCCCCTGCCAACGGGTTCGGTAAGGCGGGCATCCCTGACGTGGTGGGGTGTTACCCCATCACGATCACGCCGGAGATGGTCGGCAAGACTATCGGTGCGTTCTTCGGCATCGAGACCAAGGCGCCGGGCAAGCTGCACACCGTCACCGAGCTGCAGAAGATGCGGCTGGAGGAGATCAAGGAAGTCGGCGGGCTCGCTGTCGTCGTCGATGGTGTGGGTACGTTGCGGGACGCATTGAACGAATGGGAGCGACACCTTGGATGAATGGCAGTTCGAGCTGGCCGCTCGGGCAGAAGAAGCCCAGCGAGCCGCAGCGCAGCAACGAGCGCAGGACGCCCAGCGAGTGGAGACTCACCCCAGTTTCGACGGCGAACACTGCGTCGAGTGCGAGGTGGCCATCCCCGCGCAGCGCCTGCGCATGGGCAAGGTGAGATGCGTGGAGTGTCAGACGATCTTGGAGCGCGGGCGGAGGGGGTAGTCCCTCTGGCCGCCAGCAGGGAGTCTCCCCTAGCGGTGTCCGTCGAGGACCTGCGGGGGTTTGTCAACAGGCGGGCCTAAGAAGCCCGCGCCGAATGAGAGAGGATGCAAACATGAAACCCCTCGTGATCTACCACGGCAACTGCGCGGACGGGTTCACCGCCGCGTGGCTGGCCAACATGTACTTCAACTCGGTGCAGAACCCCGGCACCCGCCCCCCGAGCGACTGGGTCGTCGACCACCACGCCGGCGTGTACGGCGAGCCGCCCCCGCTCGTCAACGGCCGGGATGTCTACATCCTCGACTTCTCCTACCCCATCGACGTGATGCAGGGCATCATTGCGTGGGCGCGCCGGGTGACGATCATCGACCACCACGCCACCGCGATCAAAGAGCTGATGCCGCTGTTCAACGAGTTCTCGGAGGACCGGCTGCGTCTCGTGCTGGACGACCGCCGCAGCGGTGCGTACCTGACCAGCAAGTTCTTCTGGCCGGACCGAGAGCCGATGGAGATGGTGCGGCTGATCGACGACCGGGACCGCTGGGTGTTCGCCGACGAGCGCACGCGCCCGTTCCACGCTTCGCTGTTCTCGTTCGAGTACACGCCGAGCAACTGGAACCGGGTGTACGGCACGCCCATCGAGGAGCTGGTTGCCGAGGGCGAAGCGATCGACCGCAAGCACATGAAGGACATCCGCGAGCTGCTCGACGTGATGACTATGTGGATCGAGATCGCAGGCCAACGAGTGCCGGCGGCCAACCTGTCGTACATCAGTGCCTCGGACGCCTGCCACGAACTTCTGCAGCGACACCCGGAGGCGCCGTTCGCGGCGTCGTGGTTCAAGCGCAAAGACGGCAAGGTGGTGGTGTCGCTGCGCTCGCGCACCGGGTCCGACGTGGACGTTGGGCAGATCGCCAAGACGCTCGGGGGCGGCGGGCACAAGCACTCGTCCGGGTTCGCCTGTGACTCTCAAACGCTGGGGCTGTGATGAAAAAGAACGACGACGTGTGGCTCGACCGGGCGGTGATGCGACTGCCCCTGTACTACCGCCTGTGCGTCACCGAGGCGGAGTTCCACGCCGAGATGAAGAGGCTCGGCATCCCGCCCTCGCAGTGGCCCGAATGGGTGACCCCCGGGTCAGATGCCACGACGCACCACATAGACCACAAGGACGGCGGGCACGTGGCAGCCTGCGCCATCGTGTGCATGCGAGGGGCGGAGGACCACACCGGGGTGCAAGTGGCTGCGATGCTGGTCCACGAAGCGGTGCACATCTGGCGGCGCGCATGCGATATGTGGGGCGAGCAGAACCCGAGCGGCGAGTTCGAGGCGTACTCGATCCAGACAATCTCGCAGGAGCTGATGCAGTCGTACGCCGCCCGGCTGGGGTGACAGAAGATGCTGGTAGCCAAGCAACACAAGAAGCTGGTGCTGAACCTCAAGAACATCGACCGGGTGACGACCGTCATCCCGACGGCCAAGCCGTTCGACTTCAAGGGGCACACACTGGTCGCGGTGCCGCACCGCACGGACGAGGTGCGGGTGCTGCGCAATCTCGGGTTCGACGCGCCGGCGCCGGTGTCGTACTACTACGACTGGCCCGGGGTGTACACGCCCTTCGCCCACCAGAAGCACATGGTCGAGTTCATGTCGACCAACCCTCGCTGCTTCAACCTCGGGGACATGGGCACGGGCAAGACCCTCTCCGTGCTGTGGGCGTACGACTGGCTGCGCTCGGTGGGGGAACTCCGCCGGGCCTTGATCATCACCCCGCTGTCGACGTTGGAGCGCACGTGGGGCGACGAGATATTCAAGCACTTCTCCCACCTCTCGTTCGGCGTGCTGCACGGCACGCCCGAGCGCAGGCTCAAGGTGCTGGCGCAGGAGCACGACATCTACCTCGTGAACCACGACGGCATCAAGGGCAAGGCGCTGTTCAACGCGCTGATGAAGCGCGAGGACATCGACCTCGTGGTGATCGACGAGGTGGCGGCGTTCCGCAACCCGGGCACCGACAAGTGGAAGGCGCTGCGCAAGCTGGTCGAGACCAAGTCGTGGGTGTGGGGGCTGACCGGCACGCCGACGCCGAACGAGCCGACCGACGCGTGGGGGCAGTGCAAGCTGATAGTCCCGGAGAAGGTGCCGCGCTACCGAGGGCAGTTCACCGACATGGTGATGAAGAAGGTCAGCCAGTTCAAGTGGGTGCCGAAGGCCGACGCCAACGACACCGTCCACCGCGTCATGCAGCCCGCCATCCGCTACGCCCGCAAGGACTGCATCGACCTGCCGCCCACCACCTACCAGACCTACGAGGTCGAGCTGGGGCCGGACCAGAAGCGGGTCTACGAGGACATGCTCAAGAAGCTCAAGGCCGAGTGGGAGGGTGGGCAGCTGACCGCGGCCAACGAGGCGGTGAAGATGAACAAGCTGCTGCAGATCGCGTGCGGCGCCGCATACGACAAGCACGGCAACACGGTCATCATCCCGGCCAAGCAGCGGCTGGAGGTGCTGCACGAGATCATCGAGGGGGCCGGCGCCAAGGTCATCGTGTTCGTGCCCATCGTCGCCGCCGTCGAGGCTGTGGCCGAGGTGCTAGCCAAACGGTACGAGGTCGGGGTCATCCACGGCGGCACGCCCAAGGGCGAGCGCGACCGCATCTTCGGAGCGTTCCAGAAAACCGAGGAGCCGAGGATCATCGTCGCGCAGCCGGCGGCCATGTCGCACGGCCTGACCCTGACGCGCGCCAACACCATCGTGTGGTTCGCCCCCATCACGAGCAACGAGGTGTACGAGCAGGCCAACGCGCGCATCGTGCGGCCCGGCCAGAAAAGCAACACCCTGATCGCCCACATCGAGGGCAGCGACGTGGAGCGCCGCATGTACGACCGGCTGCGCAAGCGCGGGACATCGCAGGGGATACTGCTTGACATGTTTCAAGACAAGGGCTAACCGCCCAGAGGAGAGTCGTCATGGGAACGCTGTTGCAAGTCGGACTGTTTGCCCTCGTCATTGGCACCGTGCTGGGCCTGCTGGGGGCCGTCGGTCAGGAGGAGAACGAAACCAACCGGATGCTCGGGTACGCGTTCGTCGCCGTGCTGGTCGCCCTGCTGCTGATGATCACGGTGGGTTAGGGCTTGACACTAACACCTGTGTCATGTATAATACTTATATGCTAACCAAACAGGGAGGTAAGCATGGCAGCACTTAACATCGACGATCTGGTGGGCAAGTACCTCAAGTTGAGGGAACTCAAGAAAGAGAAGGAGGAAGCGCACAAGCGAGACGTGGCGCCCATCAACGAGATGATGGGCAAACTGGAGGCGCTGTTCCTGCAGCGCATGAACGAGGCCGGGCTGGAGTCGCTCCCCACCAAGCACGGCACCCCCTACAAATCCAAGCGAACCTCTGCTACTGTTGCGGACTGGGAAGCCGTTTACAGTTTCATCCGGGAGCACGAGCTGGACAACATGCTGGAGCGCCGGGTCAACAAGTCGGCCGTCCAGCAGTACGTAGAAGAACACGGCGACCTGCCGCCGGGCGTCAACTGGCGGGAGGAGATCGTCGTCAACGTGAGAGGTGCAAATGGCTAAGCGCCAATCCAAGTCCCCCAGTCTCCCCATGCTGGAGGAGATGCTCGCCGCCGCAACGGTGGCGTGGTACGACGAGATGCTCAAGTCGTACGTGGAGGACGCGGACTCCTTCGAGGGCAGGCTGATGGCCGCCGAGGCTCTCGTGACCGCAGTGCAGACCATCGCAGAGCGCGACCCGCAGGACGGGGTCGCCATCAAGAAGTACCTGATCGCCAAACTGAAGGTGTAACCCATGAGCAAAATCATCCCGTTCGACGCGGCGGGCTCCGCCGTCGCCCCCGCCTACCTCAAGAAGCGCGCCGATGCGTCCAAGATCAACGACGAGATTCAGGTCGGCGCGTCGTTCAACGTCATCTCGATCAAGGGCAAGGTGTTCGCCATCGTCAAGGACGGCGAGCGCAAGATCATCACCAAGCCGGATGACCCGGACGAGGTGGCCCAGCACATCGGCGTCGTGATCCTGCGGGCCAACACCAAGGCCCGCACCTTCTACGCCAAGCGGTTCACCGAGGACGACAGCGAGGGCAATCGCCCGACCTGCTACTCGATGGACGGCGTGGCGCCGGCGGCCGACGCCGAGGAGCCGCAGGCGAAGAAGTGCCAGCTGTGCCCGCACGCTGCGTTCGGCACGCGCGAGCGCGAGGACGGCACGGTGTCCAAGGGCAGCGCCTGCTCGCAGAACATCCGCATGGCGGTGGCCACCCCGGACAACCCGAAGGAGCCCTTCCTCCTGCGGGTGCCGCCGGCCTCGATCAAGGCGTTCCGCGAGCTGATCCGCATTGCCAAGTCGCGCGACATCCCGTACAACGCGCTGATCGTGCGGCTCGGGTTCGACAAGGAAGCGGCCGCTCCGAAGCTCACGTTCAAGCCCATCGGGTTCGTGCCGGAGGAGATGTACGAGACCGTCGAGGAGATGTACGAGGACGACATCGTCGCCGAGATCACCGGCAAGATGACCGCCGCCGAGCATCAGGCCGATCAGTCCGAGGTCGAGACCGAGGAGCTGGATGCAGCGATCGCCGCACGCGAAGCGACCGCGAAGGCCAAGGCGTCCACCAAGGCCAAGCCCAAGGCGGCGACGGTCGACGAGGACGAGCCGGAGGAGGCGGCCAAGCCGGCGAAGCCCGCCAAGGCCGCTGCGAAGCCCGCCAAGCCCGCGGACGACGAGGACGAGGGTGAGGATGCCTCGCCCCCGCCCAAGCCCGCCAAGGCCGCAGCCAAGGCCGCAGCCAAGCCCGCGGACGACGAGGACGACGAGGACGCCGGCTCTCTGGTCGACGAGCTGAAGGCGATGCTCGGCGACACGGACGACTGACCACCCCCAGACCGGCCGCCTGTTGGGCGGCGCCGGAACCGTAACCGGCACCTTCTCTGAGGACATCCCCATGAAGTACAAGAAGATCGCCAAGGCGAGTCAGCTCACCGTCGGGGAGCTGGCCAAACTGCTCGGCGTGAGCAGGGTTACCGCGTCGAACTGGATCAACGGCAAGTCCCGCCCCCACGCGCTGCACGCCGAGCGGGTCGCCGGAATCTGGGAGCGCATCGCACGTGCCATCGTGGACGGCGACCTGCCGCTCGACATCAAGACCCGCCAGCCGGGCGCCCCGCGCATGGAGGCGCTCAAGGTTCTGTTCCCCGATCTGTTCTGATGTTGCTGGTGTCAGTGGATCGCACTAACATCTGATGCTCACTTGGGGGTGGCATGCAACATCGGGCGTTCTACGAGAGCGTCCTCCCAGTACGGGAGGACGCCGTTTACATTCTGTGGGAGAAGGCATCCCGCAGGACCTTCACCTACAATGGCTTCGAGGCGTTCGTCGAGGCCGCACACAAAGAAGGGCTGGGCACGGACTGGTACTACGCTGCCGCTGCCTTCGACGCGCCGAAGCGCAAGAACGAACACGTCATCGCGCTCAAGTCCTTCCGGCTCGACCTCGACGCCGGCCCCGACAAGTACGACCCCGACAGCCCTGAGAAAGCGTACGAGTCGCTGGACGCAGCCGTGTCCGGGCTCGGCGAGTTCGTCAAGGCGACCAAGCTAACACCTACCCACGTCGTTCGCTCGGGCCATGGGCTGCACGTCTACTTCGCGCTCGACGCGGAGGTGGGGCCGGACGAGTGGCACCCGGTCGCGCGGGCGCTGCAGGTTGTGGCGGTGTCGCACGGGCTGCGCGCTGACCCGGCCATCACGTCGGACAAGGGGCGCCTGCTGCGCCCGCCGGGATCGACCCACTACTCCGGCACCAAGGTGCGCCTGCTGGCCACGCCCGCCAAGCCGTACTCGTTCGTCGGGTTCGCCGCCATGGTGGATGCCTTGACCCCTGACGGTGGGGTGATCGCCGCGGCCCGGCCGCCGGTCAACAAGAGCCGGGCCAAGGAGCTGCTGGACGACCTCGACATCGAGCCGGCGCCGTACCAGTCGAGCTTCCACAAGGCGGCGACCAAGTGCGCCGTGCTGTCGGGGGCGCTGGCCGCACCGGAGAAGATGCACCACGACACGTGGTTCAAGGTCATGGTCGTGGCGGAGAACAGCGTCGAGGGTCGGGCGCTGGCCCACGAGATCAGCGCGCAGGACGCGGACCGGTACGACAACAACGAGCTGGACAGGCGGCTCGACACGTTCGAGTCCGACTTCATCACCTGCGCCAAGTTCGCGGAGTCGGCGCCCCAGTGCCGCAGCTGCGCGTTCTTCGGCAAGATCAACGGGCCGAAGGAGCTGGGCCGGCTCAACACCGAGGAGCGCGAGGAGCGCGGGCTTGCCGCGTTCACCCTGCCGCCGGATGTCGAGGCGACCGACGAGGACGAGGTGCGGGAGAAGTTCGACCTGCCCGAGGACTTCCCGGGCAACGACGAGATGGAGGGGTTCTTCGTCAAGTGGGGGAAGAACGGCGGCAGGCTGTACGCCATCGAGACCCGCACGAGGGTGAACCCGGCCACCGGGGAGAAGGAGGAGTTCACGACCAACCGGGGGCTCACCGACGACCTGTTCTACTTCCCCAGCTGGGCGGATGCAGCAACCGGCACCATGATCGGATACACGATGAAGGTGCGCAGCCGGGCAGGCTACTGGGTCGAGCATCCGCTGCGCGGCGACATGGTGGTGGACCGCAAGGCGATGATCGGCTTCCTGTCCTCGTTCGGGGTCCACCCACTCGACAACAACCCCAAGACCTTCGACGCTCTGCAGAACTTCACCATGAACCTTCTGAACCGAGTCAAGAACCAGATGCAGCGGCCCGCCGCGCGAGAGCGCCTCGGGTTCCAGTTCATGGGCCGCGGCCGCCCGGTCTACGTCCAAGGGCTGTACGCCGTGAACGAGGAAGGCGAGCTGGTGCGCGCCCTCAGTACGGCGCTGGTGCGCTCGGCTCCCAAGGACCTGACGGTGCCGGCGCTCGACGTGTTCGACGGGGACTTCCCCGAGGACGTGTGGGACCGCATCCACGCCGGTGCGCGCACGTTCACCAGAGCCCTGCGGACCACGTTCGCGGGCAAACCGCTGCAGCAGGCGACGCTGCTGATGGGCATGGCCAGCTCCATGCTGCCCTTCGTGTCGACCGACAAGCCCAAGCCGCACAGCGGCGGCATGCCCGAGGTGGGCGCGCTCATCAGCCTGTACTCGGCGGCCACCGGGGCGGGCAAGTCCACCCTGCAGACCCTCATTGGCATGGCGTATTACGACCCTCACTCGTTCAAGATGTCGGGCGGGGTGAAGGTGGGGGGCAGCATCAAGGCGATGATGGGCACGGCCGCGGCGCTGGGGTGCCTGCCGCTCATTCTCGACGAGGTGACGAACAACGAGCCGGAGGTGGTGACCAACGTGGTCTACCAGATTCCCAACGGCAAGGACACCATCCGGCTGAAGCAGAACGGAGACCGGACCGAGGCGAGGGGCTGGTCGTTGATCGGCACCATGTCCACCAACATGTCGCAGAGGGACATGCTGCAGGCGTTCCGGTCGACCGGGGTGGCGGGGCAGGCCCGGGTGCTGGAGCTGAACTTCGACGGGCAGGAAAAGCCCACACGCGACGAGCGCGAGGCGTTCCGGCTGGCCATGTCCCGGGAGCTGATGCCGAACACCGGCTTGCTCGGGTTGGCGATCGCACGCGAGGTCATGCTCCTCGGCTACGAGAAGATGTGCGAGCTGGGCGACGCGGCGGTGGCCAGCATCTCCGAGAAGTTCGAGCTGTCGACGGACGAGCGGTACTACGCTCAGATCGGCGCCGCCACCAGCTTGCTGCACCTGATCCTCACCCGGCTCAACATGCGCTTCTACGACTTCTCCCTCGTGATGCGCGAGTTCGGGGAAGCCGTGGGGCAGTCCCGACAGTTCATCTCCGACAACGTGTACGGGGACAGCGACATCCTCTCCGAGCTGCTGCGCGAGTTCTCCCCGAACATGTACCTGTCGGAGAACGAGCTGGACCTGCGCGGGCGCGGGGACAGGAAACCCGAGTTGCCGCTGATCACGCCGCGCGGCCCCGCGGTGGGGCGGTTCGTGCAGAACGGCCGCTACGCCTACCTCGCCACCGACGCTATCCGGCAGTGGTGCCGGGAGCGCGGGACTTCGATCACGACGGTGGAGCGCAGCGCGGCGGCGAAGGGTCTGTTGTACACCACGGCCGACAGCACGGGGCGGCAGACGCCGCGGCACACCGTGCTGCTGACCAAGGGCTTGCGGGACGTGCCGCCCCTGCGAGCGATCTGCTGGAAGGTGAATCTGGCGGCGCTGAACTTCGACGTGTCGACCGAGGGAATCGAGAACAACGTCGTACCCCTGACCCGCCCCGCAGAGGGCGACAACGAGAGCAAGGAGCAACGAGATGCGAACCCCAAGCGATGAGTTTCTGAGGGACGTGGCGATCACCGCCGTCGAGGGCGGCGTCAACTACTGGGCGAGGATCGAGGGCTACAGGTGGCGGGGCAAGACCGGCGCCGAGCTGCCGTGGCCGGTAATCGAACTCGTCGAGCTTGACGACTGCGGCACGCCGGTGTCGGTGCACACCCTGACCAAGGACGCCGTCAAGCTGGCCGTCCTCGCTATTCTGGCAAGTCAGGTGTCGATCAACGAGACCCTGTTCAACACCCTACTGAAAGCCGTCGAGGAGGACGACGCCGGCATGGTGGACGCCGAGCTGGCCGACTGCGTCGTGCAGGTGGCCCTGTTCAACGAGATCGTCTACGGCTGACCGACCACCCCAGCGGGGCGGACAAACGGACGTGATGTCCGAATGTCCGCCCTTTTTTATTGGCCGACGCCCATGCGCTCGGCCAGCTCGCGGTCTCGCTTCGTCACCCGCACCCCGTCGACCAAGTCCTTCTGGTACTGGCGCCGCGAGACCTCGGCCTTGCGCAGCGTGGAGAAGGTGATCCGGGCGTCGGGGTGCCGCTCGTTGAACCCGGTGATCTTCTCCTGCACCGCCGCCACGTCCCCGCCCCCAGCCTTGGCCTCGACGTACTTGCGGATCAGCCGGTTGCGCGCCTCGTCCCGGTTCTGCTTGGCCCGCTCGAAGGCCGCACGCCGCTCGTACATGTTGGTCAGCTCGGTGGGCTGGAAGCCCAGCCCCCGCACCGCGGTCTGCCAGCCGGTGAACTCCTCGGCCGGAACCAGCACGTTGCCGCTGCGGGTACGCACGCCGCCCGTGGACGCGTCGTACGCCTTGAGTCCGTCGGCGATCACTTTCGGCAGCGCAGTGCCGGCGGCTTTGATGGGGTCGTCCGCGGCGAGCGCAGCGGCTTCCGCCCAGTTGCCGACCATCGACGCGGCCGGTCCGAGCATGCCGACCAGAGAAGCCTGCCACCACTCCCTCCCCTGCAGGCCGTCGCGCACGAACGCGGTCGGGTTGCCCAGATCGCCCATGCCGATGCGGTTGGACACGTTCACGCCGGCCACGCCCGCCGGCAAGCCCTTGATCAGGGAGTCGGCCACCGTGTCGCCCAGAACGTCGCGCAGCGCGTTCTCGAACATCAGCTTGAAGTCCGGCTCGTCGTCGTCCTCGGAGAGCGCAGCGAGCGCGCTGGCGGCCATGCCGACGACCCACGCCCCGGGCAGGCCGGCGAGGCCGGCGACCGAGAGCTGCATGCCCAACACGTAGCCGAGCGTCTTGCCTGCCTCCTTGTCCCCCTTCGCGTACGCCGACAGGTTCTTCGCCAGCAGGTACATCATGCCCTGCCCGTACTTCTTGAACTGCAGCACGAGCCGGCCCAGCGAGCCGAACTGGTTGAACAGCCGCGGCGCGTTCTCCGGGGTGTAGTCGAGGTGGGTCTCGTGGACGATGCGCTCCGCGTACGCCCGGGCCGCGGCGTCCGGGGTTCCCTTGGCCCGCTCCAGACGGTAGGCGGCAAGCGCCGTGGCCACCCGGTTGATGACCTCGGTGTGGTGCGCCGGCAGGGAGACCAGCTCGACCGACTTATCCCACCAGCTCTCGGCCCTGCCCGAGGCGACCGCGCCCACGTCATGCTCGAACGTGATGTCGATGATGCCTTGGTCGAACAGGTCCTCCAGCATCGCCCGCTCCTGCGGGTTGCTGAACTGCGCGAGGTCCAGCTCGAAGCGCGCGGCCTTCAACGCACTGCCGGCCTGATCCCGCTCCTGACGGAAGCTCGCGCGCATCGCGCGGCCCACCTCCATCGACGCCGCCCCCACCTGCTTCGCCGACGCACCGATGCCGTGGCGCGCGGCCATCACCGGCGCCGACACGATCCACGGCTGGGCCATGTTCATCAGCAGGAAGGACGGCGACATCCCGAGGTAGGTGACGTACGACAGCTGGCCGAGCTTGTTGAAGAACTCGTTGCCGGTCTCGAACGTCATGCTCTGCACGTACCGCTTGGCCAGCTCGTCGCCGATCACCTTGTTGGTGTCGTCGTCGCCGGTGCGCAGCTCGGTCAGGGTCTCGTTCAGCTCGGCGCCGTACTCCAGCCGGGACAGGTGCCACGAGTTGCGGATCGACGCCGCGGCGAACGCCCGGCGCATCTGGGCGGCCTGCGCGCCCTTGACGTTGAGCCGGCGCAGCTCGGACTTGAGGGCGCTGCGCTCGGGCATGGACTGGATGATCAGGTCGCGCACCGCGCGCTCGACCGCCGTCGCGTCCTTGGTCGGCAGGTTCGACTTGATCGCGTCCTCCAGCCGCTTCATGAACATCGGCGAGGCCGAGTCCAGCTGGCGGGCGTACTCCTCGCGCATGCGCACGGCGACGGTCAACTCGGGGCGGTCCTGTTCGGCGGCTGCAGCGCGCAGCTGCGCGGCCCGAGCCTCGGCCTCGGACTTCTTCTCGTAGAACTCGACGAGGTAGTCGCTCTCGTTCTCCTTGATGACCTCGATCGCTTGGGTCAGCCGGCGCACTTCCTTGCGCGCCTCGTCGATGGCTTCCTTCTCCTCGGGCGAGGGCTTGTCCTCGACAGTGTCCATCGCTTCGCGCAGCAGGGCGCGGGCGTCGGTCAGCTGCTCCGACAGCTCGATGTACCGGGCGGACTTGACAGTGACGACGTGGCGCCCGAAGCGAACCAGCGGGAAGTACGGACCGGGGATCGAGTTGACGCGGGCCGCGTGATCGTCAAGGTCCTCCCACAGCTGCCGCATCTCGGCCCGCGCGGAACGACCCGGCAGGGTTTTGGCGAAGGCGTCGCGGTCGGGCTTAGCGATGTCCGCCCCGCGCTCGGCGTACGGCCCGAGCGACGGTTTGTAGGCGTTGATGACGGCTTGGCGCAGCAGGCGACCGCGCTCGTCCCAGTCGGCGCGCATCTTCGCCTTGGCCTCGGCGTACACCTCGGCCGCGCGGGGGTCCTTCTGCACCAGCTCGCGGTACCGCTTCGACAGCTCCGGGTGCAGCGCCTTCTGCTTGTCGGTCAGGTGGCTGTTCGCCTTGTCGTCGACCGGAACATCGGGGTGCACGCCGGCCAGCGTCACGTCCACCATCAGCCGCTGCAGGGACAGCGACACGGCGTCGTCCAGCGCGCGCCACTTCGTGTCGATCTTGAAGGTCTCGCCCTGCAGCTGCCGGGCGCGGGTGATCATCTTGTTCGTCAGGTCGACGAACCGGCGCACGGCCGGGCGGGTCTTGTAAATCTCGCCCAGCTGGCGCAGCGTGATCAGCCCCAGCCCGGTGCCCGACGCGTTGTAGTCGGTGATCAGGTCGGCCAGCCGCTGCTTGATGTTGCGCGCCGGCAGGGTCTCCGGCACTTTGAACGAGCGGGGCTGGTCGCCGTCGATGTCCTGCGTCAGCTGCGCGAGGGTGGTCTTGGGGTCCAGCACTGCCTGCTTGTCGAACAGCAGCTGCATGCGGCGGGGTGCCTCGAAGTCCGGGGCGTCCTTTTCCGCCGCGTCGAGAATCTGCTTCGACGCCGTCATCGCGGCGTCCAGCCACGTCGGCGCCGGCTGGCTGGGGGCAAGCCCGAGCAGCGACTTCACCGCATCCACCAGCTTCGCCCACAGGGTCTTGCCCTTGTACTCGCGGGCCTTGAGGTAGCTCTGGAACTCCGGGTTGGTCAGCGCGTAGGTGATGAACTCGTCCGGGTCCTCGAACGGCGCAGCCAGCCACACGGGTTTCTTGCCCTTGGCGAACTGCGGGTCGCGGTTGACCATCTGCCGGAACTCGCGGAACACCTCCATGTACTGCTTGATCGCTGCGTCCGCCTCGCGGTTCGGGCCGAGCTTGTCCCGGTTGGCGAGGTAGTAGTTCAGCATGTCGTAGCGCGCCATGATCACGGCGTGCACCGACTCGTGCAGGATGGTCTGCTCGTTGACTCCGCCGTGGCCCGGGTCGAGCAGCATCTCGATGGCCCCGTGCTTTCGCGCCAACCGGGCCACACCGTAGGAGTTGTTCAGCATGGCCAGCCGCAGGACAACGCGGTCGACGGGCATCAGCCGCTGCAGCTGCGCGGCCAGCGCACGGGCGTCCTCCGAGCTTCCGTTCTGGGCGATCCACCCGAGAATGTCGCCGATGCTGTTGCGGGCGTCGTACACCTGCGCGCCGATGCCCGACTTCGCCCACTCTGGAGTGGGGGTGGTAGCCGGCGCGGGGCGGGGTTTGGCGGCGCGCGGCCGCGCATCGGACACAGAGGGAACCCCCACAAGCCCGGCGGCGATAGCGCCCATCATGCCGAGGAACCCGCGACGACCTTGGTCAACCGCCTTCGGCTTGCGCACCATCGCGCCGCCGCGGCGCTCCACGAACCCGTTGCGCGCGTACCAGTCCCGGAGCTGCTCCGTACTGAGCGCGCCGCGAGCAGCGGGGACAAGCGCCAGCGTTTCGTTATTCTGGTCCGCCCAGTCAGTGACCGCGCGCAGCACCTCCGACGCGCGGCCCGTGGCGCCGTCACGATCCCGGGAGATATTCTGGATCAGCACCGCGCCGGCGAGGTCCGGGTGGTCGAACGCAAAGTCGTCGTCCTCGGCGATCCGCCTCATGCTGGCGGAGACCGATTCATTGGCGACCATGCCGGTTTCGCCGTCCCACCGCACCCGTGGCGGGCGTGCGTCTGCCCGCTGCTCCAACGTGTCACGCGGCGCCGTCGGGGTGAGTTCTCTCCCCAGCCCCCGCTCCACCTCGGCCCGGGCGGTAGCAGCGTCCTCGGCCGGCACCAGCGACAGAGCCTGATCCAGAACGGTCATCGCTTCGGGGTCGACCTTGTCGGACTCGCGCGCCAGCACCACGTCGCGCAGCGCGATGAAGTATGCGTTGGTGCCGGCGTTCGTGTTGATCAGCCGCGCCATCAGGGTGTTGGCCTTGCGCAGCGTGGTCGTGGCCTTGGGGGCGAGCGTGCCCGTGGCGGCCTGCTTCTCCTTGCGCGCCTCGGTGACGGTCGACCCGTCCGGCCCGAGAGTAGGCTCAACGTCTGCGGCGTCCCCCTGATCCTCGGCTTCAGCGCGGGCGTCTTGCGCCTCGACGCGCTTGCGCTGCTTGTAGACCCCGATGATCCGAGTCTGGGTCTCGGCGTTGGCGTAGCCGTCCTCGACCGCGTCTTTCCACTGCCGCTTCAGCTCGGAGGGCAGGTCCTTGAACTTCGGGTCGTCGTCGAGCGCCTCGTCGTTCCACCGCTGCGCCGGGCTGCGGCTGTCCTCGCCATTCATGGCGGCGACGATGTCGTCGGGGTCGGCCTGCTTCGGCGCCTGCGCTTCCTGCTCGGGCTCCGCCGGGGTGCGGCCGAAGGTCTCGTCGTTGCGCACCCGCACCGTCGTGCGAATCTCCTCGACCAGATCGTCGACGCCCATGTCCCGGTCCTTGGACAGCCGCTCGACCTCGGCCACGTTGGCATCGGTCAGCACGCCCTCCTTGCGGAGCTTGCGGGCGTAGGCCACCACCTTCGACTTCTTGGCGTCCGGGTCCAGCTGCAGGTCGTCGAGCTTGCCCTCGACGCGCGTGCGCGTGTTGTCCGTGACGATCTGGTCGATCTCGGCCTGCCGGGCTTCCAGCTCCTCGTCGGACATCCGCTCGGGCTCCGGCGCGGGAGCGGGCTTCGGCTCGACCGGCGCGGGCTGCGCAGCCTTGGGCGCACGCTTCGGCTTGGCAGGTTTCGGTTCCGCAGCGGGGGCCACGTCAGCGGCCGGCGGCGCCGGCGGAGTGGCGGCGGGCTTGGCAGGCTCGGCGGGTTTGGCCGCCTTCGGCGCGCGCTCGCGCTTCGGCTTGGCCTGCTCGGCAGCGGCACGGGCGGCCGCCGCTTGCTCGGCGGCCTCGGCTGCACGGGCCTCGGCGATCTGCGCGCGCAGCTCCGCCATGTTCTTATCGACCTGCCCATACTTGTTCGTGCTGAGCATGTCGACCACGGGGACCGCGTCGTCGTCCGTGATCTCGCCGTCGAACACCATCCGGCCCAGCTCGACAAGGTACGGGTCGCGCTTCGCCGTGCGCTTGACGCTGAAATACGCCGCGGCCTGATCCGCGATCTGGTCGTCCTGCGCCTGAGTCTCGGCGTCGTAGGTGGGCTGGCCGCGCTGGTCGAACATCGCGCGCTGGCGCGGGTCGGCTTGGGCAACCTGCGGCCCGGGGGCCGCCACCGGTGCGGGAGTCGGCGCAGCACCGCCGAACATGTCGGT
>JRYH01002803.1_pt1 | contig 15605 bp, 11 predicted proteins | sample 235351 | NCBI WGS metagenome assembly JRYH01 (sample SAMN03074221, study PRJNA261480) | activated sludge metagenome | biome: Wastewater Treatment Plant; feature: Wastewater; material: Activated sludge; isolation source: activated biomass of a wastewater treatment plant treating wastewater... ... | reverse complement strand
CTGTTTTTCAACAGCCTGCTAGACCGATACCGCCGCGCCAGCAGATCCGGCACCATGCCCCCATGATCTACCCCCGCGCCCATATCGTCACCCCCGGCCAGTTGGGCTTCTACCACTGCATCTCGCGCTGGGTCCGGCTCTATCCGGGAAAGCCTCCGGCGTTGCCGGAGGTTTGTTGCACAGGCGGCCTGGCTGCTAAAGTTCAAGCTCCCTGCCGTTTAACGATCCACTCATCGATTACCCGTTCGAGCAGGGTCATCGGCAGCGCTCCGTTGCCCAGCACCTGGTCGTGGTATGCCTTAAGGTCGAAACGGTCGCCCAATTCGCGTTTGGCTTTTTCGCGCAGTTCTAGGATTTTCATCATGCCGACCTTGTAGGCCAGGGCCTGGCCGGGATTCACCAGATAGCGTTCGATCTCGGCCTCGACTTCCTTGTCGCCCATGCCGGTATGCGCGATCATGTAATCGATCGCCTCTTCGCGCGTCCAGTGACGGCGGTGCATGCCGGTATCGACGACTAGGCGAACGGCGCGGAACATCTCGGCTTGCAGGCGGCCGAGATTGTTCAATGGCTCGTCTTGAAAACCGGCCTCCCAGGCCAGGCGTTCGGCGTACAGCGCCCAGCCTTCGCTGTAGGCGGTGAACGGCACCAGGCGGCGAAACATCGGCAGTCCTTCGAGTTTCTGAGTGATCGCGATCTGGAAATGGTGCCCGGGAATGGCTTCGTGGTAAGCCAGCGTCCGCATCCCAAAACGCGGGATCTCGGTGACGTCGCGTAGATTGGCGAAAAACGCGCCGGGCCGTTGGCCGTCCAGCGATGCCGGTTGATAGTAAGCGCCGGGCGCGGTTTTTTCCGAGAACTCCGGCACCCGTTTGACCTCGACGCCGACCGCGGGCTTGAGGTCGAAATAATCGCCCATCGCTGCATTGACCTCGTCGATGATCGTCTGGTAATCGGCAAGAATGCGTTCCCGGCCTGCGTCGCTGTCGGGATAGAGCTGGTCGGCGCGGCCGGCGATCTGCTGCACCCGCTCGCCGATCGTTCCTTCGGTCAATCCTTCGGCGGCGAGGATCGCCTCCATTTCAGCGCTGATTCTGGCCACTTCGCGGAGGCCCAATTCATGGATCTCGTCGGGCGTCATATCGGTCGTCGTGTTTTCGCGCACCTGGTAAGCGTAATACGCGTCGCCGTCCGGCAGGCGCCAGACGCCGTCGTTGCTGGTCGCCTGCGGGGCGATGGATTCGACGTAAGCGATCAGTTCGCGGTACGCCGGATAAACGCGGTCGGCGATCGCTGCCGAAACTCCTGAGAGCAGCGTTTGTTTGTCGTCTTCGCCAAGCGCCTCAGCCGGTAGTTTGTCGAGTTTTTCGGCGAACGACGTGTACAACATGTTCTCGGCCGGCGGCGCGGCGATGAAATCGTGCATCTGTGACAGCACTTTTTCGATTGTGAAACGCGGCGGCAGGATGCCTTTTTCTTCGCGTATCCGTAGTCCCTCGATCACCTGGCCGAATTTTATTGGGAACAGTTCGAGCCGGGTGATGTAATCCTCGGCGTCGCCGCGGTTGTCGATCAGGTGCTGCTGAGCCATGAAGTTAGGCAGGCCGCTCTGCACGCCGAACATCTGATTGACCGGGAAATTGTGGTACATCCAGCGCATCCCTTCGACCTGGGTGCCCATGAAGTAGTCCCAAACGTCGTAGGATAAAAGGCGCTGTCCCTGGTAATCTTCGCGATCGTAGCGTTTGAAGACGGCGTACTCCCGGCGCCAGTATTCAGCTTGTTCGCGCTCGGCGGCGGGCGAAGAATCGCTGAATTCGTCGTTGTAAAAATCCAGTCCGAAGCGGTCGAGCAGGCGCAGGCTGGTCATCAGTTCGGGCTGCTGGAGCGCGAACTTGGCGAACACCCGGCCGTAGTACCAGTCGAGGCTGAGCGGCTTAAAATACCAGACGTTGACGAACAACGCTCCGCCCAGCACCACGACCGCGAGCAACAGGACGAGCGCCCATTTGAAGAACTTTTTCATGCCGTTTCCCCGTATTGTTGTGGAAGTCACCAATCGTAGCGGAATCCCAGCCTACCGGCATGCGCCGAAAGTCATGCCGGGGGGATGACCGGGGTCACTTGCGCCGTGTCCGGCCGTCGCCGTACCGCGCGACGCACTCGTCGAAATCTACGGAGAAGCCCGATTATTTTCCTCTCCTGTCGCCTAAGCGGCGTTCATTTCGTCTCGCTCATCGCCGTCAACACTTTACTCAGAGGATCGGCCGGCCCGCGGCTGAGCCGCAGGGCTTGCACGTGTTGGCGCTCGACGTCGGCTTCGATCCCGGATGCCGGAGCGCGGGCCAGTCGGCAGGCGGCGAGCGCGCCGCGCGCGGCAAGCACGTCCGGATGATCGGCGGCGAGGCGGGTGCCGAGAATCAGGTTGGCCTGCGCCAGTTGCGACAGCGCCACTTCGGGCTGCGCCCGGGCGCAATTGGCGATGCCCCACCACATCAGCGTTTGGGCCAGCGCCGGGTGCGCTTCGCCCAAGGCGCGGCGGCGTAGATCGTATGCTTCACGGAACATATCCAGTGCCTGATCGCGTTTGTCCTGATAAAAAAACACGCGGCCGATATTGTTCAGCGCGTAACCGCGCGCCGGGTGGTCCGTATCCAGGATGCCGTCTTGTATCTGCAACGACTCCCGGTAATAACGCAACGCCTTGTCGAGGTCGCCGCGGGCTTCGGCGACAAGCCCAAGGTTGTTCAAATTACCGGCGACGTTGAGATGGTTGCGGCCCAGAGCCGCCTGGTGGATGTCCAAGGCCCTGTTGAATAGCCGCTCCGCCTCGTCCGGGTCGTGGCGGCGCAGGCGCACCAGGCCGAGGTTGTTCAGCGTTTTGGCAATCGTCGGGTTGCCGGCCGCGAGCACCTGGTCATAGATCGCCAGTGCTTCGCGCAACGCGGCCTCGGCATCGAGGTCGTGACCCATATCGTAGAGGAGGGCGCCGAAGTTGCTCAAGCTGTCGGCGGTAAAACGATGGCGATCACCCAACACTTTGCGGCGCAGGGCGATGGTCTCTTTGAATTCGGCGGCGGCTTGCGGGTAGCGGGCCAAGGCATAGAGCGCCGCGGCGTGGGCGTCCATGGCGCGCGCCAGTTCGGGCAGATTGCGGTGCGGCAGGCGGCGGTGGGCGTCGATGGCCTGCGCGTAGCGGCTTGCCGCTTGCTGCAGGTCGCCGTTGGACCAGTGCCAGGATCCGGAGCGCAGCAAGACTTCGGCCTGCAACGCGGCGTTTTCGGGAGCGGCTTGGGCGACGGATTGTTCCGCGGCGGCGAATTCGGCGCCGGCTGCCGGCAGATCGCCGAGGTGCTGTAGTGTGGTGCCGTAGGCCAGGTGGACGCGCGTTTTGAGGTCGGCCGGCTCCGCGCCGGTCATCAGTTCGACAGTTTGTCTAAGGTGGGCGCGCGACGCTTTGAGGTCGGCCTTCAGAAACAACGTCTGGCCGACGAGCAGGCGAGCTTCGATCACCCGCTCTGTATCGCCCGTCGCGGCCGCCAGTTCCTGCGCGTTCTCCGCCAATTCCAGGGCGCTTTGGTATTCACCGAGATTGCTGTACACCTCGGCCAGCGCCGAGACCAGCGGGTATCGGCCCTGCGGATCGAGCGTGTCGTTATTGGCCAGTTGGGCCCGCCCTTGGTCGAGCAATTCGCGCGCCGTCGGGGTGTTTCCCGCGGTGCGGGTGCGATCAGCGCCGGCGAACAGCGCGGAGAGAAATCCCGCCGTCGTTTCGGCGCGCGTTAAATGGCGCTCGCTGGCGGCGAGGGCCAGGGCGGTTCGCCGGCCCTCCACGGCGAGCAGAGTGCCGAGGCCAAGCACCACAGTGGCAACGGCGCCGCCAGCCGCGATCCACCGCCAGTTGCGGCGCATGAACTTGCGGACCCGATAGCCGGCGGATGGCGGTTTGGCATAGACCGGGCGGTGGCTGCCGAGAGCACGCAGGTCGCGGATCAGGCGATCGACGTTCAGATAGCGCTCTTCGGCTTCGTAGCGCACGCAGCGGGCGATGATCCAGTCGAATTCCGGCGGCCGGCGCCGCCGGCCCGGCAATGCCGGCAAATTCGGTGGACCCTGACGGATCGCTTCGAGATAGCCGGCGATCGGGTCCGCATGCGGGTCCTGCGCAGCATGGGGGTCCGGCGCTGGCGGCGGGCCGGCGGCACGCCCGAAAGGCGCTCGGCCGCTCAGCATTTCAAAGAGCATCACGCCGAGCGCGAAAATATCGCTGCCGATCCCGACCGGCCGCCCGGCGATCTGCTCGGGGCTGGCATAGCCGGGGGTGTATGAGCGGCTGGACGCTGCGTCGGCGTCGGGACGATGTTCGGAGAGCAAGCGGGCGATACCGAAATCCAGCAGCTTCGGCTGCAGCGCCCCGCTTTGCGGGTCCGGTTGCAGGACGATATTCGCCGGTTTGAGATCGCCGTGGACGACCAGTTTGCGATGGGCGTAAGCCACCGCCTCGCAAATGTTCAAAAACAGGCCGAGGCATACGTGCCAGTCTGGCCGGTCGGCGCCGCAATGGCTCGACAGCGGCAGCCCCGCGACGTGCTCCATCACCAGATAAAGCCAGCCTTCCGGGCTGCGGCCGGCGTCGAGCAGGTGGGCGATGCCGGGATGATCGAGGTCCGCGAGGATGCGCTGCTCGCGAGCGAACGCGGTGGCGAAGGTGCCACCGGTGATCAGCGGTTCGAGTATTTTGATCGCGACCTGGCGCTCGAAGGCCCCGTCGCACCGGTCGGCGAGATAAACCGTGCCGGTGCCGCCGGCGCCGAGCGCGTGCCGCACCTGCCACGGGCCGATCCGTGCCCCCGGCGCCGGGCCTGTGGCGTCGGGCAGCGGGGGGCGGTCCAGCGGATTGTCCCGCCGATTGTGATAATCCAGCAGGCTCTCCAACTCGAGGCGCATTTCGCCCGATAAATCGTGTTGTGCCGCCAGCCAGTCGCGTCTCAAGTCGGCGGGCAGACCGGCCGCTTCATGGAACAGGTTCCAGAGCTGTTTCCACGCTTCGGGTTTCACGGGAATATCCGCTGCCGATATTCAACTTGTGTACGACAAGCCGGCATTATGGCATGATGCAGACTAGAATCGATATCAAATGACGGGGGTGGCGATCCCTTGATCGAGCGGGAACACGGCATCCGTCCGGCCGGGACGGGGGGCGACAACCGGCCGCCTGGCGACCAGTTATCCGCCGGCATTTACCGTGAATTGCACGCCCTGGCCCGCCATTGCCTGGCGCGTGAACACGGGCCGTGCACGCTGTCGCCGGCGACGCTGGTCCACGAAGCGTATTTGCGTCTGAACGGTGGCGTCGCGCCGGCCGCGGCTGACCGCCGGCACTTCTTCGCCCTGGCCGCCATCGCTATGCGCCGGATCCTGGTCGATCATGCGCGCGCCAAACGCGCCGGTAAACGAATACCGGTGCAGTACCTGTGCACCTATTACGACGATCAACACCGGCTTGAGGAGCACTCGCTCGCCGCCGAGCAATTACTGCACCTGGATCAGGCCCTCGAGCGGCTTGGCGGGATCGACCCGCAGATGGTCAAGGTCGTCGAATTGCGCTACTTCGCGGGTTTAGGCGTCGATGCAACGGCGGCGGCGTTGGAGTGCTCGCCGCGCACGGTCAATCGCCTGTGGACTGCCGCCCGTGCCTGGCTGGCACGAGAATTGGGCTGACCCCGCTTTACCGCTTCGTGCCCGGTGCCATAAAGGCACATTATTGGTACCGGGTCCAATCCAGCCCGTTTCACAGCGCCTTTTGTTCTGACGGCCGAATGCTTTTGTCGCGGGGCGTTCCTGCGGCGGGCGCCTGGCGCGATTTTCCGGCTTTTACGCATTAAGCGGGTAGGGAACCATCGCGCAGGTCAAATACAGTGAAAGATCGTCCTACCCTCCGACCACCGGCGGTGAAGTCCGCGTCGCGGCTGCCACTCGTCATCCCGGCACTGCTTTTGTCCTCGGTCCTGGCCGCCACCGCTCAGGCGCAGACCGTCTATACCGCTCTGGTCGGCGATCCCGCGGTTTTCAATCATTACCCCGGGCCGAACGGCCTGGTGGGCGACGGCGACGATGTGGTCAGCGGTGATGTGACCTCGATCATCGGCTCCGATCCGAATTATTTTGCCGCCTTCAGCTTCGCTGCGGCGCAGTCGCCGGCGGCGGCCGCCGATCCGGCCATCCCGACAGGTTTCGACACGATCGCTTTTATCCAAGGAACGGCGACTACCGACGATGCCGTTGTCGCCGGCGGTGGGGGGTCGTTGTTTCAGGCACTCGCTATCCAGATCAGCCAACCGGTACAAGGGGCGCCGCTGCCGGGTGGCGCAACCGGCGCGGCGATCGCCGCCGTCAATGGCGGTGGTTACAACCCGGCGACCGGCGCCGTCACGACCGATCTCGGCATCCAGATCACCGTCCCGGTGTTTCCGATCCCGGTTCCTGTGACCTCGATGACGGCCGCCGGGACGGCGTTCGTGGTTCCCGCGGCGGATTTCGGCATGGGTGCGCCGACCGGCAATCCTTATGTCGATACCGTGCTCGTGCCGAAAGCCGCGGCGTTGAATGCCTCATCGTTGCTGTTTGTCGATGTGCAGGGCACCGAACCGGTGACCGGCGTCGCCTATCGCGTGGTGTTTGCCGGCGTCGCCGGCGTACCGGGCGCCGAACAGGCCGACCTGACGCTCACCAAAACCAGTTCGGCGGCCGGTCCCGTGGCACCCGGTGGCACGGTGGATTTCATGCTGACGGCCGATAACAGCGGTCCGGCCGATGCCACCGGCGTCACGGCCTTCGATCGCCTGCCGCCCGGTGTCGTCTGGCAAAACGACGATTGCGGCGCCGGCCCGCCGGATGGCAACGGCACACTGGTCTGGAATTTGGGTGCGCTGGCTGCGGCGGCGGCACCCGCGGTGTGCAACATCACGGTCCAATTCGCCGGCAGCGTCCTTTTCGACCGCCGCAACGGCGCCGCGGTTTACGGCTCGCAGTTCGATCCCGTGACCGCCGATAACATCGCCGAACTGCCCGTCGCCGTGCAGGCAGCGGCGCAAAATGGCCTCCAGCAGGCCACCGACCTCAGCCCGCCGACTTTGTTGCCGTCCGATATCGACTGTGACAATTGCCTGGGCGGCGACCAGACCATCGCCGACAACTTCACGGTCTTCACCGCCGGCACAGTGGATCAAATTCGCTTTTTCGGTTTCTATTTCGACCCGGCGAGCGGCGGGACCGCGGCATTCCCCGATCAGTTCACCGTGCAGATCCACGCGAGTCAAAGGACTTCCGGCGCGCCGGATGTCGCGGGTGTCCCCGGTCCGCTGGTCGCAACGGTGACGGCCCCGGTGAACCGTGAATTGACCGGTAACAATATCTTCGGCATCCCGGAATACCGCTACACGATCTCGACCTCGCTGAATTTGGCGCGCGGCGAATATTGGCTGGTGGTGTTCAACGATTCGAGCGCCGCCGGCGGCGCGCTGGATTGGTTCTGGGCGCTTGGCGTCCCCGACGCCGGGGGTCGGACGATCGCCGGCATCGCCGGCTCCACGACAACGCCGCCGGTGGGCTTCTGGTCGCCCAACCCAGGGTTCGAGATGGCGTTCGAGTTGGGCGGTACGGGACTGAGCCCACCGGTTGAAGTTCCGGCATTCGGCAAGTCCGGCCTACTGCTTCTCATCATGGTGCTCGGGGCGGCGGCATGGGGCCGTTTTCGGTACAGGCGGGGCGGAGAGCGGACATGACGGCGGCCGATGCACCGCTGACCGCGTTTTTCCAGGCGACACCGCTGCGCCGAAAGACGTATCGCAGAATCCGGCAGGTGTTCGATGAAGCGGCGGACTATTCGCGGTCCCGATTCGAACAGTTCACGCGGCGCTTCGCGGCGCCGCTGGCCGGCGACCTCGAACGCGCGTTGCGTTTCCCGAAGCTCGACAACATGAGCCGCGACGGCGCGGCTTCCAGGATCCTCGCCGCCGCCGCCGTCGATCTCGAACCGGATAAGGAACTGCTGCTCGAACTAGGCTACATCATGCAGTTGGGCAACGCCCACATGCTGTTGATCGACGAGGTGATCGATAACAAATTCGACGGCGATCCCGGCCGCGCCGACCTGCTGCCGGTGGCCGATACGTTCTACCTCGAATTCATCATCGAGATGCAGCGCCTCGTGGGCCACGATCCAGGTTTGAACGCCCGGCTGCGCGATCTTTATCAGGATGCTTACCAGGCGATCGCCTGGGAAGAACACCGCCACGTCGCCCGCTTGAGCGGCTACGGCCCGGAAGACTTCGTCAAGATTCAGCAGAAGTGCGCGCCGCTCAAGTTGGTTTTTTATCCGATCCTGCGGGCCCGGGGCCGCCTCGATATGGAGAGCGCCATCGGCCGGGTGATCGACGAATTCGTGCTTTCCTGCCTGCTGCTCGACGATTTCAACGATTGGCGGGAAGATCTGCACAACCGGCGTTATACCTGGCCGCTGACGCTCGGTCTGGCCCGTCTCGGTATCAACGAGACCGCCGTGATCCCCCCGCTCAGCGAAACGTTTCTCCAGCGCCTCGAAAGGGCGATGTGCGCATCCGAAGTGCCGCTTCAGGTCTATCGCCGTTCTCTGGCCGCCCTCGAAACGGCGCGCGCCGGCGCCGAATCGGTGCTGCCGACCACGGCATTGTTGCTCGGTGAACGCCTCACCGAACTGCGCCGCGGTGTACGCCGCCTGATCCAGGCTCAGAACCTAATGTTGGACAGCGCCGCGTAGTGCCTTGGTGAGGAATCTGAACTTGGAGCATTGTGATGGAAGAATTGTTTGACGAACTCGGAATCGACATGCAGCAGCATCTGCAACTGCTGTACACACTCGATCTTGACCAACTCGCCGCGGAAGTGGTGCGGGGATTGCTCGATCTGGTGCCGCTGGCCGGTGGCGGATCATGGGAGCTTTGACGATGAAACACTTGTTGCTAACGGCGGCAATCGTCGCCGCGGTTTTGTCAGGCGCCGCTGCCGGCGGCGATGCCTGGGTCGGCCTGGACACCGTTTCCGGTAACCTGGCACTGGAAGTGAAATTGGGTTATAGAGACGGCAGCAACGAGCTGCTTTATGCCGGCTTGTGGAACAGTGGGCCGAACACCAACGTCATCGAAGTTAAAAACCTGCAGGCGAGCCCCGCCGGGGTGTCCGTCGGTATGAGCGTGGACAATGCCGACAACGGGGCGCTGTTTGCCATGGGCGATTGGTGCATTGGCCCCACTTTCGCCGTGCTGCCTTATGTCAAAGACTTCAATGTCAACGTTCTGCGCTACAACCTCGGCGACGGAACGGTGGCGACATTGCAGATCCCGGCATCGACGGCGGATCAATACACCTCGACCGACTGCTTCACGCTGAACAACAGCAGCGAGTTCGTCATCGCGGCCAATAATTTCGATCAGAAACGGCTCGACTATTTCCGCAGCCTTGACGCGGGACTGAGCTGGAGCCTGTCTCTCACCTACAAACCGCCCGGCGCTGACATCATCGACGCATTCGCCGGCGGATTCCGCGACACTCACGGGGCCATCGACGACCAATTGATCGGCAGCACTTATCAGCGTGCCGACGGTGCTCTGGAATCGGTGGGCCTCGATTGGGCAGGAAACGTGTCGGGGCTGACGCCGCATGGGGATCATTCGAGCTTTGTCGGCAACGGTTTTCTAAAAGAAACGGATGGCCTGCAATTTAATCCCTTCGCCTTAGGCGTGGTCAACCTCGGCAGCGAGGTCGCGGCTGGATCGATCGACATGGCCGATGGTACTTTCGATTTCACTTTCGTCAATAGCGTTGCCCCCGGATTGTTTTTACCGTTCCAAGGAGTCACACTCTCGCCCTTCGATAACAAAGGAAATGCCGAGGTTCACTATTTCTCTTCCCGTCATGCCCGGATTTTATTCGATAGCGGTTTGGGCGCGCCTGAATTGATCGGCGGTTATCCTTTCCAGGATAACGGCGGACCGGTGGACAGCGCGGCCAGTTCGGAGTTGGCGCGGATCTTTGTCGCCGGCATATATCAAGGCGGTAACCGCGGCGCCGGCGGGCCGGTGACGGCGGTGGCGACGCTCGATCCAGCCGTCGTTATTGCCGGCGGAGGGGCGGCCGCCGTTCCGGCGCTCGATCTTCGCATGTTGGTACTCCTCGGCGCGCTGCTGCTGGTGGCCGGTGGCCTGGTACTGCGTCGCCAGTCGAGTATGGGAACCCAGGTCGATGTGAGAGAATCGCGGTGGGGCGGGTAGGTGGGTTAATTTTGGGGCTGGCCACCGCGTTGCTGCCGTGCACTGCAGCGTTCGCGGTGTATCACCAGCCGGTGCAACTGCGCACCGCAAAGGGCGAGGTGATCCCGCGCAGCAGTTTGTCGTTTACACCGTCCGCGGGCGGTGACGTGACGGACGGTCCGGTCGCGATCGAGCAGGATGACAAAGACCCCGGCCTGATCTGGCTGGTATTCCCCGGCGACGCTGCGGTGCCTGGGACGCTGACGATTGCTGCGGCGGATCGGCAACTCGTGATTGAGTTGCCGGTTGCCGTGGCGGGTGAAACAGTGGTCGTCGATGTCGAATCCGGTACGGCGCAACTGACAGCGTCCACCGGCAGTAGCGCGATCAACGACGAGATCAACGACGATAGGGCGGTCGGCCAGTCCACGAACGATCATCACGCATCGGAAACGGCTGACGGTTTCGATATCACGCCTTACCTCACGCCGCTCGAGATCGGCCCGCGCGCCGAAATCGGCACCGAAACCCTGGGGCAAAAAGCGGTGAAAGGCGTGGTCGGTACAGCGCTCGGCGGCTTTCTAGGCGGCGGCACGCGCCGCTCGTCTTCCGCCGCCGGCGGGCCGAAGACAAAACGCGACCCAGCACGCCGCGCGGCACCCTTGATCGTGAACAATCAGGAAGCAGAAATCACGCTCGGCCTGCGGTCCATCTGGACCGACGACGGGTTGTTGATCAGTTGCAATATCGAAGAGGCCGATGAGCGCGGCACGTTCCACTATATTTACCTACTGGACGAGGCTGGACGGCTTTTAGCGCCGAAGAAGTTCGAAATCTTCAAAATCTGGCAGCAGCATACGCTGACCGTCAGTTGGACGCGCAGCGAATATGTCGATGGCGCTTTAGTAAGCCGGACGTCAGGGGGGTGGAGCGAGCGTTGGACGACCGATCTCGGTACGTTTACCCGCCACGCCGGTGGTGAAACTACCGCTGCACCTGGTCTGTGGCAATTGGCCGGTTACGACCGGGCCCACGCCGGGTTGCGGAGGATCGGCGCCTTGTTTGAACTGAGCCCCGAACAATTCGCCGCCCTCGGCCGGGCGACACTGGTGGTCCACATCACCCGGCCCCGCCTCGATCCAGTCGTGACGGTGCCGTTCGCCGCATCGCTCTTCCCGGCCGGCGCCGACTCCCCCGATCTGATGCACTTTGTGACGCCAGTAATGATTCCTCCGGAAGAAGACCCATGATTAAAACGGATGGGGTTATTTACCTGATCGCTGCCGCCGTACTGTCGGTGGGGATCGCGGGCCAGGCGGCGGGTGATGTTCCGGATGATTTCAAGATTGTGTTGTCAGCCAGCCCGCGGCTGCCGAGTGCGCCGTTCGGCGGGCAGACCGTGGAAATCACCGCCGCTGGGGCGGTGTGGCTGTCGGCGGTCAGAACGCCGGATGGCGAGTGGCCGGAGGTCCGTCTGGCGATCGAAGCGGCGGCGGTCGAGCGCATCTGGAACGCGGTCGTCGCGCACGATTTTTTCAACCTGCGTCCGGAATATCGCGACCCTGAGGTAATGGACGGCGATTTCGCGGCGCTCACCGTCTGGGCGGCGGGCCGCAAGCATCAGGTCAAGACGGTCAATATTCGCGTCATCGATTTCGATCTGATCAGCGTTGCGATCAACGCCGAGCTGCCGAAAGATAGAGTGGTCGTTTACAACGCCCTCGTCATTCCGCAATACAAGGAAATGAAGCGATGAGCGGCGCATTGCGGGCGTTGCGACGCCCGGCCGTCGCCGGGGCACTGGCCTTTGCCGGTTTGTTCATCGCGTTCAGCTCGCCTATTACCGCTCAGGTCAGTAAGGAGCAGACCGGGCCGTGCGAATTCACCTTCACGATCCCGATCGAAATTTACGGGCCGCGCGCCACGCCGGAAAACGCCGCCGATTGGAAAAAACAGATCGAAGAAGTATGGAACGGCCCGACCGAATCGATGGCCTTGAAAATCTTCGAGGATTCGCAATTACGCAAGGATAATCCGGAGCTTTTCAAAAAACCGCGCGACATGCGCGACACGATCCGCCGGGTGTATCGGGAAATGTTCGGTGACGGTATGCAGATTAATTGTTGCACGATCAAATTCGTTGCCGATATCCGGGTGCGTGCCGAAGACGTCGAACCAACCGCCGGTTACAACCAGGTGCATGCGATGCCGGCGCACTATGGCGAGTGGGATACGCTCGGCAAAATCCCGTTGCTTGGTGAATATATCGGGGAGTACCAGATTCAGTGGTTCCGCTCGAAAGTCTATCATCGCCCTGATGCGCCGGACGATTTACCGGGCGGCGAATGGGCGCACGAGCCGGACTTTCCGGCTTATGCCCATGAAGTCGGCCACCTGCTCGGTATCAAGGATTATTACCAAGACAAAGTGGACGAAAACGGGCATACCCACAGCGAGGCGCTGCCCGGGCACGAAAACGACCTGATGGGCGGCGATATGCAGGGATTTCTCAAAGACGAACATCTCAAACAGATTCTCGACTTCCACAATGTGACCTGCAATTGCTGCCCGCTCTCCGGCCTGGATGCGATGCTCCAGTCATTCGCAATCACTTCCCGCGCCGCCGGCGACGCGATGGTGGCGAACAATTGCGCCGTTCTACGGCAAACGTTGAGCGATCTCGAAGACCAGCGACGCAACGCGCAAGCGACGCCGCTGCCGATCATGGACAAATACGACTTCCTCAAACGGCTCGACGAGAAGATCGATCAGGTGCGCAAGGCGTGGCTGGCCTGCACGCCGGAACCGAGCGAATCCCTGGTCACAGGCGGCTTTCAGGAATACGGCTTGTCGACCGATTCCAGTACGTTTTGCACTTACGACAACGGCTTGCCGACGCCGATCGACGGCCTCGGCGCACCGCCGGCCGGCACTTCGACGCCGGGCACAACGCCGGGTAGCACGCCACAGCCGGGCGGCGGGATCCAGGGGCCGCCGGCGGGTGGCGATGAGCCAGAAACGACCCCACCGCGTCCCGGACTGGTTCCCCCACGCCCTGGGTTAACACCGGTGGTGACCACACCGCCGCCGCCGGGGGGTGACGTTGGCGATCGACCTCGTGAAACGCCGCCGCCGGCTGAAGATGCGCCGCAAGACGTTCCCGTCACGGTCTATATGAAGGCGAAAAAATCGGTGTTGCAGGCGGATGGCACGCGGCTCGTCGACAACGCGCCCCAGCCCGGACAGCGCCTCAAGCTGATCGTCCCTGATCTACTGAATCCGGCGTTGCCGCTGGCCGGCAACGACAAGGATATTGCGAGCGGCGCGGCCGATGACCCGTTGCAATGCACGACCGACGACAACGGCGAATGCGAAATCGAAAGTTTTGTCGTCAGCGGTTCGCGAATCAATAGGATCGATATCGAAGTTCCGGTGCAGAACGTCAAAGGCGGCGTGATTGCGGCCGGCGACACCACCACACCTGAGGTTCCCGAAGGCGGTGAGGTCACCGGTCGCTTCACGCTCGGCGGCAAGGACTACCTGCGCTTGCGCTGGGACGCCGGTCTCGATCTCGGTTACCGACTCAAACTCGACGGCCAGTACGATTGGCACGAAGATTTGTGCAAGGACGAACAGCCTGGGCCGTGGAGTGTCGTCGATCTTGGCCGATTCCGGCAGCCGGAGCACAGCCTGCCACACAAGATACTATCCCGTGATTTATTGCACCGGCCGGCGGCGGGCCCGATGGGGGCGGGAGAATAGACGATGTATCGCTCGATCATTCGTTTTCCCGGCCGGTTGCTCGGCGCACTGCTGCCGGCCGCCGTTGCCATTGCCGCCGGTGCACCGCCGAACGATCCCTATTTCACCGCCGCAGGCAGTTGGGGGCAGAGTTACCCCGATCAGTGGGCGCTGCACCGTGTCGGTTTCGATAATAAACCGGATAGCGCCTGGCGGCTTCTCGGTAACCGGCTCTCGCCGGTCATCGTCGCGGTGATCGATACCGGTCTCGATTGGAACCACGCCGATATTTCCTGGGAGAACATTTGGCGCAATCCGCACGAAGTGCCGGACAATGGGATGGACGATGACGGCAACGGCTATATCGACGACGTGATCGGCTGGGACTTTTATGCCGGCGGCAATAAACCATGGGACCACGACGGGCACGGGACGTTCGTCACCGGCATCATCGCCGCCGGCACGGACAACGGCGCCGGCATCGCCGGCATCAATCCGCACGCCAGGATTATGGTGCTGAAGGCGTTGAATACCTTCGGCCATTCACGCGCCTCTTATCTGGCCGAAGCGCTGGTTTACGCCGCCGACAACGGGGCGCGCATCGCCAATCTGAGCGTTGGCGGCAAAGGTTTGACGCCTCTGGAGCGCGAGGCGGTCGAGTATGCGAGCGGCAAAGGCGTGCTGATCGTGGTTGCGGCGGGCAACGAAGCTGTGCGCACCGAAGAATTCGGGATGGCCGGTTTGCCGCAAGTGCTGACCGTCGCGACGACCGGTTTGGACGACGAACGGGCGATTTTTTCCAATTGGGGTGGCAGTGTCGATCTCGCCGCACCCGGCATGGACATCCTCAGCCTGCGCGCCCGGCGCACCGATTTCATGGCCGGGATTCCGGAAATCGAGTACGAACCGGGAGCGGCTTACGTCGGCGCCGACAAACGTTATTATCGGGCCAGCGGCACGTCGTTCTCGGCGCCGATCGTCACCGGGATCGCATCTTTGTTGCTGGCCAAAAACCCGGCGCTCGGTAGTGACGATCTATCCCGGATATTGACACAATCGGCGCGCGACATCGAAGCCCCTGGCGTCGATCAATACACCGGCTACGGCCTGGTCGATGCACGGGCCGCGTTACAGGCCGATCCAGGCTTTTTCATTACCGCCACGATCGACGACGTCCGGATCGTCGCCGCCGAGTCCGGCCAGGCGGTCGAGGTGATCGGCAGCGCGCAGGCCGACCGGTTGGCGCGCGTTGCATTGTATCTGGGCGCCGGTGAGGCGCCGCGGGAGTGGCGGCCGGCGGTCGCGGAGTGGCGCGAAGCGGTGGACAATGGTGTCCTAGGCCGCGTCCCGGCCGCCGCTTTCGCCGGCAGCCCCGTCTGGATCCTGCGCCTGGTCACGACTCACCGTAACGGCCGTAGCCGCGAGGCCCGCTACCGCATCGATTTGGACTAACAGGTTGTTGAAAAACGCCATCCTGGCGTTTTTCAACGTCGCTTGCGAAAGGCGCGACTTTCGCTGCGCTCCCGAAATCAGCCACTGAGGAGCGCCTGATTTCGCCGGGCCATCCGTGGCCCGGAT
>JRYH01005596.1_pt1 | contig 15633 bp, 18 predicted proteins | sample 235351 | NCBI WGS metagenome assembly JRYH01 (sample SAMN03074221, study PRJNA261480) | activated sludge metagenome | biome: Wastewater Treatment Plant; feature: Wastewater; material: Activated sludge; isolation source: activated biomass of a wastewater treatment plant treating wastewater... ... | reverse complement strand
CTGGTATCTGGATCGATTATGGCGATTTCCGCGTCAAGATCGCTTCGGCCGGTCAGGGGAACAAGAAATACGTTCGCTACGCCGAGAAGGCTCTCAAGCCCATCCGCCGCGCGATGCAGGCCGGTGCTCTTTCGAACGAGCGCTCCATGGCCGTCATGTCTGACATCTACGCACAGACCATCGTGCTGGACTGGCAGGTGAAGACCGACGAGGGCTGGAAGTCCGGCATCGAAGGCCGCGAAGGCGATATCCTTCCCTTCAACAAGGAAGAAGTGCAGAAGGTCTTCACCTCTCTGCCGAACCTGTTCATCGACATTCAGGAACAGGCGCAGTCCATCGCCAATTTCCGGAAGTCCGAACTCGAGGACGACTCGGGAAACTAAGAGAAGTGCTGGAGTACCAACTCCAGCACGGCGCTTCAGAAGAAAACATCATTGGTCAGGCCGTGAAAAGCGGCCTGCCTCTGCCTGATCGCATTGAAAATGCCCCTAGCATTTGGCCGGGCCTGGAGCTATACTACATCGGGTTCATCGAGCTCACAACCTCCCGTCAGATCGGGATGGGAATAGGCCCGATCCCGTGGGTAGCAATCGAGCAATACTGTGCGCTCAAAGGTTTGGACGAGGAACAGCGAGAGGCCATGCACTATCACATCATCGAGATGGATACGGTCTACCTCAAGCATATGCAAAAGAAGACGAAGTGAATGGCTGACTTTCTCCAGTTCTCGAAAAACATAAGGCGTCGTGGACGCCAAGTGGAGAACTCGGCAACTCGTCTCGTCAAGCGCATGGCGAAGCGTTCTCTTCGCTCTCTTGTCCTGAATACCAAAGTCGATACCGGCGAAGCGCGTTCCAACTGGCGCGTCGGTATTGGTGGGCTTCCTACGGCTGTGATCAAACCGTATTCTCCGTATCCGAAAGGCAGCAAGGCCAACGGACAAGGTATCAGCGAAAGCGATAACGCTAACGCCGCAATCTCTGCTGGAGAGGCTCGCATCAACGCTGTCAGAGGCGTTTCTGGTGTCGGCCTGAAAACTGCCATCTATATCGCAAATAACACGCCGCACATCGACAAAGCTCTGCTTCCGGGTGCGTTTGAGATCTCAGTTCGTGAAGCCCAAGCGGAAGTGCGAGGCTTTCGTATCTTCGATCGCTCCAGCAGCGAGGACGATGAATAATGGTCACTGAGAACGTAACCGTAAGATTTGAGGAAGTCGGTGCTCGCGTCATCAAACGCAAGATAGACGAAATCGGTGAAGCTGCGAATCGTGCTACCCGTGGGATCTTCCTCCTCAAGAGAGCCATCTTCGTCTTGGGTGGTGCAGGTCTTGCTCGTGGGCTGGCCAGCTACACTGATGCTCTCACCAATATGGAGAACAGGCTTCGTCTGACTTCCAGCAGCACGAAGAACCTCGAAGCTGTTCAGGACTCGCTGTTCGCTTCTGCCAATCGCTCCCGTTCATCGGTTGAAGCGACTGGTGATATCTATACTCGTGTCGCTCTGTCTGCAAGAAATCTTGGCAAGAGCCAACAAGACGTTATCTCCGTGACAGAGACTTTGCAGAAGGCTGCTGTCATTTCTGGTGCGTCAGCCCGAGAAGCAAACGCTGCCCTCGTTCAGCTTGGGCAAGGTCTTGCTTCTGACCGTTTGTCTGGTGACGAACTTCGTTCAGTTCTTGAACAGCTTCCCTTTGTGGCCGACATCATCGTCGACTACCTGAACAAGACCGGCAAGTTCGGCACTGTCACTCGTGGTACTCTGCGTCAGCTTGGTAAAGAAGGCAAGCTCACTGCCGATATCATCTTCGAAGCGATCCAGTCTTCGCAGGCCAATGTTGACGCCCTGTTCGCTCAGACGAACCCGACTATCGAGCAGGCATTCAACGTCGCACGAAACAACATCTTGAAGTTCATCGACGACTTCGATGATGCGACTGGCGCAAGCGCGAAGCTCGCCAACCTGATCATCGCCATTTCCGAGAACATGAATATTCTCGCTGGAGCGGCTGCTCTCGTCGCTGGCTATTTTGGACTTCTGTTCGCCTCCTCTCTCCTTGGGCGTATCGAGAATTACATCGGGGGAGTAACTCGTGCTGGCGCGGCTCTTGCTCGTTATGCTGACATTCAAGTGGCATCTGCCGGAAAACAGGTGGCGAGTACGTCTGCTCTTGTTAACGATAATCGTGCAAGACTGGCAAACATTGCAGCAAGAACGAAACAGACGGCGGCAACTCTCCGTTCTGCCCAAGCAGAATATGCAGAGGCTACTGCTCAATTCCAAGGTGGACGAGCCCGCGCTGCTGCGACTGGACAATTCATCTCGATGCAAGCTGCTCGTGACAGACTCACAGCGGCTACCATCCGACTGACTGCTGCTGAACGTGCGAACCAAATTGCGACTGCCAGAAGCGCCGTGCTGGCCCGTGAGGTTGCGGCGGCTGAAACTGCACAGACCGCCGCTACTGCCCGTCTGGCGGGCGCTCAGGCGGCTCAGAGCGGTCTTGTGGCCACCCTTTCCCGTACCTTCCCGCTGCTCACTGGTGCTATCCGTGGAGTGATCGGTGCCCTCGGTGCCCTCTGGGCTGCAATGCTGGCGAACCCGATCACTGCAATCATCGCTGTCCTCGCCGCTTTGCTTGTCGGTATCTTTACGTTCGGTGACAAGATCAAAGTTACCGCTGACGGCATCGTGAGCTTGAAAGATGTAACGGTCGCTGCCTTCCAGATCATGTGGGAGAAGATCGTTGCTCTTGCCACGGCTGTCTATGAATATGTCCAGCCTGCTCTCCAGTTCATCAAGGACGCCGTGCTTTCGGTCGTCGATATCTGGGTCCAGGTATTCACTGGAATTCTTCAGTTCATGGTCAGTTTCTACAACACCCTAATCGGGACTGTTGTCGGTTTCATCAATGGTACTATCAAGGCTTGGGACATTCTTCCAGCCGCTATCCTCGACATCATGACTATCGTCAAGAATAATGTTCTGACGGCAGTCGAAAATCTGGTCAATGGTTTCATCGAAGGCGTCCAGAGCATCCCTGAGAAATTCGGGGCTGCTATGGAGTCTATCTCGCAGTTTGCCTCTGACGCCTTGACCTATATCGTCGATGCCTTCAAGGCTTTGCCGGGTGCGATTGCTGCGATTGCTGAGAAAGCCGGTGCCTATCTCAAGGCAAAGCTGATCGCTGCCATCAACGTCGTGATTGATGCTTTGAACAAGCTGCCCGGTATCTCAATCGATGCTTTCGCCGCAGTTGGTGAAGCTGCTGGTGATATCGAATTCAATCTTCCTGAATTCCCCTCCTTCGAACCGTTTGTCAAAGATGGCAAGTTCACTCTCGATCAGTTCAAGGGTGAAGTCACTGGTGCTGCGGCTGAAGCCGGTGGCATCTATGCTCAAGAGTTCGCCAACGCTTACTCGACTGACTTCCTCGGTAACGCTGGTCGTACCATGCTGGACGCTGCCTCGAACATCGGCGGCCAAATCGTCGATCGCGCTCGTAAGAATGTGGAAGATGCTGCTGGCGGTCAACTCGATGATCTCGGCGGTGGCGGCGGTGGTGGCGGTGGCGGTGGCGACGGTGGAGGTGGGAAAGGAAGCGGAAGCAAGAAAGACTTCGCTTCTGAACTGGCTGCTCTGCAACAGAAGATCGATCTGGAGAAACAATACGGTATCCAGAAAGAGATCAATAACCAGATCCTGCAGATCGAGAAATCGATCAAGCGGGAACTGACTGCTGCCGAAAAGGATCAGGTTGCTGCGGCGGTTCAAGCTCTTGAAGTAGCGAAGGTCCAGGGTCAAATCTTGCAGGAGATCCATGGCCCTCAGGAGCAGTTCATCATTGGGCAGCAGGCACTGAACCAGTTGTTCCAGCAAGGTGCGATCACGCTCGACATGTATAACACGAAGCTGAGAGAGCTTCAAATCAATGCTGACAAAGCAAGCGGAACTCTTGCTGGCAGCTTCCGTGCAGCCATCGCGAGCAGTATCCAATCGGCAAGTCAGCTTGGTGATGCCCTTGGTAATTGGGTCGTCGGTGCAGCGAATAGTGCGGCTGACGCAATCGTTGAGTTCGCCAAAACTGGTGAATTCAATGTTCGTCAGTTCTTTAACGACTTGTTCGCTCAGCTTCTCAAGCTCGCAGCCCAACAGATCCTCCTTCGTCTCTTGGGCAGCGTGTTCGGTATTCCTGTCGGTGGCTTCAGTCAGGGTGGCTCTATTCTCCCCGGGTTCGCTGGTGGTGCGACTATTCTCCCGAATGGTCCGGGTTCGACTGACAGTCAGGTCGTTGCATTCAAAAAGCGTCCTGATGAAAGAGTCGATATCCTAACTCCTGGACAGCAACAGCGCCAGAAGGATCAGATGAAGAATGGCGATGGAACCTCCGGTGGTGGCTCCTCAACTGTTCAGGTGAACCCGAAGATCGTCAACGTACTCGACCCCGGCATTGTCGGTCAATTCCTCAACACTCCTGAGGGTGAAGCAGTTATCATTAACACGATCCAGAAAACTGGCATCCTTGACAGGGGTCGTTACTGATGGTTCTTATCTCGAAAGGTGCAACGTGGGAGTATCAGCTTGCGGCGAATACCGTACCGGCTGATCCTTCCCTCGAAACTGTGCCTGCTTCTGGCTGGTCGAGCGGACCCGGTCCCTTTGGGGAAGGAACATTCACGATCAACGATATTCCTCCCGCAACTGCGTGGACGAGGACGAATGGTCTCTGGATCAGACGCTACGTTGATCTCTCAGGACTTGCAGAAGTTCTGATCACCGGACGAATTGAACAGGCTCTCTATCTCTATTGGGACGGCACTTATGTTGGCACTGTGAACCCAGCGAACAACGCAAGAACTGATGTTCCTGAATATCGTATCATGATCCCACTCGATCTTGCTACTTCTGGAACTCACGAGATTGCGCTGCTCTGTCTGGATGATAACAACGCAACTGGTCTTTCGTATGTTTCGATCGAAGCGGACTATCTTCCTGTTGTGTTTCCTCTTCAGCCACAGGCTCCAATTACTGAGACGCTCGAATGGCTGACTGACTTGAATATCTCGAAAGACGGCAACGAAGAACGCATCAAGGTTGCTGTTTCTCCGAGACAGAAATTCAAGATGAATTTCCCTGCACCGCCGGAAAAGAAACGGCTCGGCCACAATATTCTGTGGGGAGATCTCTCCAACAAATTCATGATCCCTGTCTGGACACAGCCGACCATTCTCGGTGCAGTCACAGCCGGAGCGAATACGATTGCTTTCGATACCACGAAGTCTGAGTATCGTGGACCCGGTCTCGCAATCTTGTGGCAGAGTTTCGACAACTGGCAAGTCATTGGGGTCGAAAGCGTTGCGTCTGGTTCCTTGACCTTGAACACGCTGACCAAGGCTTTCTCGAAAGCGTGGATTATGCCGCTTCGTTATGGGTTCATCCCAAACGGAGTGAACAAGAACCTTGACGGCTATAAGGCAGAATTCGAGTTTGAGATCAAGATCCTCGATAACAAGGAACTCACTGTCTCTGCTCCGACCCAATACAACTCTGACGATCTCTACACCGAGGCTGGTCTGCTGGAAGGTGATGGGACGAATGACGACATGATCTCGAATATCGATGTCTTTGATCCCGGCATCGGTCTGATCGAATTCTACGGAACTTGGCTGAACACTCGTATCGGCAGAACTCATCGTGTTCTGAACGAGGATCTGTCCTCCGCTTGGGCTCTTCGTCAGTTCCTTCATCGTCGTGCTGGTCGTTATCGTCAGTTCTGGCAACCCTCGTTTGAGCAAGATCTGAAAGTCAAGAACTCTGGAACTATCACGACTACCATGTCAGTTGATCGTGATGGCTACCTTCGTTCTTGTCAGAACAGAACCCACATAGCAGTCCAGGCGGCTGGTGTCTGGTACATGAGGGAAATCCTTTCTGTGGCAATTGTTGACGCCGACACAATGTCGTTGACACTTGACACTGCTTTGGGTATTGTCGCGAGCACCATTGACCGTGTATCTTGGCTTGGCAAGATGCGTCTTGACACTGACTCTGTTGAGATCCGTCACTCCACTGGCGGTGTCAGCACAAGCAGCTTTAGGATTGTTGAGATCGAACCATGATCACGATAGACCTCTTTCGCATAGTCTCTGGTTCTGATATCTGGACTCTCACGAGTGCAGATCAGGAACAGTCATACGATGCGGGAAGTGGCACCGAGATCTATGATCCTGTCGCTATCGAAAGAAGCGAAGTCGTTCAGAAGAATGAAATCTCAAAAGCCTCGCTGACTCTTGATATTCCGATTGATCATGAGCTTGCTGTGATCATTCTGACCTCGTACACCGAACAGATTATCACGATGTCTGTTTTCACCAATCGTGATGGAACTGTGTCAACGTCCTGGAAAGGTCGACTCTCGAGCTATCAGCCGTCAGACTCTTATCTGACGCTTACATTCGAGTCTATCTTTACCAGCTTGCGTAGACCCGGTCTCAGAGCAACGTTCCAGAAGAACTGTCGACATGCTCTGTATGGAAGAGGATGCACTCTCGTTCCGTCCAGCTTTGAAGTTGTGGCAACCCTGAACGATATCACCGGCAACACGCTGACGGTCCCTGAGGCCGCGCTACAGGCTGACGGATACTATCTCAGCGGTATGGTGGCCGCGCCTGATGGTGCCTATTCCTACATCATCAGCCACGTTGGTGATCAGCTCATTCTTCAACGAATAAGCTCTTCTCTTGCATCTGCGTTCGCTGCAAGCGGACCTGGACTTACAATCTCTATCTTCCCAGGCTGTGACCACAGTCGTGCTACTTGCAACTCGAAGTTTTCGAATTTGCTGAACTATGGTGGCTTTGACTGGATCCCAGACAATAACCCAATGGGAGGGAGCTCGATCGTCTGATGTGGTGGTATGTCGCTCTCTTCGTTGTTTCTTACGCGATTGTCTATGCAACTCGCCCGAAGATCCAGCCGCAGAAACCGGCTGGTATCGATGAATTCCAGGTGCCGACCGCTGAGGCTGGCCGCGAGATCCCTGTCCTCTTTGGGACAAAGGATCTGAATGGTCCTAATGTTGTCTGGTACGGTGATCTCAAGACTTCCGCCATCAAGAAGAAAGGCGGTAAGAAATGAGTGATGATGTAATCGTAACAATGGCTCATGTTCGCAAAGCGAAGATGTGTTCTCGCGGCTCAAGAGCTTTCTGTGAACGCCACGGTATCGACTGGAACAAATTTCTTGAACAGGGCATACCTGCATCTGAACTCTTGAAGACAGGTGATGCGATGATCGAAGATCTCGTGGAGGTCGCTCGTGGGAGGATCTAAGAAACAAACAGTCGGCTACCGATACTATCTCGGTATGCACATGATCTTGTGTCACGGTCCGATTGACAAGATCAACAGGATCATGGTCGAAGACCGTATCGCTTGGGAAGGCGAGGAAACTGGTGGAACTATCAGCATCGACAAGCCGAGTTTGTTCGGTGGTGACGAACGCGAAGGTGGTATCTCTGGTCTTGTCGATATCGAGATGGGAGCTTCTACGCAGGGACAGAACAGCTATCTTCTCAGCCAGCTTGGCTCTCTTATTCCGGCTTTTCGTGGCGTTGTTGGAGCAGTCTTGAACCGTCCTTACTTGGGCGTCAATCCATATCTAAAGAAATGGTCTTTCAATGGAACTCGTATCCATAGGACCACCGCAGGGGCGACCCAATGGTATGACGAGAAAGCTTCCCTGGGATTTTCTGGATCAGAAGCACCGAATCGTCCTCTTATTGTCAAACTTGAATGCAATTCAGATCCCACAAGTACATTCTGTACTTGTGATTCTCTTGGTGAAAAAACAATAACCTACAGCGGTCCCTCAGGATCTAAAAGTATCCGGGTCAGAGGAATTCTTGAAAAGAATTTAATGACGTTTGCTCCAGGATCAGTAACCCTAGATTCTGATGCGAATATGAAAGTTGTAAAAGGTGTGCTTTCAACAAGCCAGCCTCTTGTGAACATATACTCCATAGAAGTTTCAAACCCAAGTGCTATCTACTACATAAATGCAGCACATTCTGCATTTGATTCAACTGTATGGCCAGTAGATTTCACATTTGACATTGATGTAAATAATGGATCTACCATAAAAGTTAATTACAACTCGATTGACTCAAGACAATCTTCTAATAAATTCAATAAGATTGTTTCTGATGGTACTGATCTTTTTGTTAGTCAGCCTTTTCCTGGTCAATTCTTTCAAATTGACGGGTTTAGATATTCTGAGGATATGAACCCTGCTCACATCATCAGGGAATGTCTCGTCGATCCAGATTGGGGTATGGGGTATCAAACTTCTGATATCGACGATACGTCTTTCATGACTGCTGCTGATACTCTGTACGATGAAGGTCTTGGAATTTCCATTCTCTGGGACAAATCCATGACGATTGACGAATTCGTCAAGGAGATTGTTCGTCACATTGATGCTGCTCTCTATGTGTCGAGAACTACTGGAAAGTTCGTTCTCAAGCTGATCCGTGATGACTATGATGTCAACACGTTGATCACCCTCAACGAGAGCAATATCTCCAGTATTTCAAATCCTTCAAAGCCTACTTTTGGTGAACTGTCGAACAGTGTTACCGTCAAATTCTGGAATTGTGTGACAGGAAATGACGATAGCATCAATGTCACTGATACTGCTCTTGCACAGATGCAGGGTCAAGTGATCGATGCACCTATCCAGTATCCCGGCTTCTCACACAAGAGAAATGCGACAATCGCTGCCCAAAGAGACCTGAGGTCTCTATCTTCGACGTTCCTCTCGTGCACGATCTACACTGATCAGACGGCCAAAGATCTCAACGTCGGTGATGTATTCAAATTCACTTGGGCGAAGTGGAAAATCACCGATATGGTGATGCGAGTTACCGAAATCGCTTTCGGTGATGGAAAGACCAATCGCATTCGTATCTCGTGCTCTGAAGATGTTTTTGTTACGCCTCTTACTCAGGTGATCGTTGACTCTGAGACCGAATGGGTAAACCCATCTCAGCCTCCGAGCACTGTTCCAGCCCAAATGGCAACAGAGATCCCGTACCTGGAGATCGTTCAGAACCTCGGTCAAACACAGATCGACACCACTCTCGGAACGAACCCTGAGATTGGCTATGTTCTCGCTGCTGCCGCTCGTCCTAGTAGCGCGATCAATGGTCGTATCTGGACAGACGATGGCACGGGGTATGAGGATGCCAATGCCTTGGACTTCTGTCCTTACGGTACGCTCCAGAGCGATATCCTTCAGACCACAACGAGCTTGACGCTAGACAATGCTGCTGATCTTGATGAGGTCTCTGTTGGCAGCTATGTTCAGATCGGCACTGATCCTGACGAAATGGAACTGTGCAGAGTTGACACTGTCGATGCAGTGAACTCGATTATCACTGTCGGTCGCGGTTGCCTCGACACTACGCCGAAAGCTCACCTTGCTGGAACGGAACTATTTTTCTGGGACTTCTACAACGGTTACGATCCGGTCGAATATGTTCTTGGAGAGTCCATTGATGTGAAGGTTACTGCCACCACGGGACAGGGAACTCTCGATGTATCTGCCGCATCACCGATGACGGTTAATCTCAATCAACGTGCTTACCGTCCGTATCCCCCTGGAAAGTTCCAGATAAATGGATCCTACTATCCGGCAGGTCCGCTTGATGGAACTCTCACGCTGACGTGGACTGGACGTGATCGTCTCCAGCAGACCTCTGGAACGATCTATGATCATACGGCGAATACCATTGGCCCGGAAGCTGGAACGACGTATCGCGTTCGAGGCTATGTGAATGATGTTCTCGTTCATACTGAAGAGCCTGCGGTATCTGGCACCACTTGGGTTCCAACGTATGGAACTGTAAGAATTGAAATTCATTCTAAAAGAGATGGTGTCTATTCTCTTCAACCAGCTATGTGTGAATTTGAATATTCTGGGTCTCATCTCATGGTTATTGAAACAAGCGATGATAATCGCTCTCTCGAAACAAGCGATGATGTTCGCGTAACTGAGGACTGAACTATGGCAGGCTTGAAAAGGATCACAGATCTTCCGGCCGCGAGCACTCTCATCGGCGATGAGCTTCTGGAAGTCTCGCAACTCTCCACTTCCGAAACAATCACAGCAACGACGATCAGTGCCCAAGCATCTGACAATAGTTACAATGATTCTGCAAGCGGATTTGTGACTGCTGGATTTGCAGTGAATGACAGAGTCCGGGTAACAGGTTTCACTGGCAGTGCTGCCAACAACATTCTCGTCGGGGTGATCACTGCGCTCACTGCTGGGAAGATGACAATCGGCGGAACTGATGGCGACGTCATCGTTGACGACGCGGCGGGCGAGACTGTAACGATCGCCAAGTGGACCAGCAAGCGCATCAGCGTGGCGGCAATGGTGTCGGCTAGCTCCGGTGACGCAATCGACAGGATTACGGTATCTGGCACAACGCTGACACTGACGGACGCGCACCTCGTTGGCAACGTCGAACTGCTCTGTACGAACGCGGCAGGTTGTGTCATCACCATCCCGACCGGTTTGCTTGGCACTGAACCGTGTCTCGTGTCGCAAGAGGGGGCGGCGCAGGTGACGATCGCTGCCTCGGGGACCACGCTGCACAGCGCGGAGGGCAAGCTGAAGACGCGGGTGCGCTACTCGACTCTCGCAATTGACCCGCGTGGATCAGACACGTTCAATATCTTCGGGGACATCACGACATGAGCATTGCCCACCTCCTTGGCACCGTTGCGGCGTCCATGCTGGTGGGCGGCGCCGCTCCATCGCACTACCTCAGCTCTCTGTTTGCTGGGGGCGAAACTGGTGTTATCTTTGATCCGATTTACTTCGGGACCATGTGGCAGGACGCCGCCAAGACGATTCCCGTGTCAAGTGATGGGGACCCGGTCCGCGTCATCGCCGATTACCGAGGATCTGGCATTGAGTTCGTTGCTCCGAGCGACGCGCATCGCCCGACATACAAGACCGGGACTGCTGAGGGGTGGGCGCACAGCACCGCCTACCTTCAGTTCAGCGCGGGGCAGATTCTGCGCTACAGCGGGACCGCCCTCAACACTGCCAATATCAGCGCCTATATTCGTGTTGAGTCAACTGTCACTGGAAAGTGGGCACTTGACTTCCCGCACACCACGACAAACTCGAGCCCCTATGCGCGCTTGTCGTGCTGGAACAGCTCGAACAGTTTCGAATGTCGTGTGAACGGTACTGCCTATACGACAGGGGGCGGGTCGGTGTTCGGAACCGGCAAGTACCCTCTGTGTGGATCCGACCCCGGCAACGGACGGTTGTTTGTCAACGATGTTGCTGCCAGCCTTTTCACAGCGCAGTCGATTACATACCCGAATAATCAAGGTGTACTGATCGGTGGCAATCCGGATAACGGGGAGCTCATGACGGGAAAGTTTTTCGGTCTTTGTGTCTTTAATCGTGCGTCAACGACAACCGACATCGAACTCCTGATCTACTGGAACAACCCGAACGCAACCCCGCCTGATAAGTCTAAATTCTACATCGCTGCATCCAAGCGCTACACGGTGACGAAGTTCAGTCCGCCTCAAGCGCAGGTGTGGTCAACGAAACGCTACGTTGTCAGCAAGCCGTAGGAGCTCAAAAAATGGCAATCAAGAACGTCGTCAGTGCTCTCAATGAGCTGGATTCGGTCTCCGCGGTACTGACCGCAATCACCACGTCGACCCGTATCAGCCCTTATGTGAAAGAGGGCATTCGGATGCAGAGCAAGAATTTGAACCTTGGTGACAGTGCATACGATTTCCGAATCGCTGTTGACCACACTGGCGGAAACATCACAGAAGGCGGCATCGGCTTCTATATGTATTATGCCGATAATGCGTCGAATTGGCAGCACAACGTTTTCACGATCACTGCGCCTGACGGGACGATCATGCTGCGCCTGTATAAGGCAATCAACTCCACCATACATACTTGGTATTATTCGTCTACGACCGGCACCGAGGCCAGCACTGGTGCAAGCGTTCCCATTGACGGCCTGCATCGGTGGGACATCCTGTGGAAGATTGCCGCGGACGGGACCGGGTACTTCCAGGTCTATGTCGATGGTGTTCTCAACTTTTCTGTCAGCGGCCAGAACAATGGGCGCGGGTCGAGCATCGGATACTTCACAGGGCGATCGGAAAACGGCTACTCAATTGACCGTGTCTATTCCGCCATCGTCTGTGCCGATGAAGACACGCGCGACATGCGGGTCGTGCAGCAAGTCCCGACGGGCACTGGTGCGCTCAACGAATGGACTGGGTCATACCTCGATGTTGACGAAACGAGCTCTGATGCTGGTGACACGCTGAACGTCGCGACGACCGGGAAGATCTCGCTCATGACGTTCCCTGCTATCCCCGCTGGTCCCGCAAGCGACACAAATGTCCTCGGGGTGTTTCTCCGAAGCGCAGGATGGGGTCACACGGACGGCATTGACGCTGAGGTCCGGTCTGGTGGAACGAACTACAACGTTGGTGAGACCATCGCTGCCGGTGTTACGACCAAGAAAGCCATCAAAGAGATTCTCACCGACCCGGACACGACAACCGCGTGGACAATCGCCGGTATTGACGCGGCTCAGTTTGGATATGCTACATAGAGGAACCAATGCTAGATGAAGCCCAAGTAGAGATGCGTCTACGAAATCGTCGTCAGATTGCGAAGTGGAGCTTTGGCCTCATGAGCGTCACACTTCTTGGGCTAATCATCTTTGCGCTTATCAGTGATGAGAACGCCGCTCGCGTCGCAAATATTCAATGGCTCATCGGTACTGCCGGGGGTCTATGGTCCACTCTGACTCTCGGCTATTATGTATCCGCGAGCTATGAACAAGGACGGGCACAATGAGACTGCACAGGGACGTCCAGGAGCGCCGTTTGCCCTTGGCCGGTGGTAGGGTAGCCAAGCCCTGCCATATGCTGCCCCCTGCCGCGCCCTGTGGCGGCGCTGGCCGTGCTGTGGTACACTTGGCGGCAACAAACACGTCCACAGAGCTCGCAAAGAGGTAGTCTATGCTTGGCGGTATTGTCATAAAGCGTCTTTTGCCCTATGTTGCAGGAATTCTCTTGCTCATGGGAGCATTTCTTTATGCTCGCTACGATGCTTACAACGATGGCGTTGAGGCAACTGTGGCGAAGTATGAAGCTGTGATGCAGAAGGAACGTGAGCGCCTCCAGATAGCGAACGAACAAGCGCTCGAAGAAGCTCGTCAACGTGAAGAAGAGCTGAATAAGCTGTTGAGAGAAAGAAATGAAAGAATTGGACAACTCCTTCGTGAGGCAGCTTCGGATCCTTATGCCAAGCGGCCTTCTATTTCTCTTGATGGGGTGCGGCGGCTCAATCAAATCCGTTGAACCTCCTCAGCTTGCTGCTCCTCCGACGTCGCTGACCGTGGTCTGTGAAAGACCCGTTCAGCTTCCTGATCGTGTTCTCACGCAGGAAGAGATCGAATGGCTGTGGTCCGCAGATCGTTCAAACCTTATCACATGCGGTGAAATTCATCAGGCACTCAGGGACTACTATTCCTCCAGAGACGCCAAGATTATGGGGGAATTTTGATGCCAAACAGCGATCAGAAAATCATCGACCTTGAACGTGAACTCGCTCAAGAGAAAGCGATCTCTGTCGAACTGAAGAAGCACCTTGAGGAACTTGAGGAACGCTTCGATAAGTATGTTACTGATCAGAAAGAGCTTGAGAACCGCCGCCTCCGCACTGCTCTCATTTGGGCTGGTGGTGTGATCCTCGCTCTCGGAAGCTTCATCTTCTCTGAAGTGATCTGGCCTGTAATCAAAGCAGGGCGTCCATGACAATGTCTCGTCTCTATAACGTAGCTCAGTTCATCATCCTTGTGATGGTCACCATCGTGATATTCACGGTTGGACCGCGCGTAGAAACTCTCCTGTTTCCGGTCATCACGAGGTTCGAAATCCCTCCTGAAGTGATCCTCAAACATCCTGACGGTTCGACTGAAATCTCTGGAATACTGGTCAAAGCTAGAGGCGAATGCGAACCTATTCAGGGGAGCTTGACAATCTACACTGAAGAATTCAACAATGATATCCAGCATCCGGCAAAGGAGATCAGGGTTGAATTCGAGCCGGGCGACAAATGGAACAGCAGACCGGCTGGTTCTCAGTATTTCGGACCGTTGAGACTTGTTCCTCCTGGACCTCCTCTTGGGCCAGCCTTGGTGATCCGTATCAAGCACAAGTGTCACCCATTCTGGGAAACCGAAACTGTCCTCTATCAGGGACTGACTGAGGACTTCTTCACGAATATACAAATCCATGGCGAAGAGCCGTGGGAGAAAGGAGATGCAGAATGAAAGCGAATTTCAAGCCCTGTACAGACTGGCTTCTCGTCCATGAAGGCGGGTACGTCAATCACCCTAAAGATCCCGGTGGAGCTACGAACAAGGGCGTGATCCAACGGACCTATGATGGCTATCGCTCTCGCAAGGGACTGCCGACCCAATCTGTCCGCAGCATCACGATGCAGGAGGTCCTCGACATCTACAAGTCGCAGTATTGGGACCGTATCTTCGGAGACGCACTCCCCTCTGGGCTTGACTATGCAATGTACGACTATGCCGTGAACTCTGGCCCAAGCAGGGCTGTGAAGGATCTGCAGAAGCTTCTTCGTGTCAAGGTCGATGGCGTCATGGGTAACGTGACCCTCGGCGCAATTCAGTCCAAGAACGATATCGAAGGTCTCATCACCGATCTGTGTCTCAAACGCTGGAACTGGATGAAAACCCTCAAGACGTGGAACACGTTCGGCAAGGGCTGGACCCGGCGCGTCATGGGCGATATCGTTGATGGTGTTCAGGCGGGACACGACAGCGGTGTCATCGATCGCAGCGTGTGGCTGTTCCATGGCGTGAAGGAAATTCCCGCTCCGATGGAAGCCGCTCCGGGGAAAGCCGAGGAGGAGGATACGAAAGCAACCGTTCGCGCTGCCGAGTCCATCAATATGGACAACCTTGCGAAGATCGGTGGCGGTGTTGCACCGGGCGCGATTGCTTCTGCGAGTGCTCTTCCCGACGGTCCGCTGCAATATGCTGCGGCTGCGATTGGGATCATCGCCGCGCTGGTGGTGGCCTATGTGGTGGTCAAGAAGCTGTCAAAGTGATGTCAGGTGATGTCAAGTGATGTCACAGAGTTTTGCCTAAGCCATTGTAAAGGCACAGCAAGAAGTCTGGTGACATTACTTGCAGCACCTGCGGCACCTAGCCCAAGTTGCCAGCCTCCGGCCGTTTTACCGCAAGGCTGGTTTTAGTAGTGTAAGTATTGTAAGTATTGTCATTGAAGTATAAAGTATTGTAATTAAAGGCAAAAAGGGTGACATCACTTACTTCATCATTAACATCGTTAGTGATGTCAGTGATGCCAGCTTGTCACTCGGGCGCGTAGGTGGTACAGTGGTCGTAGAAAAGGAGAAACCATGATAGATCTTAGTTCGTATGAGCATAATGTCGAGCCTTTCTCGCATCAGCTCAAGCATCTACAGGAAAACCTCACAAAGAAATCATGGGGCCTCCTGTGGGAGCAGGGAACC